>Ga0307515_10013377_pt1 | contig 15344 bp, 21 predicted proteins | sample 17_EM_MG_FD_194513 | JGI IMG/M metagenome (GOLD analysis project Ga0307515, IMG submission 194513) | Populus trichocarpa ectomycorrhiza microbial communities from riparian zone in the Pacific Northwest, United States - 17_EM | ecosystem: Host-associated > Plants > Roots > Unclassified | place... | reverse complement strand
CAGACCCCCCTGGAGCTAAGCAAAGTGCTCTCAGACTCTGCAAGAGCATTCTCAGGTGCTCCTGAAAGCACCTGCAGTTATGGAGGTGCATTCAGGATGCTCCATCTAGGATAGTCAAATTTCGGAGATCCTGAGACCTCTGCGCAGATCTGTGGGAGACTTCGAGAGAAGCTGAGACCGCTGCGCAGCTCTGTGGGATACTTCGAGAGCGGCCGAGACCGCTGCCCAGCTCTGCGGGAGTCTTGATGCCGTATTCTCACAGCAGTGGTTCTTACATAACCACAAGGCATTTCGTCTTATCATATTCATCTTTGTTACAGTCACAAGATTCACTACATCATAATATGGCATGCACTATTTCAGTCTCTCTCTATATTTACATACGGTCAATCTGGCTGCAGATGGTACTCGAGCATAATCGGAGGAGCACCAGGCCACGCCCATTGAGAGAAATTTTAGAGATGCACCATTTGGAGGCTGTTGCGGTGAAACGATGGAGCTAGAAGGCAGAAAGCCCACCATCAACACTCCGCCGCACCTCTTGCGATATCCAAGCGGAATTCATGAGAAAGAGCGGTTCTAGTTCCAGGAGCGTAGGAATCGGGTGAGAAGATATGATACTACCCGGCTTTGAGGATCCCACACAATTGCGTGGATCCACGATATCGTGGACAAAGCGAGTGAGACCAAAAGTTGCGAAAGATTGAGTGTGTATTTTCATTGTCTGATAAGATGATGCCTAACTACTCTGGGGTCTGCCAAATATATACTCCCCGTCACTCTTTCCACCTCCGTTACCCCTGTATCTCTGTACACCCGCCGTCGCTCCTGAAAGATGTACTTGGAGGCTGTGATCGAGCGAGTTTGGAGATGCACTTGGAGGCCGTAATCGTGCGAGTTTAGAGATACACTTGGAGGCTGTGATCGAGCGAACTTGGAGGCCGGATTTGAGCGAGTTTAGAGATACACTTGGAGACTATGATCGAGCGAGTTTAGAGATGCACTTGGAGGCCGTGATCGAGCGAGATTGGAGGAGTACTTGGAGGCGGTAGTTCGGAAGGGAGGCGCGACGGGAGCTGAGACTCTATTCATTGGTTAACTCGTTATTGTGGGAATGTAGAGAATTGAGTACAACATGGTCTGCCGAGAGATGAGAGACTGGCTGGGAGCGGAAGACAGTGGATCTTGGGATAATGCAGTACGCGGTGTATGCAGTACTCAGTGTATGCTTTACTCGGTGTATGCTGTACTCGGTGTATGCTGTACTCAGTGTTAATTCTTGATCATGGCATGGAGAGATAGAGAGCGATGACTTAACTTCGTATTCTTAGGTGATGGCAGACTTGAGGACGAGAAAGAGTGAGATGAGAGGAGATAGGGGAAATCATCATGAGAAACTGGGACTTATGAGAATTTCGTGTGCGAGTCAATTTACCCTCCCCGATACAGCAGGTACGAGACCCGATCCGGTGTGTAATTTCACCGATACGAGGTTTTCCTAACCCAATCAGGCAAGTTGTATCGCTGATTTCTCATATCCGCTCGTATCCTCCACATTGGTCTCATCTTCATCCCCCATCTCTCTCTTTCTCGTCCACAACTCTAACATCATTACAGAACACAAAGTTAAGTTATCCCTCTCTATCTCTCCATGTCATGGTCATGAGTTGACACCGAGTACAGCATACACCGAGTACCCAAGATTCTTTGTCTTCCCTTCATTCTCATGATTACGAGTTGACCCCTGAATGTAGCTTCAGCTTCCGGCATGCCTCCCTACACGATCGACTGTTATCAGCCAGCTCTCCATGAGAGCTCAAAGGTAAAGTCACCTTGTCACATTCCCACAGTTGCGAGTTAACTAACTGATGAATAGAGTCTCAGCACCTGGTGCGCCGTCCATCGACCGCCTCTAAGTACTCGTCCAAACTCGCTCGATTACGGCCTCCAAGTTCGCTCGATCACGGCCTCCAAGTGTATCTCCAAACTCGCTCGATTACGGCCTCCCAGTGCATCTCCAAACTCGCTCGATCACAGCGTGTAAGTGAATCTCCAAACTCGCTCGATTACGGCCTCCAAGTGTATCTCCAAACTTGCTCGAATACGGCCTCCACAAGTGCATCTCCAAACCCCCTCGATCACGATCTCGGAGTGCATCTCCAAGTTCACTCGATCACGGCCTGCAAGTGTATCTCCAAATACGCTCGATTACCGCCTCCAAGTACATCTCCACAGTCGCTCGATCACGGCCTCGGAGTGTATCTCTGAGTTCACTCGATCGTCATTTTCAGGCGCACCTCGAATTGCTCTCAAGCGCCGCCTGCAGCCAATCCAGATATACCGTGTGTAGATCGGTAGCTATATAGATACATAGATGAGAATACAAACTGAATACATGAGTTTCAACAATCGTTGATCGATATGTAGTAGCTATGATTTCCAGGCTCACCAGCAGTGTTCCCAAAGAAGATGTTGTTTTTCCCAGACTGCTCTACTGTGATTCGAGGTGCTCCCAGACTTGTCGCCGGCGCTCCGAGGCTTGTCGTCGGCGCACCCAGACTTGACGCCGGCACTCCCTGGTGCTCCCAGGCTTGTCGTTGGCGCTCCCAGGCTTATCGCCGCCGCTCCCAGGTGCTCCAAAGTGCACCCAAAGTTCTCTCCGGCGCTCCGAGGTGTTCCCAAACCTATCACAATCACTCCCATGGTACTCCTGTAGCAGTCATCAGAGATCCCAGTTACTCTGAAGGCCGGCCGGAATGCCCTCCTAGGGTCTGATACTCTCTTGAAATTGACGCATCTAAGTTTACACTCCACATCCTCTCAGACACTCCTGGAGTCTTCCAGTGACTAAAATACATTTTGCTGATGCCGTCGCGCCTCCCTCCCGAACTACCGCCTCCAGATTGACCTCTTCCAAGTACTCCTCCAATCTCGCTCGATCATAGCCTGCAAGTGCATCTCCAAACTCGCTCAATCACGGCCTCCCAGTGCATCTATGAGTTCACTCAATCTCGGTCTCCAATTGCATCTCCAAACTCGCTCTATCATGGCCTCCAAGTGCATCTCTGAGTGCACTCGATCTCGGCCTCCAAGTGCATCTCCAAACTTGCTCGATCACAGCCTCAAGGTGCATCTCTCAACCCGCTCGATCACGGCCTCCAAGTACATCGTTAATGAGCGAGGGCGGGTGTACGGAGATACAGGGGTCACGGAGGTGGACCGAGCGATGGGGAGTACATATTCGGGAGACCCCGGGGTTGATAGACATCATCTCATTTTCATCTCATCTGGATCCACGCAATTGCGTGGATTCTCAAGGCCGGGTAGTATCAGATTTTCTCAATTTCTTCCTAGGCTCCTCGAGCTAGAACCTCCGATTATGCTCGACTACCATCTGTGGCCAGATTCACTGTATGTATATATATAGAGATACCTAAATAATGCATGCCATATTATGAGGTAGCGAATCTTGTGACTGTAACAAAGACGAATATGATAGACGAAATGCCTTGTGCTTATGGAACCCTGTGTGTGGCTTCCGGACCGATTTACATTTTGCTGATGTACCAAATGAACCCATTCCGACGTATGGTCACAGTTGGCCACAATGCCACACTGTTCATTTACAATAGGATACCGACAGAGAGAGAAGAAACGGCAAAACCGCGATTGAGGGGTGATATGCAACGCGACGCGGCGTATTGGCGCCGGGTGCGGAGTGGTCTGCCACCGGGGTGTCTCTGACGGCTCTGACGGAGCGCATCCACTCTGACAGAGCCATTCCGCCGGGACGGAAATGTTTTTTGCTGATGGAACTGCCGGCCAAAAACCTGACCTCTTGCAGGTTACCCGGACCCGTTGCTAACACTACTTGTAACGTAAAAACACAAAACAGACATGGAAAAATACTGATTCCAAAATAATCAATATTGCAATGTCCAAAACATGCAAAAAGTCATAGTTGGATGTTGAAAATGCGATTGTGATAAGATACTATTATTATACAGTAAAATCAAGAGCATTATATGAATCTACAGATGGACCCGCTGGACAACCCATTGGCAACCCCCCCAATTCAGACGGGTTGTGAGATGTCCATCGAACCGTACCTGAATTGATGGTTTGGGGGAATTGACGACCCGGACCGCCACCTCGGATATGGGTCGGTTTCGACTTGTACCCGGAACCAAAGCCCGATCCGGAAACGTTGCTAACACTAGTTGCCACATCCCAAAAATGAGTGTTAACGGAGTGTCAACGATATTTGGCATTGCATCATGAAATATCCAGTAGGCTGTGCGGTTACAGTTCGTGATAAGCGAACTATCGGCCACCTTTCTATGGAACAATGGTGGTGGCAACATTTCTACTATGTCATAAAAATGAGCATCAACAGAGCGTCAACGACATTTGGCCTTGCATCTTGGAAAATGCATGGGCTGTGCGGTGACGTTACCCCATAATCACGCTATCGGCCGCCTTTCTAGGCAAAACCACTTGTAACAGCATCGCTACTATGTCCTAAAAATGAGCGTCAACGGAGTGTCAACAACTCTTGGCCTTGTATCATGGAAAATCCTAGGGCTGTGCGGCGACATTGAGCCATAATTGGATTATCGGCTTCCTTTCTAGGCAAAAACGGTTGCTACGACATCGCAACTATGTCCTAAAAATGAGTGTCAACGGAGCGTCCACAACATTTGGCATTGTATCATGGAAAATCCTAGGGCTGTGCGGCAACCTCAAGCCATAATCTGATTATTGGCTGCCTTTCTAGGCAAAAACGGTTGCTACAACATCGCAACTATGTCCTGAAATTGAGCGTCAACAGAGCATCAATGACCGTTGGCCATGCATCTTGGAAAATCCGAGGGCAGTGCGGCAACATTAACACATCATCGAACTATCGGCCGTCTTTCTAGGCAAAAATGGTTTCGACAACATGGTCACTATGCCCTAATAATGAGCGTCAACAGAGCGTCAACGATTTGAGGCCTTTCATCTTGGAAAATCAAGGGGTTATGCAAGCACAATGATCTATAATCGTACTATTAGCCGCCTTTCTAGGCAAATATGCGTAGGACAAGATCGTAACCATGTCCCACAATGAGCGTCAACGGAGCGTCAAGGATTTGTGCGCTGGGATCATGGATACTCTAACCAGAATGGAACGCAGATAAACCACAATGAGCCTATCGGCAGCCTTTATAGGCAAAAATGCAAGTGACGATATCGCGTCCGCCTCCTGCAATTGAGCGCCCACGGTGCGTCATTGCTCCGGACCCTACACAGCAATAAACTGCATTATGCCGTTCCTAAATGAAGTTTCACGCAGTCAGTCGTTGCAATCTGTCCTGGTATTCAACTTCACAAATATGCATGCTATGCCTTACTGATCTAATTATTTTCCTTGTAGGTGTAGAGTCAATATTTAAGAACCCGCAGTCTGCTGCACTGTATCATTATTTTCGGCAGTCTCTCGAGTCGGAATACCCACCATCCTAATCTCTACCGCGATGTCGGATACACACTCTTTGAACACCTCATTGCTCGAGGTTATGATCTCTTCCAAATATGAACGTGTCATTATTCGCGATTTAAGCGACCTTACATTGCAAATCATCTTCGATGCTTGGTGGGCTTCAATGAATGAAGGCTCGAAGCAGCCTATTGTTTGGAATAATTCTAGACATGCACAGTCATGGAGATTCTATTTACACTGCGAAATTGAGGAGACCGGCAGCCCTGGAATCATATGTATCGTTTGTCACCAAGTTCTTCGCCATCCATTACAACATGGGACCAGCTCAATGGGGAAACACTTGCTGGCAAAAGCTCACATCGCAAAGTTAAATGAATTAACAGAGTCAGAGGTCACTGAATTGACTAGTTCGACAGTGGATGAAACGGATTTGGCCATTCTGAAGAGGCAAGGAAGTTGAGGAATCACAATAGTAAGTTTGCAGAGGAAAATCAGATTTGATATCCGGTTAAATCCATATTGATTGAAATGACCGATAAAACGTCCCAAACTGGCGGCCAAGGACTTTGAAACTTCTGAATTTCACCAAGACACGTGGAATCGCTACCTCATGTTAGGATTTGTTTATGCACACATTCCATGGAACGCTATATCAAATCTTGAGCTACGATGGTCATATAACGCATTACACGACAAACTCGTCCTACCGTCCGGTATGACCCTTAGCAATATTTGCCGGAGGGGATATGCACTGACTGTGGATGCAATTAAGAAGCAATTGCCGTTATGAGATAAAGTTTATTTAGCTTTGGACGGATGGACATCAACGAATAAACTAGCCATAAAGCGGTCATTGCTTACTATATAGATTGAAATTGGGCATTGGGTGAAGTTCAATTGGCTCTCGATGAGGTTGATCATCTGTTCTGTTCCTGTTTCGAAAGCTAATCAAGGATGATAGGTCAAGGGCCAACATACTGGACTAACGCTAGCTGTACATTTGAAGAACATGCTTGATCGTTTTGAGCTTACCAACCACCATTTGCTTGGTATTACAACTGATAATGCTTCCTCAAACTACTGGATGACACGCGAACTGCAATCAACACTTGAGGCCTCTGGAATCAAGTGGCCGGCATTGAGGAACCACATACGATGCATGGCGCATGTCACACAGCAGGCTTTAGGTGCATTCATGAGCAGTCTCGGTGTGAAAGGCCACACCAAGTCTTGGGAAGCCCATGAGCGTGATCAGCTATTTGGAGAGAATGAAAGCATGGACATTGGAAAGAGTCAGAGACTTCGAAAAGAGGGCAATGCTAGAATCAACACGGTGTCTGCCATGAGACCAGGTTTAGCACAGATAATTGAGAAAGTACGTATTTCATGATATTTTGAAAGTCCTGAAGCTGACCTTCATATAGCAGAGAATGCTTGCTGAATTAATCATGCTAACACCTGGTCGCTGAAATGAGTTCATTGTCTGTCAAAAAGCCAAAGTCCGCATTGCAGTACTTCTGATTATGGATGTGAAGACACTTTGGAACTCTACACAGGAGTTGCTCAAGCGCACCTACCAATTACGGGAATTCACACGTGAGTGGCTTCAACACCTACAATCCAGTCAATACCAGCCACTATTCACAACTGAGGATGAATGGACGATTGTCATGTATGTCATGGAAGTATTGAGGTCATTTCGATATTGGACCCTGTGGATGTCGAAGAGGCATACAGTCTCATTGCATCACGTTATCACAGTGTACAATGACATGTTCGATCACATGGATGGCGTGATGAGAGCTTTGGCCAAGAAGAAGACTCGGTGGAAAGAAGACTTGTTCTTCGCTGTGAAGATAGCTCGACATAAGATTTCCAAATAGTACGCTGAAGCGACTCCAACGATGGGCATGCTTCTAATTTCTGCACAGATCCTCGATCCATTCCAGAAGTTGCAATCGTTTAAAAAGTGGGACAAGGGAATGGATATTAATCCTGAGGACGAGACATCCTACACTACACAATACCAAGTGGCCTTTTTGAAGTACGTGGAGAATGAATACTATGCCAAACATTGACGTGTGCCAGTCAATAAACTCAAAACTGTACCGAGCAGCAATCTCGTCCCCTCTGCCACAGCTTCAGTGTTCTATGAATCATCCTTTGATCCATATGATTTGTCCCGCGATGATGAGGAATATGTAACACCTAACAATGTGGCTGAGACGACACCCAGACGAAGCTATGGTGCAACCCGCTTATTGACCGCCGCCAGGCTCTATTTGAATTCGCCGCCTCAAGCACCAAACAACTGGGGGCAAATTGATCCAAATCTCAATGATGACCAGTCCAACCCAATGGAGATTAGCAGTACATTTTGGCTACCGGACATAACCAATTGGTGGCGACAACAGGAGGAAATGCACTCACAGTATGCCTATCTCTCCAATGAGGCGCGCAACATATTCTCTCTCATACCACATGGTGTCGGAGTGGAGGCCAGTTTTTCCCTTGGCCGAGATGTTATCGGCTGGAGGCAGTCAAAAACTACACACAAGACCCTTCATGAAAAAGTTGTTGTAAGGCAGTTTGCTTGAGCCAATAATGGGATTTTGGCAGGCACTGACCCAGAATTGGATACAACGAACACAGAAAACGACTTGGAAATGAAGAAAGAGGCAGAGGCAAGGAAATTGCACAGAATGGTGAAGGTTCACGGCTTTTTGGAGATGTGGCGGGGCAGCCAAAACCTACGTGCTACCCAGAAGGAATCTCGCGCTCAAAACAAGCAGATGACCACAGTAGGATACATTTCAGACATGGAAGTGATCGTCAAAGCATCCTGGTCACTCTTTCAACATGAAGGTGTGGCTGCATTTAAATTGTCAGCAAGATCACCTTTGCCACCAGGTTTGTCTGCAAAAGACCTCCCTGGAGGATGAACTCAAATCTTAAATGCCCGCCGAATCCGGAGCATCAACCGTCATCCAGTCGAAAGCGACGACAATAGCACACCTGAATGCATTTCGGACACTGATGATTCACTAAACTGGAATTGCGACTTGGATATTCTAAATGACAGCGAAGAGGATTGCATTGCGGACGATGAATCCGATATAGAGCAAAACAATTGCATCGAGGATCCGGAATGCGCAGAGCAGCATGATGTGAGCACTTAGCCAAATGTCCCCTGATTGGTTCGGCCAACACGGAAGTCAAAGAGACAGGCTGAAGAGGTATTAGTGACGGTCAACGCAGTTGAAATGCAGAGAAATACAGGAGGGAAGAAAAGGTAGGACAGAATGCATCAATGGTTCACCAGCTTTATGTAGCTTGACCCAGAGTTTCAGTTAGAGATATATTATGGGCGAATGGTAAGTAGCTTGTGAATGTCGGTTCATAATTAGATGTATAGCAGGCGCAATGAATCTTTTGGCATGCTACATCATTTTCAGTCGCATGAGAGTGAACAGTGCAAGATAATTTCGCCCCTCGGCTTTGCCACAAGGCCAAGTCTTAATCAAGCAGAAAGACAACCGGTATAGTCAAATCAGGATGAAAACAATTTTCGACACCAGCAGATGTTGAAGACACGATACATTAAAATGAGCGTCAACGGATCGTCAACCATTTGTGGTCTTGTAAGTACAGTAATTCACCAGTGACTTGGTCGTTGTTATCCATAACGGATGTATTGCCAGCTTTTATTGGGAAAAGAGATAGCAACACGGTCACCACCCCATTCTTAGCATGAGCGTCAACGAGTGTTAGCAACAGGTCCGGGCAACCTGCCAGCGGTCCGGGTTTTGACCTGTGGTTTGGTTTGGTTTGGTTCCAAATTTACGGTTCCTACAGCTTTGGCTCCAATTAAGTTTGTCAGTTCTGAACATACTGCGACATGATCAGTACGTAGATTATGCAGAATTATGAGCTCTTTCACCCTACGCATTCAGATTTGGGATCCGACTGATATTCGTTGAGTGGCTGTGAAAAAAGGGCCAAATCTAAGCGAAATTCGCGGGTTTTCGATTGCAACTCCACGAATATTGGTCGGATCACATATCTGAACGCGGGAGGAGAAAGAGCTTGTAAAACTGCACAATCTATGTACTGATCATGTCACAATACGATCAGAACTCAAATACTTAATTGGAGTCAAAGTTGTGAGGTTGAAATGCCTGGTTGTTGGTGGTAAAACCGGCCCGATTGCAACAGTCGGGGTTTTCGTGTGGTAAAAACCGTTGCAACGGTTCTGTTCCGATCCCAACCCTAACCCGGAACTGTTCTTGCGGGTAGGAACGGTTGTGAACACTAGCGTCAACGGAGCGTCAACGATTTGTGGTCTCATAAGTACGGTATTTCACCAGTGACTTGGTCGTTGTTATGCACAACGGACATATTGGCAGCTTTTATTGGCAAAAGAGATAGCAACACAGTCACCGCCCCATTCTTAGCATGAGCGGCAACGGAGCGTCAACGATTTTTCGCTTTGCATGTTGAGTAAGTTATGTTCCGATTGTTTGCAGACATCCATTTATGAGAGATTGGCAGCCTTTACTGGGAAAAACAACAGCTACATGCTCCCTGCGGCATCCTGAAAATGAGCATCAACGGAGCGTCAACAGTTCTAGGACTTGCATATTTCGTAATCAAGGCATTGCGCGGATTTTCGCATGCATAACTAGATCATTAACCACCTATGTATGCAAAACTACCATATATCGAAGGTGAAACACAGATACCAAATTAATCGATATTGCAAACTGCTCAACAAGCAAAAGCACATTAATGGTTGCTGAAAACGCGATTTTGATAAGATACTATTAACACACTGCAAATACAAGAGCATTATATGAATCAATAGATGGACCCACTGGGCGACCCGCTGACAACCCGCCCATTTCAGATGGGTTGGGAGTTTACCGTGGAACTGTACCCTGGTGGGCAGTTCAGGTGTGTTGACAACCCGGACCGCCAAATTGGCAGCGGTTCGGTTTGGACCCGGACCCGGACCCAATGTGATGGTCCGGAACCGTTGCTAACTCTACCCTGATAGAAACTCATAACCACTGAAGAAGAATTACATGGTTCCCATTTCCTAGGTGACGGGTCTAGGTGCATACTTACCTCCATTACTCTGCGCCCGGAATGGGGTGACGTATACGCACCATCAGAACGACTGGTGCGTTACACTCTTCGCAGGGGCTGCAGTTATGCAGGTAGCCATTTACACAACGCCTGGCGATGATTATGCCTTTCTTCGGCTGATAGCCACATGCCGCACCCTCATTTATGTTTAGCTTTGAGATTCTGTCACTGATTGCAATACAGTCTTCGCTTCAGATGCATCGCTTGCAGTTGCATTTGCTTCGCCATTATCGTATTTTACATGTCTGAAATATACTGTCCAATCTTCACACTCTCTAGTACTATGCCCTCAGTCCTCTACATTCTGCGTTGATACATCATCGGCTTGCAATGATTCTTTCTCCTCATCCATATCCGGATCATCGCCATCCTCGCACTTATACCTGTCGACATCACTGGTTCACAGGTCAAACCTACTATGCCCTCAGTCCACCACATTCTGCATTGATCCACAATTGGGTTGCAATGCTTCTTCCTCCTCATCCGCATCCGCATCCGCATCGTCACCATCCTCGCCCTCATACACGTTGACATGACTGGTTCCAAGGTCAAACCTCTCGAGTTCAGTCGGGGGCCATCGTCACTGGCTGGCGGCGGAGATGTCATCGAGCTCGTCGCTTTCGTCACCTTCATCTTCGTAGTCCCCACTGCCCCCTGGCATCCCGAAATGCAGTTTGTCATCTATGCAATTGTTGTCTATTGGGATGTTTGGGTCAGTGCTTCCGATCTGAGGCTCCTCAAGCGCCACTTCGGGGGTCAAATAGTCAAGAGGAGCCGCATTGTCAACACGCGCTGCTTCCATGCTGATGACCATGGCAGGCGTGGGGTTCTCCCCCTGTTGGATCTGACGCTTTATGGTAGCAAAAGTGTTTTTATACACCCTCTGTTGGTAGCTCTCCGGTAGTGTGTTCCAGGTAATCATCAAGAATGAATATGTGTCCGCAACGCCAGGTGAGGTTAACAACTTGCGACCCGTTGCAGCGCAGCAGGATGCGTTCTTACCACTGTCATTCTTGTAATTGAAGTAGTTTGAGCGATCAGGTCTGTGCGCTTTCAGCTTTGACTTGGAAACTTTTGGATGAACACATTTGTTCTTTTGCCACTGCAGGAGAGCATGGTGCAACGCGGTGCTGGTAAACATGATCAGGGGCAAGGGTATATGACTGTCCTTGTCGTTGATCATGGAATTATAAAATCCATCAGCATACGTACTGTGGTTAGGGGCCCGATAATAAAATTTGATGTAGATACACCCCGGGATTGCTTCCGCCAGGAAGTACAGAGAATGCTGGCCATTTGTTAGCAGCTTTCGACTCTCTCTGCATTGGATTTGGGCCACCTACACCACCTTCCACACGCTCTGCTACAGGAAAAACATACATATTATCTGCCAGAAGGGAATCAATGAATTCCAAACGCTCTGCAGTGGATTCAAAGCGGTGGAGATGACAAAGCTCTGCCATATTGTCCCTTCCTGATTGAATGAAATGGGATTTAACTTGATTGACTTGTGCTCGAACCTGGTACCAGTTTGAGCGTGTAATATCCAACGTGAGCCGCTGCTTCACTATACCTCTTTCAAGATCTCCTTTGTACACGCCTCAAATGCTATGGACCAAATGTTGTTTTGCTGCATAGCGGTGTTCCAGTACGTCTCTATTATGTGCCAGTGTGGGGCTTCAGCTAATGCTTTCGAAACGCATTGCATTGCATAACTTACTGTCTCCAAGTCACTTGCACTCATAAACGGCCATCTGTTCCGCATGTAGAGCTCCAGGAGTCTGCCCATTGCAAACACAAGACGCGTCATGTCTGAGTGACCAAATTGATAGATGCTGTGACTGCCGGAGAATATTGATCGAGGTGTAGGCACCGCCTGTGGTTGCAATTGCAACTGCCTCTGTCTCTGATTGTTTTCGGTAGCTCGGGTTCGGAGTGGATTTCTAATGATCGTGCGGGCTGCTGGATTAGGGAAGAGGGTAGGCAGGGTTTCAAGACCGCCGAGAGGAGTGGGAGTGATAGCAATGCTGGATGTGGGGCTGGATACAATGCGACAGGTTGAGGTGTCTCCAAGTGCTGGTGTGCTATGACTGCTTGTACCCGGCTTGGCGGTTGCAGTATTTCTTGACCGTCACTGTGTAGTGGATGGGGTGGAAGACACCCGTTGAGTGATATCTGCAACGTGAGAATTGTTCAGCCAAGATGAGGGGGTGGAGTCATGACCTTGGATTGAAGAGGCTACTGAACTCCCTACTTGGGAGGAATCCCTCTCGCCAGCTGGTACGGAAATGCGTCTCGTAGCTGTTGGAAGTTGAGAACTCCCCGCAGGCCCATGCTTTTGTTGATTGTGATGATTAGCAAGACTTCGATCATTTCGTACGACCGGAGTCATGTCAGGGTGAGGGCTTTGGGAAGGCATAGTCTGATTTAGAAGTTTGACGTTAAGAATGTAGGAATAATTGCCTGTGCATACATATGCAACGGTAGGCAAGGGAGACTCCTATTTGAGCGACCAGGGAGGGTTATGAGAAAAAAGGGAGGCCCGGGGTAGACTGCGCTAGAGTCTAAACCATGACAATACTCGGTGATGAGATCCCTTGATAAGCATTTAATTATGGGGTGTACTGCCATCAGATTAAAATTCAGCATTGATATTAGCTGATACACCAATGTCTGAAGGCCTATTTGCACCGCTTGTGTGGTATTCATGCCTTCTTGATGCGGTTATCATAGTATTGCACATGATCTTGGCACAATACTTCGAACCATCGATTGTGTATATCTTCAGCTTCCTGGTGGAAATACCCCTTTGGCAGAGCTAAAAGCATCGGAAAGTGAACAATGATGTATTCTCTATCCTATGACATCAGTTGCGTGTGCGTCTTCCACCGCTAGGCATTGGTACCCGAGTTGGATAGTTGCACAGTTGGGACAACTTACAAACTACTCAGTTTGCTCCGAGATGCATGAGGTCTGAGCAGTAAAAGTGGTATGAGATGCCAAAGCAATGCCCGGCATCACAAACTGTTCTCACCGCGAGTACTGGATTTTGTCTCGAGGCTCCTCATTCATGAAGTGCATGGTGGTTGTACAAGATGAAGGCGGGGCCGTTTTGTGATCATTAACCAACAAAACACAGGATACGAATCAAATCACAGGAACTCGAGTATATACATCCCTTCTTCCCACCTACACCTCCATTCTCCTTTCCTCCCATATTTAAAACAACGCCAGCATCCTCAACTCTCTTGACATTACGTGACTTGCACAAAACAACGCCTCTCGTTCCAAAACACACCCGATAACCTACTCAAGTCTGTACGTTCCCTCTAGGCTTGTTTCCGCTACATGCAACTGTATCACGATGCTAATGCCTCGGATGTAGATTCATTTTCAACTCACAGTGATGGCACCAAATGGCAGCTGCAAAGGAAAGAGGAAGGCAACTGCTAGGGCACAAATGCCGACATCAGATATAAATCGATGCCTGTCGTTGGATTGAGACTGTATACAGGGATTCATTTTGGAACACATTGGTGGACTCATACGGATACAGAATGTTTGTGGCGTCAAGGATGAGAGGGCATGGGAGTTCTTTATGTTATAATCTTTCTTGATCCAGTCACGACTCGCCACTTTTCACATTTCCAGCTACTGTGGCCGCACCATAGAAGCAGGAGTTTGCTTTTTTGGGAGTGGTGGGCAGCCTTCCGCTCATATATGGGGCCAATGTCTGACAATACCTGCAACCAAATGAACGATTCGAGGTGGGACAACCCCCATGCATTCTGGGATCCATTCGATCACTCCAATTTGCGGACAACCAGCTCGGGGAAGGTTAAACGCACCAGTGAACATTTCTCTCGGTACGGTAGTGATGATCTCTGGGCAAAGATTGAGCCACCAAGCTTCCAGCAGTACAAGCCAGGTGACTTCCTGGCTGTTAGACCACTCAATTGGGATGAGATAATGGATGAGGATGACGTTGATGAGAACTGGGCGGATCCCAGAGCTTCGAGCGTTGGAAGGAGGCATCATCGCGATGCCAATGACAATGATGACAGCGAGGGTGACGAGGACATGCAGGCCAGTGAGAGAAGGACCGGGATATAGAATGGACCAAAGGATGGGAAGGGGAACATCAAGGGGAAAGGGAAGGGGAACAGGAGGGGGAAAGGGAACGGGGTGGGGACGGCAATGGCGGAAGGGCAGGGGAAGGGAAATGGTAAAGTGAAAGGGATTGTTAAACAAACCCCAGGGGGAGATGATATCTCTCGTGCCATTGCTTTGCAGTTGCAGAGGGAAATGTATGAGGCAGACTCAGACACGGAGGGCTAACTAGAGGGGGCATATTTATAGCTGGAACCGTCACCTGCCGGGTCAATTTCCTCAGATGATGATACTGACTGAACCGAGTCGGATGGTGAATGTGACTTAGAACGTGATCCAGATATAGATATGCAGATGGAGGATGATGTGGACGCTCCGCACGGCGTTGATTCAGATCGCAAAGTGGATATGGAAAGCGATGGTGAAAATGAACAGGAGGAAGATGAAGAGGAGGAAGATGAAGAGGAGGAGGATGAGGATGAGGAGGAGGATAAGGATGAGGAGAAGGAGGATAAGGATGAGGAGGAGGATAAGGATGAGGAGGAGGATAAGGATGAGGAGGAGGATAAGGATGAGGAGGAGGATAAGGATGAGGAGGAGGATA
>Ga0307515_10013376_pt1 | contig 15345 bp, 1 predicted proteins | sample 17_EM_MG_FD_194513 | JGI IMG/M metagenome (GOLD analysis project Ga0307515, IMG submission 194513) | Populus trichocarpa ectomycorrhiza microbial communities from riparian zone in the Pacific Northwest, United States - 17_EM | ecosystem: Host-associated > Plants > Roots > Unclassified | place... | reverse complement strand
GTTAACTATCCTATCTATAGTTAGTTTAGGCTCTATATTAATAGTTTTAAGATTACTACAGACTATCTAGTAAAGTAAAAATAGTAGTTATATAACCTAAGCCTTATTAAGGACGCTATTATAAGCAAAATTAACCGTTAACTTAGTTATTACGAACCTTATATCGGTAGTAGTGGTACTATTAAAAAGATATATAAATGGGTTAGTTAAGATAGTATAAGACGCACTAGAACTAATTAAGCTATAGGATAAGAGGTAGCCGAGTTACGTAGCTAGTTACGCTATAAGTTTAAAACGTAAAAACGTAAGAACGTAGGAGCGTAATGTACTAACGTACTTAGTATATCCCCTAGGTGCAGTATTATATATTTAAAGGACTATAGTTCTTACCTAGATAGTTCTCTTCTTTATAGTAAATCTTAGAATATAATTAGAGTTAATCTATTAGGTAACTACTCTACTAGTTATATTTATATTGTTGACTATTCTATATTTATATACCTAGCCCATTTACAAGTCTACTATAGTATTTCCTATAAGGCTTTGTTATATATTTACTACCAAGGTTATAATAAAAAAAGTTAAATAATATGCTACTAAAAGTAGTAGTTACAACGCCATTAACAGCAGCAACTATATTGGGATTAGGTAACGACACCGGTATAGCAGATACTAACTCTTAGCTAGTTACTGTTAGATAATTATAAGCTGTAGTTAATTAATTAATAGACAATAATAGAATACTTAAAGAAAGGATTAATAGGATTGGAGTAGTAAAGATTAAGCTACTATCTATCAAGCGATTCTTAGGTAAGAAGTTAAAACTTAAGGGATTTCTTATATAGATGCATTTTAAGGTTATATAAGAAGGAGTGAAGCTAGTAATACCTATAGATTAAATAGCCTACGTAGGATTATTCCTGTTAGGAATAGTACTTAAATAATTTAAACCTTACCTTATGTTAGCGACTTAGTTAATTAAGGCACAAGCACGGTAAGATGGACGCGTAAGCCTATATAATTAGTAGTCTATAAATAAGGATCTAAAGCTAAAGAAAGGAAAGGAGACGGAGGATAGTGCCGCTTAACGTTATATATAATCCTCTAGTCACATAACGGCAATTGTTTAGAACTATATAAAACTATCCACGACTATCTATAACTGTCCGCCATAATCCACTAATATTTACTAGTGCTGTAATATTACCCCTCCCCCTCTTAAAAAGCCTACCCTTAGGCTTTATATATCCATATTATGTCTATAGGGTATTCTTATCTTTATACTTAATAGGTAGCTTATTATCTTCGCTATTTTAGTACTCTATCTATTTATTAAGGTACTTTAGAGGTCTAGGTTTATTAGGGTAACGATTATAGAACTTTTAAAGCTTATAGGGACTACCTATAAAGTTCTATATAGGGTACTAAGTGGAGTCTAGGTTATATCCTTTCTAGCTAACGCGATATTTTAATATTCCTCTTATAAGCTTATAAGCCAATACTTTTTTAATTTCCTATTTATCGTCGCTATTAACTTAAATTAGTAGCGGAGGCTTATCCTTTTATCTAGGTAATGGGTTATTTATAGCTTTTTATAGTTTATTTAGAGAGAAAATAGGGTAAACTTTAATTAAATTTAGGAGCTTTACTTTATATAAGTTGCCTATTTTCTTAAAGACCTTATATAGTCCTACTATCTAATAGTCTAGCTTACGGCTAGGTTATTCCGTCTTTTAGTTCTTTATTATAACCTAGACTATATCTTCTATAGTAAAGTTAGGCTCTCGCCTATACTTATTCGCCTATTATTATATTAATTTCTAGGCCTTTTTTAGATTTATATGGGCTACTATTTAGGCTTCTTCTAAGCGCTTAGCGTACTACTATACTTTCTTATAAGATAGTTTTTTGCGTATAGTCTAGGGTCCTTCTAGTCTTTCCTAGTTAAAGCTTATGCGGGGTAAGTAACCCATTTCTAGTTAAATAGGGGCAAATCCTGTAGAGTTATAGGGTAGGGTTGCTTAGGTATAGTCTATTAAGGGTAGTAGTTTAGCCTAGTTATCTTAAAAGTAGTTAATAAAGGGCCGAAGTCTCTAATTTAAGTATTAATTTACAATTTCCGTCTAACCATCTATCTGGGGATAGTATACTATAAAAAGCTTTAGCTTAATACTTAAAATTTAGGTAAACTTATTCTAGAAAGCTAATATAAATTATAGCCTATAATTAGATATAATAGTATTTAGTGGTCTATAGATTTAGTAAACGTAGTAGATATATAGTTAGGCCGCTTCTTTAGTATTAATATTCTTATAATATAGGATTAAAAATAGGCGCTTACTAAAGTGGTTAACTAGAATTATAACTATGTCGTATCTGTTACGGTCTATAGGTAGCTTATAAAAGTCTATAAAGATATATTACTAGGGGCGTTCTAGTATTAGAAGTGGTTTTAATAGTCCTAGGGTTTTATTTTATGGGATTATAGATCTATAATAGCTATCGTAGTTCCGTATATAACGGTTAATATTTATAACTATTTTAGGCCAGTAGTAGCGGTTACTAATAATCTTACAGGTTTTATTTTTTCTAGGGTAGGCCGTAGAGACCTAGGTATAAGCTTTAGTAATAAGCCGGGTTTATAAGTCCTATTCCTTCGCTACTACTAGCCGTTCCTAGTACTTAAGTAGTCTATTTTTAAGGGACTATAAACTAGTAATATTCTTTACCTTTTTACAGTACTCCTATAGAGAGGGGGTTATTTAGTTAGCCTATAATAATTTATCAATAAGGTTAAGTTTAAAGGAGTTAATAGGATATATCTTAGCGCCTAAGAAGTCTATACTTAGTTCTGCCTATATCTAAGAGTTAAGGTATTTTAGTTATAGTAGCGTCTAAGTTTATAATAAGATCTTCATAGCCATCTAGTTATTTAGGTCTTGCTTACGCCTTATAAAAGCGTCTATATAGTTTATAGCGCCTAATTTATATATAATTAAGAAGTTAAACTAAGATAGGGTATCTACTTAATATGCCTACTAGGCTGTAAGGGCCTTAGTTATTATAAAGTATTCTAAGGCCTTATAATCTAAAACTACCTTAATTGGCTTAGGGGTCCCTATTAGCTATATGCGCTAGTGCTAAAAGTTAGAAATAATAGCTAGCATTTCTTTATTATGGATATAGTAGTTTAGCTTAGTATTTATTATAGTCTTTAAATAGTATATAATAGGGTTACTTCTAGGGAAAAACACTAGCTATTATACCGTCTAAGGTATTAGTTTCTAGCATTAAAAGCCATTCTAGGTTAAAATAGGCAAGTAGGGGAGCCGATACTAGCCATTTTTTAAGCTTATTAAAGGCCTGCCTATATATGGCGTTAAAGTAGAAGGGCTAGTCTTTTTTAGTAAGACGGTTAAGAGGCTAGGTAATTCTGCTATAGTTTTTAATAAAGTGTTAATAGAAGTTATAAAAACCTAAAAATAATTATACCCCTTTTACAGTCTATAAGGGTGCCTACTAGTTAATTACAGCCATCTTCTCTGTGTTAGTTTTAATTTTATTTATACTAATAATAAAACCTAGGTACTTTATATACTTAATACTAAACTCTAACTTCTTAATATTAACCTAAAGGCTAGCCTTATGGAGCTATTATAGGACTTTATAGACGTGCTCCTTATATTCTAGCTCGTTCTTAAAGTAGATTATAATATTATCTAAATAGGCCGTATAGAAGTTATTAAGGTTGTTAAAGAGTATATTATTTATATACCGCTAGTACGTAGCTAGTCCATTAGTTAGTCTAAAAGGGAGTACCTTATATTTATACGTTTCGTAATAGGTCTAAAACGTAGTAAGATCCTTAGACCTAGGGTTTATTTTAATTTAGTAGAAGGCCTAGCGGATATTAAGCTTTATAAAGACCTTAGCTCTACTTATTTAGGCTAGAGTTTTATTAAGTAGGGGTAGCAAATAGCGGTCCCTGTGGGTTATATTATTTAGCTTATAGTAGTTAATATAGAAGCGAAGTCCTCTATTTAGCTTTTTAATAAAGAAAATAGGTAAGGTAAAAGGGGCTTAGCTAGGCTTAATAAAGCCTATATTTAGGTTATTAATAAAATACTATTTTATAGCCTATAATTCGGTAATAGACTACTTGTAGAGGGGGTTAAAGCTAAGGGTATTTTCCTTACCCTGCTTAATCTTAATCTTATAGTTATCCGGTTAGTAAGGTAGAAGTATATTAGACACTACTTTAGAGAATATATCCTTAATTTTCTGGTGTTAATAGGGCAGCTATTATTCTACTAGTTCCTTATCTATAAGCTCGCTTTCTTATCCGCTAAACTTATTTCCCTTTTCCTTAATTATTTAATTAATTTTGTATAAGCTTATTATAAAGGTAACAGTATTAGGCTAAACTAACTTTTAATAGAATCTTACGGCACTAATATAGTAGATATTAACTAGTAGGAGGTTTACTAGTTTCCTTATAGCCGTTTTCTAAACCGTATTTTACGGTCTAGGGTTTATAATCTTTTTTAGCTCCTATTTTATCTTCCGTAGGTTATCCCTCTAATCTATTAGTTTAGTATAATGTCCGACATCCCTTACTGTTCTTTATAGCTATATAGGGCCTAAGCTCTCTATAGGGGGCTTTTTTAGGTCACTACTAACTTCCTAGGTCTTTAATGCAGGTGGCGTAATATAGGTAGTCTAGAGGCGATATAGTATACAGATCCGTTATAAATTAAGCTATATATCTTTCTTAAAGGCCTAGTCCCTATATATAGCATTAGCCTAGTAAATAGTATTAATCTAGGGCTGTATAAGGTTTTCTATTATAATGCTAATTTCTTTTATAAAGGAAGGGGTTAGGGGTAGAGTTTTAGGCTAGATAAGCCATTTACTCTATATATTAAGCTATAAGCCTAAATAGGCTAGCTATTTTCGCCCTAAGATTATATTATAGCTACCTAGGTCTATAATAAGGAAGGGGATATTATATTACCTTTATCTATTAATATAGAGGTAAACCTACAAGATAGTTATAATAGGTAGCCCTATCCGCCCGTTATACCTATAAATAAAAATTAGTTTAGGTAGTTCTTTAATAGGTATATTTAAAAGGTTAGCTAGCTTTATAGTATACTAGGTATCTATTAAGGTAAAGGCATTTACTCTAAAGTTAGCTAAAGTAGAGGTTAAAACTTAGTATCTATTACGGAATAAAGTATAAGGGATAGTGTAGCTTCTTTTACTAACTAGCTAACCTAGATTAATATCTAATATGTTAATCCCTTTTAATTCTAAAGAGGAGTCTTCCTTTAGGGTTCCTCTTTTTCTAACTCTGCGCTATTTTTCTAGATTAACAGAACCTCGTCCGCTTTTGCGTTTATTAGGTAATTCTTTATATAGTAGCCTTTTTAACCGTAGGAAAAGCAAGCTCCTTAATTACTAAGGGCCTATATATAGGGGTTACTATATATAGGCCGAGTATTTATTAGACCTATAGTAGGACTAGCCGTATAGCTAGTTACTAAATTAGCAGCGGGCTATATAGGTAGTACTATAGGGGTTACTAATTATTCTAGGGCATTACGGGCCGTTCTTATATTGCTTATAGTCTAATTTAAAGGGTTTCTGGCTTTACACCGTTTAGTACGTACCTTAATTTAGTAAAAACCTTAGTTAATAGCTAAGCACTAGTCTATAAGTTCTTTTAGCGTCTATATAGTAGTAAAAACTAGTAGTACGGCTCGCTATAGGTTTAGCATTAGATCTTCTTAGGGAATTTAAGCCTAGCTAGCTAGGTGCAGAAAGCGGGTCTAAAAGGCTAAGAAGGTCTCTATTATTTTTATATTTAGGCTTTTATAATTAAGTCGGGCGTTTTATACTTTAAAAGGGTCCTTATAAATAAAAGATATGTAAATAATTATCTTTTCTTTAGAGAGGAAGGGATCTGCTAAGTCCTATATATATCGCGAACGTAGGTATATCTATGCATCCCTACTAGTATAGCTAAAGACGTAGGCCATTTTAGCCTAAGTAGTATAGAAGTAGTCCGTATTAACTTTAAGCTTATCCTATAATTAAAGCTTCTAATTATTAAATATAGGGTTGGTTTCGTTTATAAGTAATAGGGGGTCCGCAACCTTTGCGGACCGCAATAATACTAATACTATATATTAGGCTAGAATCTTAAGGACTATAGCAAGTCTCTAGGTATCTAATAATTCCTAACTAGGCGTAAGGGGTTCTTTAGCTTTAAGCAGCTCTTAAAGTTATTTAATTTTAGTATTAGCTACTATAAGCTCTACCTAGGAGTTTAAGTTAGTTGCTATTTTACTATTAGAGGTATTTAAGGGTCCTACGGCTACTTTACCGGCCGCTATATTTCTTAGCATAGTGGTATAGTTATTAGAGTAACTTTTAGTAGAATTCTGTAGGGGTTCTAGTCTATATATATTTTATAAGTCTTATTATTCTTTTCTATTCTTTAGGTCTAATTCTGTATTTTATTCTAGTTTATAGTCCGTAAATATATTTAAGTTCCTTCTTAAAAAAAGAGTAGTTAAGCTTTAGATAATATTAACGACTTAGTTAATTAAGGCATAAGTATAGTAAGATAGACGCGCAAGCCTATATAATTAGTAGTCTATAAATAAGGATCTAAAGCTAAAGAAAGGGAAGGAGATAAAGGGCGGCGTCGCTTAACATTATATACAATCTTCTAGTTACGTAACGGCGATTATCTAGAACTATATAAAACTATCCATAACTATTTACAACTATCTACTATAATTTACTAATATCTACTAGTATCTATTAGCTATAATCTACTAGCGCTATAACACCTTATAGAGGTATAAGAGGGCGGTATAGCAACTACTAGCTAAAAAGTATAATATATATTTACTAGTTGGAACGGGTTTATAGAACGCCTAATATAAATATTTAGAGACTTAGAAGTAACTACTATAGTAAAATAAAAGCTTTAAAACTTAATACAATAGATTTTAACAATTAAGTATATAATATAATTTTAGATATTAGCTATATAAGTTAAATAGAACAATAAGGTACTTATAGTATAGTATAAATAGGGACTTAAAGTAAAAGTCAAGGACGTGATTATCCTAATAGAAGATACGGATACTTTTAGGGAATTAATTAATTAAGCAATTAAGATTAATAATAGGATTTATTAAAGAGATTAAACTAAGAAGGGGTAGGACAGAGTTCTACAGTTATATAAGACGTAGGGCACGCAATAATAAAGTTAAAACTAGAAATTATAGTATAGCGCAGAGCTAATAGACCTAAGTAGTACTAAAGAAAATAGAAAATAAAATAAGAAACTATAAAAACCTAAAGGATAAGAATTAAGTAATTAAAGGTCTAAGGAGCAGAGGCTAAACTAGGGATCTTAGTAGTAGAAGACGTTTAGGTAGACTCTATCCCTTGCATAGATAGGGTGCTATAAAATTTAACCCGTGCACGCGATTAAGAACATTAAACTTTCTCGCGTTAAGATGTAAATAGATAACTTTACCAATCAAATACGCCATAAAGATGGTGTGTAACTATATATCTAATAACATAGACCTTATGCAGCCTACTTAATATCCTATTTCCAAAAATCGGATTATAAAATAGCCTCCACTAGAGCCTAAACCACTGCCTCCTTTTAATCCTCTCCTAATATTTAATGAAGACGAATATGGCTAGCCAAAGCTTCTAGAAAATATCGACAATAAGGATCCTACGCAGCTTTTTAGGCTATTTTAGACGGATAAATTACTTAACCAGCTTGTGGAGAATATAAATAAAAATACAGAACTACACCCAGCTCTAGAGGATAAGGAATTTTTACGTAGGTGGAGGCCTATATTAAGGCAGGAGCTATATATATATTTGGCGGTGCTAATTTATATAGGCTTGCACATAGAAAGTAGTATATAAGGATTATTGGCGTCCAAACTTTAATCATGGTACTATGTACGTTATTCGAAACTTTATAAGCGCCAATTATTAGCAGCAGATTAATCGGTATTTCTACTACACTAAGCCTAGATTTAAAGATAACGAAGCCTTCTAGAATACGTTTAAGAGGATTAATGAGCTTAGTAAGGAACTCTGCCTTGCCTCAATAAGGTACTATAAGCCCGGAATATACCTTACCGTTAATAAAACAATTAAATGCTTTACTGGCCGCTCTCCTAAGATTATTAATATACCAACTAAGCTAATACCTAAAGGCTTTAAGATCTAGATATTAGCCAACCAGGGCTATATTCTTAATTAAATGTTTTATATAAAAGGTAATAATAAAGGCCCGGTAGATTTAGATAAGTACTAGGTAGAGGAGAAAGGCTTTTTAAAGACGGAGGTAGTAGTAATAGATTTTTTAACTTAAGAAGATCCTAAGACGGGCCAGCGTCTCTATTAGCCAAATATGCATACTATTTGGCTGGATAACCTCTTTACCTCTATTAAACTACTTTGTTAACTTTGGAAGCTTAAAATTAAAGGCGTAGGAACTATATAAACAACTAAGACAAAGCGTAAGGAATTAGATAAGAAAAAGGGCCAAAGAAAGGGCTAAGGGAAGGGCTAAGGGAAGGGCTAAAATGTATTACCAATCGAGCAAATTAACTAACGGCTTGCTAACCTTAAACTCCTATACTAAAGCCAGATTAAATAGGGGACACTATATGGAAGGCTTTTAGAAGATAGAATAGTTATGGAGTTTGCCTAGAAGGATGCCAATATAGTCTTATTTATAAGTACTATTAGCGATAGTTTATAATTTAATTCAACTCTAAGGCTTTGTAGTTAATAACGTTATACATTATAGGTTTAAATTTTATTAAACGAGAATAATAATAACCTGCTGCTACTTCTAGTAGTGCCCGGCAGACTTATAGGGTATTTAGTAATACAGCTAGGAAGTGGCTACCTATACTAGAGTTTATTAATATATACAATCACTTTATAAAAGGCGTTGATACTGCTGACTAAATAAAATCCTACTATACTTCGCTTAAGATCCACTGCTGTACCTAGAAGCCTCTCTTCCACTTCCTCCTCAATATAACTGTTACTAATTGCTATAAGCTATCTTCCTACTTTACTAATAGCTGGCCAAAACGTAGTGGCCATAAGAAGTTCCTTGAACGGCTTATGAGCTCTCTATTTAAAATCTCTGCCCCTAAGCCTTAAAGCAATTGTGCTTAGGTCTCTGTAGATAAGATATAGTGGTACCTAGTAGTATATTACGGATATAAGGCAGTTAAAATTAATAAGGGGCAGAAGACTTGCTCTGCATGCTTAGAAGTAGAAAGAAAAAGCTGTATTAAGAAGCTTTCAAACAGGAAGCCTCTATGTAAGCTTTCAGTAAATATAATAAAAAGATCGCGTAATAGTAAGGAGTTTAAGAGACCTTAGAAGTCACCAAGAACGACATACGGATGTAGATTCTGTCGAATACCACTATATAAAGACAGCCCGTGTTAGCAGGAGCACGTAGATCGCCTCAACACTAAAGAATAAAGGTCTATATATAATATATACTAATATTTTAATATATTCGTGGCTTTATTTAAGAATTCTAGTAATGCGGCAGAATGACTTACCGCCCGTATATGCACCTTATTGATTAGTACGCACGGGCCACATTTTATAGAGCGTATCTATCCATACAAGGGATAGTAAGAAAAATGGTTTAAAGAAAGAGCTTATATAAATTGCAGAAAATAAGGTTATTTTATTAAAGATTATAGAAGTGGTTAGAGTTACTATATAGTAAAAGAAATAAGACTAGTAGACGATATATACGTATAAAGGGATAATAGTATACTATAAGGAATAAAGGAATATTTAATTAAGAGTTTCGCGTTTTATTATAATAATATATACTAAATTTATAAGGACGCTAAGTACGGCGCAAGCTATTAGCTATAGGAGCTAAAATTATTAAAGTTTAGAGGAACTAATAAACTATCTTATAGATTGGATATTAAGGACAATAAATTTAATATAGGCGAAGTATTTAGCGACGATAAGGTAATAGAGGTAGCTTACTAAAAGCGTGTAAACCCCAGAGAAGTTATAATAAAAGTAAAGACTAAGACTACTATAGAATAGGGGTCGGTAATGGAAATTATAACACTATTAGATATAGTATCTATTGCTTTATAAGACAGAAGGAGAAATATCTAAGAAAAAGAATTAAGTAAGTAAATGACTGCTAGTACTAACTTACTACTTAATAAAGGTAAAAGGCCACAGGCTTAAGATTCTTAAGAAGAGATAAGATACGCTTAAGGACCTATAATAGACGATAACCGATAGAGCAGAGTAATGGCTTAGTTTAGCGATATATAAATAAGTACGGGACGAAGTTTCCTAAAGGTATAAGATTCTTAAAACGAGATAAGTAAGATTTAAGATTCTTAAGATAAGATAAGAATACCATAAAAGCCTAATTAGATTAAGGCTAGAGCTAAGCTTAAAAAAGAAGTAAGCGTAGGATTAAGAGTTCTATGGGACTAAGATTTTAATATATAAATAAGGACTATTAAAAAAATCAACACTAAGATTAAGAAGTAAGAGGACTTTAAGGATTTACTTATAAGGCGAAAAACAAAAGAAACTATAGAGTAATTTAGATAGAGAATCCTCGCGTAATAAGAATAGAAACTAGACTAAAGATCTAATATACTAGGTTGCATAAGGGATAGAGCACCTATATAAAGAATAACTAATAGGCCTAAGGTAGGCACGCTAAAAGTAAAATAGCTTACTAAACTAGAATAAGAAGAGGATCTAGGGATCCCTATTAGATTTAAAGAACGATATATAAAGGGCTATTACAATGCAGTAATAAGAAGACACTTCCTTATAGATAAGCCATATACACTTTAATAGCTATACTAAAAGTAGTATAGACAGCGATATAACGATAAGTGGGAAGATTTCTATATATAGTTAGATAAGCGAGTTATCGAGGACTACCCTATTATAGAGAAAGTTATAAGTTATATTAAGAGAGCCTTAATTATAACGTTAAAGGATCTAAAGAAATAATTAGAAAACTAGAGAAGTAAAAGGTAAATCTTAGTACCCGAAAATAAAGTTATAATATTTAGATTAATATGGTACAGGTTTAAACTTAAGAATAAAAATAAGTTAAAAGTTAACCTAAAGTACCTAGTATACTATACGCTATTATAGATTATATATATAGATGATATATACAATATATATAAAAACCTAAAAGAAAAGAATCGGAAATACCCTATAAGAATATATTGGGCACTAGATAAGCAATAGTACAGAAATGCTAAGTATATATATAGATAGTATCTAGTAGAAGTTTAGAAGTTAGGGGATATAATACTTTAACTAGAAAGATTTCTTACAGAAGAATGCTTAAATAGATAATAGTAGTAGGAATGCCTAGAGAATATATATTTATAGTATATAGAGGATAAAAAGCGAACTAGGTATTAGCTAAAAAAAACAAGCTAAATATATAAGGATTAAGCAGCTAATAGTTAGAAAAAGTAGAGGCCTATAAAACTAAAGGGAGGTAGTAATAGAGCCTTAGACCCTTAAAGTAATCTAAGGACAACACCTAGATTTATAAGTTAATTAGTAAGATTAATAGTTTAAAGTACTAAGAGATAGTAGAGTAATACGGAACTATATTTTACTAATAGTAGTTAAGAGAATGGGATTACCTTATAGATAAAAGGAATAATCTTACCTATTAGTTATAATTTTAGGAGATCTAATAACCTATAGAGGAGGGATTATTAACCTTAAAATAGGACCTATTTAGATAACTATTAAAGGAAGATAAATTAAGATGTCTTTTAATATCCTACTATTAGAAAGGGATAAGGCAGTATTAGGAATGCCTTAGTTACAGAAATATAATCTAAAAATCGATTAGGTTATAAGTTAGGTTAATATTAAAAATACTTAATGCCGCAAAATATAATAATAAACTAAAATAGTATAGTACTAAGTTAGAGTGACCTATAAAGAGACTAAGCGAGGCTTAAGTTATATACTAAAAAGATATTATAAGTATGGTAAGAAGCTATAAAGTCTAAAAAGTAAAAAACTGTTAAAGTATATAGTATGGGACTATAAGATAGAATTGGAACTAGGAATAAGTCTAAAGTTCTTTCTAATATATAAACTAACCGAAGAGGAGTTAAGAGCACTTAAGGAGTTTATCTAGGAAAACTTATTAAAGGGATATATTAGACTATTATAATTATTAGTAGGATATCTAGTACTATTCGTACTAAAGAAAAATAGAAAGCTTAGGCTATATATTAACTATAAATAGTTAAATAGCATTACTTAAAAGGATAGATATTCATTACCCTTAATTAGCGAAATCTAGGATAGGATAGGTAACGCGTAAATCTTTATAAAGATAGATTTAAGGTAGGTATATTACTAGATTAAAATTAAGGAAGGTAATAAATAAAAAGCAGCCTTTAGGTTAAAAGAAGGACTATATAAGCCATTAGTTATATAATTTAAATTAATAAATATACTAGTAATATTTTAGAACTAAATTAATAGTTTAGGAGAATACCTTAATATTATTATTATTATCTACTTAACAACTAAGGAAGAATACAGAGAATACGTTAAATAGATTTTAAAGAGACTATAAGAAGAATAGATGCTAGTAGCAATTAAGAAATATAAGTTCTTTATAAGGAAGACCAATTTTATTAGATTTATTATTAAACTAGGTTATATTAGTATAGACCTAAAGAAAATTAAAGCTATAGTAAGTTAGTAGAAACTAGAGAATATAATATAATTAAGGTTATTTTTAGGGTTTTACAACTACTATAGAAGGTTTATAGCACAATAGTTTAAAAAAATATTAAACCGTTTACTAGGCTTACGAAAAGAGGGACTATAGGCATAGAGAGAGGAATAAAAGAAGTTATTTAAGGAACTTAAAGAATTATTTACCTAGGAGCTAATCCTTAGGATTTATTAACTAGGACTAGATATAGTTGTAGAAATAGATATATTAGACTTTATACTAGAAGTATATTTGCTATAAAAGCATAAGAATATATAGCACCTAGCAGCATATTATAGTCGGAAGATAATACTACTAGAGTTAAATTATAACATCTATAATAAAGAGTTGCTAGGTATAGTCGCAATACTTAAGAAATAGAGAGTATTTTTATAAGACGTAGAAAAACTATTTATAGTTAAGATAGATTATAAGAACATAACAGGGTTTCTAATAACAAAAAAACTTAATTATAGATAAGTTAGATAGGTAGAGATGCTTATAGAATACTATTTTAAGATTTAATATACTAAAGACACTAAGAACGCAAGAGTAGATACGCTAAGTAGAAAGGCTAAAGTATAGAACGATAAGAAACTATTAGGAGTAATACTACGTAAAGATAACAACGGATTAATTAGGTATAATTACCTTAAGCTAGTAGTAACTTAAGAGAATAAAAGATTAAAGAGAATTTATAAGATACCGGAAAGCTTTTAGATATAAAGAATTCTAAAGGCATAGCTAGAAGATCTATAGGCGGATATATACGAAAATTAAGAAATAAAGTATATCCTAAAAAGCATTATAAAGCATTTTATGGAAGAATTCTATAAGGAAATAACCTAAGGACAAAACGGAGTAATAGGCTTAGTATTAAGACTTTAGGAAGAATATATTATTAATAGAATCTAGGGCATCGCTAAAAAAAAAGTAATAAAAAAGTATTTAGATTACTAACAGGATAAACTAATAAGATATAAGCTATATAGAGGGCTATAACCTATTAAAATACTAGAAAGACTATAGGAGGTTATATTATAGGATTTTATTATTAAGTTACTAAGGTTAAAAGATTTTATTACTAAATAGGAGTATAATATAATCCTTATAATAGTAGACAAGTTAATTAAATAGGGCTACTTTATAGTATATATAGAAGAAATCTTAGTAGAAGACGTCGCTAGAATTTATATTAAAGAAGTATTTATAAGATATAGAGCACTAGGTAAGATTATATCGGATAGAGATTTAAGATTTATAGCAGTATTTTAGGAGGTATTCTTAGCGGAATAAGGAGTTAGAGCAGTAACTTTTACTATATATTATCCGCAAATGGATAAATAAATAGAAAGATTAAATTAGACGCTAGAATAATATCTAAGGTATTATATTAATTATATATAGAATAATTAGGTATTATTATTACTAGTTATATAGTTTGCGTATAATATAATACCACAGAAAGGAATAGGTATATTACTATTTAAGGCAAATTATAGATATAAGCTAAGAATATTATTATTATTATTACTACAGTAAGTAAAGAAAATAAGTAGTAGAGCTAAAGAAAGAATAAAGATATTAATAAATCTTTATATAAACCTTATAGAATTAGTAAAAAAGGTATAAGAAAGAATAAAAGGGTACTATAATACTAAGAGATCTAAGGGACTAGATCTTAAAGAGGGGGATAAAGTATAGCTACTATATAAAAATTTTAAGAGTTAATAACTAAGTAAGAAATTAAACTATATTAGACTAAGACCTTTTAAAATTATATAAAGGATTTTACTAGTTATATTTAAGCTAAACCTACTAGCTGAAATTAAAATCCACCCTATATAGTATATTATAATACTAGAGCTAGTATATAGGAATATTAAGCTACTAATTTATAAAGTAGATTTATATAGAAGATAAAAAGTAGACAAATAGTAAGTTTTAAAGATTATTAGTTATAAGAACATTAATAATAAAATATAGTATAAGGTAAAGTAGATAAGCTATAATAAGACTACCTAGGAACTACTATAGAATTTAAAAAACGCTATAAAAAAGGTATAGGAGTATTAAAGGAGAACGGGTTAGGTAATATTAAGAAGGAGCTAAAAATAAAAGGATTAATTAAAGGTAATAGACGAGCTAGATTACCTAAGGGATCTACTATTAGTATATAAACTATTTCCGCCTCTTCTTAATTAGAAACCTTTTTAGCCTCCTTAGCCTTAAGCTTAGATAGACCTTACTCTACTAAATATAACTTCTTTAAGTATACCGTTTTACGGACCTTTACTAGACGGTTTAGGCGAGTATAAGTATCTAATTAAGCTTTTAAAGCCTAAGACGCCTTATTAGAATAACGCTAAACCTTAATAAGGGCCTATAAGGGGATTTTGTAAATAGGGGGCTATAAGGACACAATTGTAGAACAGAATAAATTGGTAAGAAAGACGAATCCTTAAGAAGGTAAGGCCTCTAAGATTGTAGAGACT
>Ga0307515_10013374_pt1 | contig 15347 bp, 12 predicted proteins | sample 17_EM_MG_FD_194513 | JGI IMG/M metagenome (GOLD analysis project Ga0307515, IMG submission 194513) | Populus trichocarpa ectomycorrhiza microbial communities from riparian zone in the Pacific Northwest, United States - 17_EM | ecosystem: Host-associated > Plants > Roots > Unclassified | place... | reverse complement strand
GGCCGAGGGCCACGACATCCGCGTGCTCGACGACGCCGGCCGCGAGCTCGGGCCCGGCGAGGTCGGCGAGATCGTCGGGCATTCGCCGGCGGCGATGATGACCGGATATCACCGCCGGCCCGCCGACAGCGCCGCGATCGAGTGGCGCGACCCGACCGGCAAGCGGTTCATCCGCACCGGCGACCTCGGCAGCCACGACGCCGACGGGTTCTTCACCATCGTCGGCCGCAAGAAGGACGTCATCATCTCGGGCGGCTTCAACATCTACCCGGTCGACCTCGAGGCCGCGCTGGCGGCGCACCCGGCGGTGGCCGAGGCCGCCGTGGTCGGCGTGCCGTCGGCCCGCTGGGGCGAGACCCCGGTCGCGTTCGTCGTGCTCGCCGCCGGCGAGCCGATCGACGGCGACAGCCTGCGCGCGTTCGCCAACGCGCGGCTGGGCGCGACCCAGCGGCTCGCCGACGTCGCGATCGTCGCGGCGCTGCCGCGCAGCCCGATCGGCAAGGTGCTCAAGCGCGAGCTGCGCGACGGCTACGCCGGACCGGCGCGCGGCTGATCGCTACCCGCCGGGACAGCCGCGCGGATCCCAGCAGCTCTCGATCGGACCCGCGCCCGCGACCGTCGTCTTGTGGAACACGATCGGCATCACCGCGCGGGTGAACCCCGCCCGCACCGGGAGGTGCCAGGTCGGGACGCGCTTGCGCACGCACGCGTCGAACCGGGCCAGCGGCGCCGGCGGCACCTCGGGCGCCATCACCCGGAACGCGGTGACCTTGCCGCTGGGCCGCACGGTCAGCTCGAGCCGCAGCGTGGCCGCTCTGCCGCCGACCTCGGCGACGTAGCAGCTGCGGACCTGTGACAGGTACGGTGAGAAGTAGGTCTGGAGATCCTTCGCGCTCAACGTCTCGTCGAGCTCGTCGGCGCGCGCGCCGGCCACGAGTACGCCGAGCATGCAGAGCAACAGTGCTGCGAGAACGATTCGACGCATGACCGGATCGAAAGCAGGCCGCGCGCCAGTTCCTGTACGCCAGATCCGGAGAGCGCCCGAGGCGGCGGCCGTCTCGACGGCGGACCGGTGGTTTGGCCGCCCGGTAGACGGTGCTGTCGTGCCGCAGCGCACGGTGTGCCCGTTCGATGGCGCACGGCGGAGATCGATGACAGCAAAACTCGTGGCGATCGCCCAGACTTGCCGCGGGCCGTGGTCGAAACCCGGGCGGCGGGTCCACCGCCCTGCTACCGGGCCGTCGGCGCGGTGTCGCGAGTCTGTTACGCGCGCGTGGTGTGGTCGCCGCGTGGCCCTCCACGATCACCTGCGCGGGCCGGCGTCGCTCCTGGCGCTGTCGGCCTCGTACATCGCGGGGCGCACCGCCGAGGCGCCGGCGGTCGCCGAGCGCGGCCTGCGCAAGCTCGGCAAGAGCCTCGAGCGCGCGGCGATCGGCGCCGCCGCGGCGATCCGGATCGGACGCCAGGTCCGCAACGCGCCGGTGCTGCGGTCGCGGCCCGGGCTGCTCGCGCGCGCCGACGAGCTGGTGCCGGTGTGCACCCTGATCTCCGACACCCATGTCGGCGCCCCCGGCCACACGCCGTGCGAGCTGGAGGCCGATCCGGGGCAGTGGCCGTGGCGCGAACAGCCGACCGCCGAGGCGATCGCGGCCGGCCTCGAGCGCGTGCTCGTCCACGCCCAGCAGCACGCGCCGCACACCGTGATCTGGTGCGGCGACGAGGTCGACACCGGCGATCCGGCCGAGTGGCAGCAGTGGCGCCAGGTCGTCGACAGCGTCCCGCGGCTGATGCACCGCCTGGTCCCCGGCAACCACGACATCTGCTTCAATCGCCCGTTCGACGCGGACTACACCCTGTCGCGCCGGGCCGCGCGCGAGAATGCCTATCAGGCGCACGCCGGCCGGCTCGCCGACTTCCCCGTGGTCGACACGCTGATCACCGGCGCCGGCGCGGTGACGCTGGTGCTGCTCGACTCGTGCCGCCACCGCTCGACCCACATCCTGTCCAACGCGGTCGGCAAGTTCGACGACGAGCAGCTCACCGAGCTCGGAAACGTGCTCGACATGGTGTCCGGTCCGGTGCTGTGCGTCTCGCACCACCACGTGTGGCGAGACGCCCAGTTCCTCCAGCCCGACGCCTGGTACAACACCGTGGTCGACGCCGATCGCCTGGCCGAGATCCTCGGCGACTACCGGCGGCGCGCGCCCGGCAACCAGGTCCTGGTCTGCCACGGCCACCGCCACGCCCTGTCCGCCGGGGTGATCGGCGACGAGGACGCCGAGATCAGCGTGGTCGGCCTGCCGTCGACCACGCTGGGCGACAAGTCGCTGACCGGCATGCTCGACGGCATCCTGCGCTACGCCGTGGCCGGCCTGCGCCCGGACGGCAGCTGGGCGGTCGCGCTGCACCCGGTGGGCTCCCTGATGCAGGCAGGTGTGCCGTCGCGCGCGCGCCCCGCGACCCCACCCAGCGCCGCGCTGCGCGCGCTTGCGGTGATCGACGACGTCCCGGGCGGCCGCCTGGTGCCGTAGCTGTTGATCGCGAGGACAGTGGTCCACCAGGCTGGCCGCGATCGACGTGTACATCCGGGATCAGTGCTACTCGATTGAACGATCACGGGCGCACAAACGTGGTGATGACCTGCTCGAACACGTCGCCCTGCCACTGGCCATTCTGGGTCGGAGCCGTGTGACACCGCCGGTAGTACGTCCCGTTGCTCGAGAACGACTCACAGGCTCGTTCGGCGGCGAAGCTGCCACAATCGCCGGTGAACACGAAGCCGCACAGCGTGAGGCTCGGCTTGGCCGGATCTTGATCCGCGCAGTCGCGGTTGGTGAGGTCCCCGGCTTGCCCTGCCGCCTCGTCCCGGCCGCGGCACGCGAACCACTGGATGGGCTGGATCAGCGGAACGAACAGGTTGCCATAGAACGCGCCCTCCTCCAGCGAGAACGCCGCGCGCTCGTCATCGTCGGCTGCGAGCCCGAGACTGGGGCCGCGCCCGGAGAGCCCGACGGCGAGGTCGTACGCATTGACGCGCGCGAACACGCATGCGCTGACCCAGCGCTGTCCTGCGAGATCCAGCGGGCCGGATCGCCACTGGGGAGCGAGCCCCAGGTCGCCGAAAAACTCGAACTCGGCGTTGTTGATCGTGGCCAGTAACGTCACGTCTGCGGGCAACGCGCAGGCCACGAAGAACGAGAACAGCTCGATCCCGGTGCTGCTTGCCAGCAGCGCTGCGGCGCTGGAGCTCACCCTCGACTGCGCATCGGCCAGCGGGTGGGCGATGAGCGGGAGCGCGTTCGCCCGGTTGTCGATGATCACCTTGGTGTTCAGGCGATCGAGCATCGCGACGTCACTCATGGTCCGGGACTCGGCCGGCGGCTGCGCGCAGGACGCGAGCAACGATGACGCGATGAGCAACACCAGCGATGAGCTCTCGTGGGGGTGCAGGGGCCGCGCGCGATCCTCGCGGTGCCAGACAGAGCTCGAGGTCATGAGATCTTTCGTCATGAGATCTTGGGTCATGTGTTCTCCGTTTTGAGGTCCGCCATCACCGGATAATGTCGTCTCTGCCGTCGACCACCGCCGCACCGGATGCAGCGGAGCCGCGTCGATTCACAGCAGCTGACCGCGACCACTGCCGAGCATATCGCGGCCAATGTGATGCCACTCGTCGGGCATGCTCCAGCGCGGAGCCTACTGTGGCAATCGCGGTGGGTCAAGCGGTATATCGATACTCGAAAGCATGTGATTGTGTGTCACAGAGTGGCAATGACATGTCACGCCAAAGCGTCGCGGTACATGTACCGGAACGTGTTGCGGGTACACGCTTTGTCAGCGTGCTTGCTCCGAGCGCACCGAGGCGCCGGGTACCAGCGACGCAGTGCGGGCAAGCTCGCTGCGCTCGGCCACATCCAACGATCCGAAATCCCAGGAGTTTCGGCGTGACGCGAGATTTCGCTGCAGGATCGGGCGATCGATCGCGTGTGTGTGGGTGGAGGCCTCTTGAACGACCAGGCGCAGGACGCATCGCTTCGACCCCACCCCCATCCGGCGATCGAAGTCGCGCCGCCCGCGCCCGCGCCGGGGCGGATCGGCGATACGATCCGCACGGCGCGCAGGGGCAGGAGCTGCTCGGCCACGAGCTTGCGCACGTGGTCCAGCGCGCCGAGGGTCGCGCGCCGGGGCCGCAGGCCAAGGGCGCGGGCGGTGATCCGGGGCTCGACCCGGCAGCAAGCCGAAGCACGACTTCTCGAGCGATTACATCGGCTGACCATGGTCGCGCGATGCGACGCGCGGAGGGGTGAATGGCCCGGCTTGGCGGGCCAATGAGGGCGGGAACGCCCTGTCGATCGAGGCGGTGTGGTGCTCCGGCCGCTGGATGGTGGTCGCCAGGCGCGAGCAAGATCTCGCGGTCGGAGCACCGGGACGAGGGTCACGGAAACGCGAACGTCGTGATGACCTGCTCGAACACGTCGCCCTGCCAGTGGCCATCACGGGGCGGCGCCGTGTGGCATCGCCGGTAGTACGTCCCGTTGGTCGAGAACGACTCACAGGCTCGTTCGGCAGCGAAGCTGCCACAATCGCCGGTGAACACGAAGCCGCACTGCGTGAGGCTCGGCTTGGCCGGATCCTGATCCGCGCAGTCGCGATCGGCGAGGCCCCCGGATTCCCCTGCCGCCTCGTCCCTGCCGCGGCACGCGAACCACTGGATACGCTGGTCGAACGGAACGAACAGGTTGCCGTAAAACGCGCCCTCTTCCAGCGTCGCGGCCGCGCGCTCGTCGCCGTCGGCTGCGAGCCCGAGATTGGGGCCGCGCGCAGAGAACGGGACGAGGACGTCATGCGCATTCACACGCGCGAACACGCATGCACTGACCCAGCGCTGGCCTGCGAGATCCAGCGGCGCGGATCGCCACCGGGGAGCAAGCCCGAACTCGCCGAAGAACTCGAGCTCGGAGTCGTCGATCGTTGCCAGCAGCGTCACGTCTGCGGGCAACGCGCAGTTCACGATGAACGAGAACAGCTCGATTCCGCCACTGCTTGCCAGCAGCGCCGCGGCGCTGTCGCTCACTCTCGACTGGTCATCGGCCAGCGGGCGGGCGATGAGTGGGATGGCGTTGATCCGGTTGCCGACGATCAAGCGGGTATTCAGTCGATCGAGCATGATGACGTCGGCCGTGGTCCGAGACTCGGTCGGCGCCTGCGCGCAGGACGCGAGCAACCATGGCGCGACGAGCACGAGCAGCCACGCGCCCCGGCGGCGTCGGGACGGTTCGCGATCCTCGCGGTGCCGGACAGAGCTCGAAGGCATGAGATCTTCGTTCATTGTCATTCTCCGTTTGAAGTCCGCTATCACCAGATATTGCCGTCTCGGTAACTGACTATCGCTGCAGCGGCAGGGCCGCTGCGACTTCGCAGCAGACCGACCCCGCTGAGCAGGCCGCGCCAATGCGACGTGCCGCTCGTCGAGCATATTCTAGCGAGAAGTCTACTGCGATGATGGTGTTGGGTCAAGCAGTATATCGCAACTCGATATCGTGTGATTGCAAGTCGCGAAGTGGCAATGATGTGTCACGCCGACGTCGCGGAACATGTGCCGGAACACGTTCGGGTACATGCTTCTCACCGTTTCCCGAGCTGCAGGCGCTCGGGCTGCTCGTCCACGGCGACGACAACCTCGACGACGAACGTATCGGCGTGACCGCGGCGATGTGAGGGAGCGCGCGTTCGGCGCGGTTCGGTGCGGATCGTGAGCCCGGACGGGAGGTGCGATCGTCGTGAACGACGCCTGGACCGGTTTGCCCTCCACCAGGTCCACGGCGTTGTGGACCAGTCCACGCCGGCGTTCTGGAACATGGCCACGACCCTGGCGTTGTCCCGAGGCGTCACGTCGATCTATCCGTTCACGACGTTCTGATCGCGCGCGGACCTCGCCGCCGCGCGCCGCGCGGTCTTGCGAGAATCCCGCGGACTGCCGCCAGCGCAAAAACTGCTCGAGTTTTCATGGCAGCGGAATGCGTTGCGCTGCCGCGGTACGACCGCGCTTCGCAATTGACGTTTGAAGATCTGTGAAGTAGCCTGGCTGGAAGAATCAAGTGCAACGCTTCTTGTTGCACTCCGTGGCGGGCGAGGGGCGATCCAGGTCAGAGAGGCGAGGTCGATGGAGGTCATCTGTGATCTGTACTGTGTGCCCCCGATCGCCGTGGCGAGGCTCGGTGGGAGTAGCACGCCGATGGTCGCCTTCGACTGGACCGCGTCGCAGCGCGCCCGCAGCGAGGGCGAGACGGCGATCGAGCCCAGCTGGTCTTTCACGGTGCTCCCCGATGGCTCCCTCGACCCGTTCCTGCCCAGGCGCGTGACGTTTCGCGATGGCAACCTCGTGCGCCCGGTGTGCCCGTTCGTCGAGGTCTGGGCCCGGATCGGGGATCCGCAGCGCCCGCCGGAGACCTGGACCGACGCGCCGCTCACCGAGGCGCTGCTCCAGCGCCATGGCGTGGGTCCATCCGCCTTGAAGTTCACGGTCGATGCCCGCAATGCCAAGGCCGCGCGTCGCGCCGAGCTCCCGGAGCTGGTGTTCGGGACGTTTCCGCCGGTCGTCATCTCCGGCGATACGCACAACCCTGTCGCGCTGGCCGGGACCAACCCGATCGGCACACCCAACCCGCTGATCCCGGCCGGGCGCAGCATCCCGCTCGGCTCCCTCCAGGTGATCCGCAGCCGCGCCAACCCGGCGCCGGGTCGGGCGACGTGGCCAAGCACGCTCGATCTCGAGGTGATTCGATTCCGCTACACGCCGGCCAAGGGGCGATTCTACGGCCCGCCGGCCGCGGCCACGGCCACCGCGGAGAGCGCGGTGCCGGCCGTGACTGCCGCGCGCGCGTTCCTGAACCCCGCGGCGCGCTGGTTCAATGCCACCGGCGCCGGCGGTGGCTTCGTCATCCCGGCGGATACCTTCGACATGCAAGACGCCGGCGCGGACGGCAGCACCGCATCGCTCGGCGTGATCGACGATACCTGCGAGCTGCGCGTCGACATCGAGCTGGCCTTGCCGGCGGCCAGGGTGGTCCGCACGCACGCGACGGTGTTCGTGGCGCCGCCGGACTTCGCGCCGGACCGCCGACCGTTTCTGACCATCGCCGATGAGCTCAACGATCGCAACGCGGATGCCGCGCCGCGCAGCGCCGCGATGTCCGCGGCCGAGCTCGACGAGTGGGTATCCGACCTGTTCTCGCGGATTCACGAGACGGTGTCGCTGATGAACGTCGACTTCTGGCGCAGCGCGTTCGGCTGGCAACCCTTGCCACCGAAGTACCGCGCGGCGAACCCGCTTCCCGGCGACGGTGTCGCGCCGGCCGACCAGGCGATGGGGAGCCGGGATTCCCTGCGCACGCTGGTCACCGTGCCGGCGCCGTCGAGGGGTCTGGAGCTGCCGCTCAGCGAGCGGGCGCGGGCGCATCACCGAGCGCTCGCCGATCTCCAGCGGCTGAAGAACCTCGTGCGCCAGAACCCGGAGCGCTTGCGCCAGCTGATCCGCGCGCCGTTCGAGGTCGAGGCCGGCGAGTCCCGGAACGCGCAGTCGATGCGGATGCCGCCGTTCATGTCGCACTCCAATGCGGGACCGCTCACGCTGTCGGCGTGGCAATACGCGCTGGTGATGCGCTGGGTGGATCTCGTGCTCCAGCCGCAGGAGGAAGCCGCCGAGGTCGCGCCGGCCGAGCTGTCGCCCGAGGCCGCGGCCCGGCGGGAGGCGGTGCTGGGCCGGTTGCCGCCATGACGATGATCTTTCCGTTCGAATCGGATCGCGGGCGTCACGTGCTGGTCGTGCCGCACAGCCGGATCTTCGACGTCGTCGCGGGCGAGGGCGGCGAGGATGGCGACGACGCGCAGGATGCGCCGGAGCTCGACGCCGCGCTGTTCGACGCCGCGATCGGCGAGGAGCCGCTGTCGACGATCCCGGAGCCGGCGCCCCAGAGCATCTCGCTCAACGTCAGCAATCGCTGCAACCTGGGCTGTGGCTACTGCTACGCCGCGCAGGGTGGGTTCGAGGGGGCGCAGCCCACGCCGATGGATCAGGACACGGCCCGGCAGGCGATCGACCGACTGGTCGCGGTGGCCGACGCGTCGCGGCCGATCACGATCGGCTTCCTCGGCGGCGAGCCATTCGCCAACCGCGCGCTGATCCACTGGGTCGTCGGGTACGGCAACGCCATCGCTCGGCGATCCGGGCTCGACGTGCGGTACTCGGTGACCACCAACGGCACGCTGCTCAACGCGGCCGACCTCGAGATGTTCCGGTCCACGAGCTTCGCGGTCACGGTGAGCATCGACGGTGGGGCGGAGACCCACGACGCGCAGCGCCCGCGTCCGCTGGGCAAGCGCACCGGCGGAAGCTGGGCGCAGGTGGTCGAGCATGTCCGTCCGCTGCTCGCGAACCCCGGGCGAACCAAGATCGCCGCGCGCGCGACCGTGACGAATCGCAACCTCGATATCGCATCGAATTTTCGGTCGCTCGTCGACGTCGGCTTCACCGAGGTCGGGTTCTCGCCGCTCCGCACCGGACCCCGCGAGGCCGGGGCGCTGCGCGACGCCGACTGGGCGATCTACCTCGAGGCGCTGATCGCCGCGGCGCGGCCCGAAGTCGCGCGGCTGCGCGCCGGTGAGCCGTCGCGACTGTCGAACCTGTCGATCGCGCTCAAGCAGCTGCATCGCGGCGCGTCGTCGCCGTACCCGTGCGGCGCCGGGGGCGGCTATTTCTCGGTCTCGGCGGAGGGCCGGTGGTACGCGTGTCACCGCGCGATCGGCGATCCGGCGTTCGAGCTCGGCACGAGCGCAGGACTCGACGTCGAGCGGCGGCGCGCGTTCCTGACCGCGCGCCACGTCGAGGCGCAGATCGACTGTCGGTCGTGCTGGGCGCGATACCTGTGCTCGGGCGGCTGCCATCAGGAAGCGAGCGCGCGGACGCCGCCATCGTGTGACTTCATTCGAGGCTGGCTCCGGTTCTGCCTGTCGACCTACTGCGAGCTCGGAGCCGTGATCCCAGATCCCCCCAGGGGCGTGCAGGAGCGTGTGCCATGAAATCGAAGGGCTCGTCGAGGTTGTTGCCGCGCAATGTCGCGGCCATGCGCGTCGGCCAGGACGCCGGCGCCGCGGCCACGGTGACCGCCGGGAACCCGGTATCCACGCGGCTGGAGTCGGGGGTCGGGAACTTCTTCCCCGGGCTCGAGTGCGACCTGCGCAACCTGGAGCGCAGGTTCTTCCCGTTTCTCGAGATCGATACCGACTTCTCGCAGATCGTGATTCGCGCCGTCGACCTCGAGGGCGTCACCGCGAACGCGACGGTGCTCGGGGCCGAGCGAGTCGCCAGGTACCGGACGATCGCCGGCGACCTGCGCGGCGGCAACACGTGGTCGGTGGCGAGCATCGCAGGCGACTTCGGACCGCTGGGCACGCAGACCGTCACGCTGCGCGCGCTGACCGGCGAGAGCTTCGGGCCGGAGCGTCCGCCACCCGATGCGTGGACCGCGATCCGGCTGCTCAAGGAGGGCGCCCAGGTCACGCTGGCGCTGGTCCGCGCGCCGGGCGGTGACCAGCTGACGCTGTCGGGGGCGCGGATGCGCTACCTCGACCCCGGCGGCGCGCTCGCCCGGATGTTTGCGCCGGGGGAGCTGACGCAGTCGCTGTGCAGCCCGTGGACCCACGATTTTCGCGACTGCGCGTGCTTCTACTGGGCGTCGAACCACCCGGACATCGCGCTGCCACCGCAGCCAAGTCCAGCGGACGACGATCCGCGCTGGGCGCACGCGACGGCATGGGAGCGCGCCGATCGCTCGTCGAGCGCGCCGCCGGTGGTCAGCGCCGCCGGGAGCGGGCCAGCGCCTCGCGCCGGCTCGACCGAGGTGAGGGAGATGGCGCACCACGAGATCAACCAGCGCTGGCAGCTCCTCAACTTCGTGGTGGATCGGCGCGAGGTCGTGACCTCGTATCAGCCGTCGACCGCCGATGCCGCGGCCCCGCTGCCCAGCGTCGACGCGCTGATCGCGCATCTGCGCTACGCCGCGGGCGTGGAGATCGCCGTGATGCTGGAGTACCTCGTCGCAGCGTGGTCGCTGACCAAGCCCGCGAACGCGCCGGCCGCGCTGCGCGACGACCTCAAGGCGTCGTTCGCCGAGATCGTGCGCATCGCGGTCGGCGAGATGCAGCACGTGCGGGCGGTGAACGACGTCCTGGCGGCGATCACCCCGGCCGCGTTCGCGCCCGCGCTCGCGATCGCCACCCGCGTGCCCGACGGCCCGCCGGGCACGTTCCGGCCGCTGCGGTTTCGCGCGGCGCTGCCCGACGTGCTCGATGACTTCATCGCGATCGAGGCGCCGTCGCAATCGATCGATGGACTGTACAGCCGGATCCTGGCGACCCTCGAGGCCCGCCGCGAGCTGGAGCCCCAGGCCGAGTCGATGCGGACGGTGATCTCCGAGGGCAGCGATCACTGGCAGACCTTCATGTTCATCAAGGAGTGGCTCGGCCGGCATCCTCCGGCCGCGTACCTGATCAATCCGAACCCGCAGCCGGCTCCCGCCGGGACCGCCTCGCAGGCGGTGTTGCAGCAGCGCTACGAGTCGCTGCTCGTCGGGCTGGATGGCGCGTATCGCGCGCGGCTCCCGGCGGGCGCGGCCGCGCTGAACGCAGCGCGCACCCGCATGCTCGGCGCCGGCGGGATCGAGGGCGCGCTCGACGCGGTGGCCGCCGCGGGGTTCCTCGCGCGGTTCGATCCGAGCGCGGATCCGCGGTTCGCGCCGATCGATCCGCCGTGAGCGCCGGCGCGGCGGGCGCGGTTCGCCACGACACCGTGGTCGTCGGCGCGGGCGCGGTCGGGCTGTTCGCCGCGCTGGTGGCGGCCCGCCACGGCAGCGTGCTCCTGGTCGCACGGCCCGGCGTTCCGCGCGCGCGGATCGATGCCGTCCCGCTGGCGCTGCTCGGGTTGCTCGTCGAGTTCGGCATTCACCCCGCACAGCTCGACGCCGACGACGTCCACGACGCGCGCCTGGTCGCGTGGCGCTCGGCCGAGCCGGCGGTGGTCCCCGGCGCGGCCACGGTCCACGTCGATCGCGCCCGGCTCGAGCAGGCGCTGGCCCTACGCGTGCAGGCCGAGCCGCGGATCGCGATCGCATCGAGCGTCCCCGCGCCCCAGGATCCGATGGCGAGCCGCGTGCTCGACGCGACCGGGCGGCGGGCGGTGACCGCGCTCGCCCGGGTCGCGCCGCCGCGTCCGCTGGTCGCCCGGAGCTATCTCGTGCGCGGCCGGTTCACCAGGGCACAGCAGGCGTTCCGGATCGCCTGCATCGCCGATGGCTACGTCTATCGCCTCGGGACTCGCAGCGCGATCACCGTCGGGGTGGTCCGCGCCGCCGCCGACCGGCAGGCGAGCCGCGGCGGCGTGCCGGGCCTGGGCGCAGCGTCGTGGGTGCTCGATGGCTGTCCGCTCACCGGCCTCCGCGCGACGGGGCGCGGCGGGGTAGCCTCGGTGCAGTGGTCGATTGGCCCCGCGATCGGGCCCGGGTGCACGATCCGGATCGGCGACGCCGCACTGGCGCGGGACGCGCTTGCCTCGCAGGGGCTCGCCACCGGGTTCTCGGACGCGCTGCGCGTGCTGCGCGGCCAGGCCCCGGACGAGCGCGCGAGCTGGCTCGCCAGTCAGCGGCGGGAGCACCTCGGCGTGATCGCGCACGCGATCGACGACGCGCATCACCGGGGGACCGAGTTCTGGTCGGAGTACCAGCAGTTCGTGTGCCGCGCACGGGCGGACGCCGCGTAGCCCGCGCGCGCGTCACCGACGGTTGGACCGATCAGGGTACGACGTCGAACGCCCGCGACAGCACCAGCGAGTCGCCGGCGGGCAGGCAGTTGTCGGCGCGAACGGCGTGATTGCCGTCGCAGTGCTCGGCGGTCATGACGAAGTGGATCGAGGCGCGGTACGAGCCGACGGGCAGGGCCGGTAGCCTGCCGAGCAGCGCGGTGACCGGCAACACCATCTCCGCCGGTGGGAACTGATCCGAGCCCGCGAACAGGTCGCTCACGATCAGCGCCTTCTCGATCCCCGGGGCGCTGTACACGACCTCCTGACCGCCGGGCTGGACGACATAGCGGACCCGCTCCAGCTTGTGCAGGAAGTCGGTCATCGGCACCGAGCTCGTCGGAAAGTAGCCGTCGGGGTAGACCACCGGGTGGCCTTCCACCCCGGTCGGGGTGTTGGTGATCCACAGGACCTCGGGGATGTAGCGGTCACCGGCCACGACCTGGGTGCAGAACGGGCTGACGACGTCGACGTCGGTGACCCCGAGCGTCACCGACCAGTCGATGCCCCACGGCGCGATGCAGTGCGGTGGCCTGGGCAGGATGTCGCGCGCCGCCGGTGGCTGGACGCCGGCGAACTCGGACGTGCCATCGCCCGGATCGGCGCCGACGGCGCAGCCGGCGAAGGCGAGACAGCTCAGCAGCGCAGCACAGAGAAAGCGTGTCATGGGGACCTCGTTGAATAGATGTGATCACGACTGCGAATCGAAATCTGGAGATACGATATGCGCTCACCATAGAGAGCGAATCTCGGCGAAGCAAGGACGCTGACTGGCAATTCGCATCATCGTTGATCTGCAATACTCGTCGGCGAATGGAACAGATCTGCAGTTCCGCGCGCGTGTCGGTCGCGTGCGGATCACGCGGCTCGCGAGGCCGTGCGGCGCCGAGATCGACGGCCGCGGCGCCCGGTGTTCGGATGTTCCGGTGTTCGGAACAACTTGTTGCGATATCGATGCGCACGGGAGTCAGCACGGATGGTCCCGGCGATCTCGCGCGACGAATACGGCAAGTTCGACGACGAGCAGCTCACCGAGCTCGGAAACGTGCTCGACATGGTGTCCGGTCCGGTGCTGTGCGTCTCGCACCACCACCCGAGCCGCTGCGCCATCGTCAGCCAGCCGATCCATGGCCGATCTTCTTCGGGGGGCAGTCGTGAAGCGACGACCAGCAACAAGCTGAAGCTCCGGGTGAAGGACTTCGCGGCTTACTACATCGCCAGGATGGAGAGCCTCGCCTTGCCGCGCGGCCGTGGATGGCTCGGGGTGCGCATGGTACCCAGCCCGGATGATCCCGGCGATCTCGCGCGACGAATACGATGTGGTGCGCGGCGATCCTGGCGCTGGCGCGACGCGATCGTCGCGATCGCCGCCCGGCACGGGCTCGCCGAAGATCCGGTGCCGGCCGCGCCCACAGCCTCGACGAGCTCGCCGCGCTCGTGTTCCCGCTGCCGTGCGACGGCGACGGTCGGGGCGAGCGCTAGAGGTCGAACACGGCGCCGACGCGAAGGTACGCCTCGCCCTTGGTGTCGATGCGTCCGACGCTCTCGCGGGTCATCTTCCGGTCGTGGTCGGTCTCGAAGATCTCGGCGCCGGACTCGCGACCGATGGAGAGCCCGACGCCCGTGGCGATGAACACGTGCTGGCCCAGCAACCAGCTCCAGCCGATCATCGCCCGCGCCGCATACACCGTGGTCCTGGTCGAGACGCGCTCGGGGGTCCTGTTCGAATCGTGTACGCTGACATCGCGCGCGCGGCGAAGCGCACCTGCTTCGAGCATGAGTCCGCTCCACAAGGACCGCGGGTAGTAGACCCAGCCGATCCCGACGTCCGTGGTCCGGCCGCTGGAGGAGCTCTCGCTGCCCTCGCCACCGGCCAGCACCGCGGAGAGCGCGTCGGTCACGACGGGTCCATGATTCTTGTACGACGCGACGTTGGCGCGGATCGCGTGGTGGTCGAACCCCCCGACGTAGAGCGATGCCGCGAGGGTATCGGCGTCCTTCCACAGGATCGGGAGGTTGGTCCCGAGCGCGATCGGCACATGCCCGCCCGCCAGCACGGGATTCGCACCCGACGCCGGTGCGGGTTCTGCTCGCGCATTCGCCGCCGCCCACATCGCCGACACGAACAGGACCTGCATGATTCGCATGTCCGTGTGGCCTGCACGCGGCTCGCCAGGAGCGGCGTTCGCGCAAGTATCGATATTGGCGCGGGACGAACGCGGCGCCGGCCGTTATTCCGACATGAATGTCGCGGTTCGCGAACCGCGCGCGTCCCCGGAGAACCGGGGTTGCGCGATGATGCGCGGATGTGTGGAGCGTGGCAGCGAGTCACGGGGTTCAGCACGCTGGTGATCGCGATCCTCGGCGCGATCCTGGCCCGCCCGGCGTGGGCCGATCCCGGGCAGCCGAAGGCGGAGGCCGGTTCGGCGCGCGCCGAGATCCTCAAGCTCGTGATCGAGGACAACGAGCGCAAGCGGACGGTGATTCCGGTGCCGGACGACCGGGAGATCTCGATCGGACGCGGAGCCGGAAACACGATCCGCCTGACCCAGCGCGACGTCTCCCCCCGGCATGCCCTGCTCCGCTGCAAGACCGCGGCGTGCTGGATCGAGGACCTCCACAGTGACAACGGCGTCCGGGTGCGCGGGAAGCGGATCGCGCAGCGTCGGGCCCTCCACGAGGACGAGATCGTCGAGATCGGCGAATACAAGCTGTTCCTGACCCGCCACGGCCGCACCACGCGCTCGCCGGCGCCTGCGTCGCGCCTGGTCGCGGGGAAGCGGACGTTCGTCCTCGATCGATCGCCGATCGCCGTCGGCCGCGCGCGCGACAACGACATCGTCCTCGACCATCCGTCGGTCGCGGAGCATCACGCCGTCGTGGAGCGCACCGGCGACGTGTACCGCTTGCTCGATCGCCAGAGCGCCACCGGCGTTCGAGTCAACGGCGAGGACTACTATCGAGTGGAGCTGCTTCCGGGCGACGAGATCGAGATCGGCGCCGTCAAGCTGCGCTTCCTGTCCGGCGGCGCCGTGCAGTGAGCGCGCGCTCGGGGCGGGTTGTCGCTTGCGCCTCGGCGACGGCGAGTGCGCCTACGGCAGCGCGGCGACCTGCGCCGCGGTCAGCACGGTGTTGAACAGGCGCAGCTCGTCGATCTGGCCGGCGAAGAAGTTGAGGTTGGTCTGCAGGCTGCCGACCCGGAGGGTGGCCGGCGCGCTCCGGGTGCCCGTGGGGCCCGTCGCGGTGGCCTGCTGCGCACCGTCGACGTAGAGCACCATCGCGCCGGTGGCCGCGTTGCGCGTCACCGCGACGCGATGCCAGGCGCCGTCGTTGATGTTGCTGGTGGACTGGATCGTCGTGTCGGGGTTGCCCACGCCGAACGCGGTGCGGGAGCCGAGCAGCGACACGCCGAAGTCATTCACCACGTTGGCGACCTCGCCATCGACCAGGCCCTTGCCCTGCCACCACTGCGTCCCGGTGCCGCCGGTGGTGGAGG
>Ga0307515_10013371_pt1 | contig 15349 bp, 1 predicted proteins | sample 17_EM_MG_FD_194513 | JGI IMG/M metagenome (GOLD analysis project Ga0307515, IMG submission 194513) | Populus trichocarpa ectomycorrhiza microbial communities from riparian zone in the Pacific Northwest, United States - 17_EM | ecosystem: Host-associated > Plants > Roots > Unclassified | place... | reverse complement strand
TCTAACGCCCTTTAAAGGAGCACGTTCTAAGTTATATGATTTAGCCCTTATAAACCAATTAAGCCTTTAGGTAAGAACTGGCCTCGGGCCTTTAAGAAACGCCATCCTAAACTTAAAGTAAGAAGAGTCCAAGCAATCAACTGGAAATATTACGGGAATAATATACATAATAAGATCAGAGAGTGGTTTAAGGTAATTGGAAAGGTACTATAGGATCTAGCCATTCTACCAGAAAATATCTATAATATGGACGAGACTAGAGTCATACTAAGCATACTCAGCTCCGTTAAAGTTCTTATAGGTAAGGACGACCTATAAAACTATAGAGGTGCGGGTATTAAGCGGACAATAATAACTGCTATTAAGTACATTAGCGCTAATGGTAGGTCGCTGCTACCTCTTATAATCTAGCTAGCTTTAACCCACTAAAGCAACTAGACTACGTACCTAACCCTAAAATGGTATTACGCGCATTCTAAAAACGGATATAATAACTCTAAGATTAGCTTAGAGTGGCTTAAGCGTATATTTAATCCCTAAACCAAAGAACTGGCTAACTAGAAACCATAGGTACTAATTTACAACGGGTTTGGGACATACAAGACGCTCGAGATCCTAAAGTATTGCTTTAAAAACAACATTATCCTATATTATCTCCCCTCTTATACCTCCTATAAGCTCCAGCCCTATAACGTTAGAGTCTTCGCGCCCTTAAAGACAGCCTATTACGACTAGGTTAAACAACTAAATTAAGGAGGCGTAGATATAGTCGGTAAGGAGCATTTTACCTCTCTATACAGACCTATAAGGGAAAGGGCGTTAATAAAGAGGAATATTATAGCCGGGTAGGCTATAACTGGTTTGTTTCCGTTTAACCTAGAAAAAGTACTAAGAGATATACCGAAGCCCCTAGCTGAACTTACCGTTCCAAAAGCCGATAAGGTGGGATCTTGTCCGTAAGACTAAGTACTACATACGCCTATAACGCCTGTAACGCTAGTAATAACAAAGGCTCTTATATTATTGCATAATCTAATTAAATAGGATACTTATGCGCTTAATATAATAAGTAAATAGTGTCTATAGAGGCACGTACAGAAACTCGTAAGTGCCGCCTAAATATCCTTTGCCGAATAAGCTCTCCTTTAGGATTAAAATTGATTCTTATCTAAGATAAACAATAAAGCCAAAGTTTGCTAATCGACCAGATTAGTAGTCCTAGGGAAGGCGAAGGTGGTAAGCTATAAGGACCTTAAGGAGGCACGAGCGAAGCGTACTGCGAAAGATAAAGCTACCGCGGGCAATGGTAAGGGAAAACGCGGTCGTAAGCGCAAGAGTCTTGCGCTAGAGGTGGGTTCGCCAGAGCCAAAGGCCAAAGCGGCGTAGATAAGTGAAGTGCTAGAGCTAATAAAGGCCCTAGTAGCGCTATAGAGGGCCCCAGTGGCGCGGATGTATTAGGATAGTGTTGTTAAAGTAACGTTAAGCTGGCTATTTTCTAAAAGTCCTCTGCTTAATAATCTGTGAAAGGCTAAGAGTTCCCATCTTTTTAAAAGCTTATAGTCTTTTGTTAGATTTTTCAATTATTACTAATAAGCCTCCATCCTAGGCAATATCTTTATTAACCGCTATAGGCGTTAGAGATCTGCTAGGCGATAGAGGTAAAAAGCGAAGTTTTAGACGCTTTACTTTGTGTATAATAAGAGTAATATAATGACTTAGCCTATGTCTTAAGGTCGGCATCTTTTATAGCTTATTTCTTTACTAGTAATAGGAGTTTTAACGTAGTAAACTGCTAGAGCCGTTTTCGGCTCCGTCCTAATTTTGGCATATTATTAATGGGCGAATAGGTGCCAGTTTAGCATATAAGATAGCTCTATAAGCTAGTGGCGGTCCAGGTGCTGTGGTAGCTATATCCCTTAGGTCGTGGCTATAAGTGGGTATAGGTATCTAGACTTGGAGACAGACTTAGCTATCTATTTAGAAGCGCCTTAAAATAATATAGACGGAGGAACTTAAGAAAACAGCAGTTAATACGGGAAAACTAATATAGTTACTTGTGCCACTATAACAAAAATATAGAATAACTGGTAGCTCCTTTATAACGCTTGTTTGCCCACGTCCACGTCTATATAGGTAAAACAATATCCATTAACTCCTAGAGATTAAACTTAAAATCCACAGTAGGGAAATACTTATCGCAGCAGTTATTAATATAGACGATAATTTCTCTATTACCCCTGTCCTTCCAGGCTATAGTAAGCCTAGAGAGAAAATTAATAAGGATGTTCTGGTTATAGATATAAACGAAAATTATAAAATTATAGAGATCTTTAAACCCAATTATTATTATACTATTTAACACTATTAGTAAATAATTTCTAAAAGCAGTCCATTTAAATTACTTTGCATATAGTTTATTGTCTTTAATATTCCTATAAATTGGCATTTGGCGCGAATTTTGTTCCGGTCTTAGAAGAAAAAGGTTAAGTATTTACTACCCATTCAGATTAATACGTATTTTATTTTTAAGGTAGTAAATCCTACTCGCTTTATTATATATCTACTAGTTAGCGAGGAGAGGACTTATAAGCTTCTAGTCTAGTAGGATATCTACAGGTTTAGGTCGGACTACTATATATTTATAGATTTAGTTATAAAGCTCTCGCGGTAGGTAAAATAAGCGGAATACTTTATTCCGACTTGGATTGTGCTATATAAGAGCTAAGCTCTCGCACTAGTGCGGCGATAAGAAACTATCCATAATCTACTTCCTCTTTAATAGTACTAATCTTAATAGTGATCTAATAGTAACGGATTAAAGAGCGAGAACCACCTTACGGACCGTTAGATTTAAAAATACGGCGAGAAATAGAGAATCCTTACCCTTTATGGTGCCTTTAAGGATAACAAAAGTTAAGTGCTTTAAGAGGGGTAAGCGAAGGGAGCGTAAATACGCAGCCCTCTGCTCTTTTAAGGTACTAGGACCGCTGCTACCTCCTTACTACATAGCAAAAGCCTTAAAGAAGTAGCACGCTCTACTATATAAACAATAACAACAACTTTAAAGCGATAAGTTAGGAAGAGAGGATAACGTTTTAATAAAGCGGATGCTACTTTAAGATATGTTAAGCGGTCTTACCTTAGAAGCTTAGACCAAGAAATTAATTGCGGATATAGAAATATCCGCACCGTCCGCTAAGCTAATTTAGGATAGTAATTGTTTTCTTAGTCTAAGAGACTTTAGCGAGATTTATAGGAAAACCTAAACACCGTTTATATAAGAAGACCTTATTAACTTTAACGAAATTAATCTACCCTCCCATAATACCTGTCGACATAAAAATTATACCAAATTATAGAGAAAAGCCTCCTCTATAAGTTATGAGATCTTTAGCTTCTTATACGCGCGCGATGTTAAGAGGAATTCGTTGCCGTAGAGGCCCTAATTCTATATCTGCATCGCCGAGCCGCTCAGTAAACACTAACGCTAAACGCTTACGCCCACGCCCACGCCTATACCGCTAGCCCTCTGCGTAGAGCTGTGGAGCTTTACGAGAGCTCTGTAAAATAAAGCTTAGGGGGAGACCTACACGGAGCTCTGCACGGAGCTCTACCAAAGCTCTACAAAAGCTCTACATAAAGCTCCGCACGAAGCTCCGCTTAAAGCTCTGCTCAAAGCTCTGCTTAAAGCTCTACTTAAAGCTCTACTCAAAGCTCTGCTCGAAAATTTGCTCGAAGCTCTACTTGAGGCTCTGCTTAAAACTCTGCTTAAAACTCTACTCGAAGCTCTGCTCAAAGCTCTACTTAAAGCCCTATTAATTCCCATTACCAAATACTAACTAAGTAGCGTTGTCGACAGTGGCAATTATAAATCGTAGTCGTCAGCTCTACCGTTAGCATCGTCATTGGCGTTTCGCTACCTACCTTATATATATATAGTATCTTTTCTTCGCCTATAGAGCTCTAAAGCTCTAACACGCAGCACTAATATACTAGTAAGGTTCTATAATCGCCCGTACAAACGCCTATACAATTAATTGATTAATTGCCTATATAATCGTCTCTACAAATATCTCTACAATTGATCGCCCTTACGAACGTCTGCACGTCTACACAGCTATACATCTACACGCCTATACGTAGCTCTACACGAAGCTCTACATAAAGCTTTACACAAGGCTCTACTAAGGCTCTATATAAAGCTCTACTAAGGCTCTGCACGAGGCTCTGCCTAAAACTTACCCTTAAGTAGTAGCAGAGGCCTCCAGGCCACGGGAGGATATTTTTAAAAAAGGACCCAACTATAGCACCTTCTAGGTGTTACAATGGCTTTAAGTAGTAGATATCTACACATCTATATAATTTTAGCTATATTAGTAGACTATTTAATATAATATATGCTTACGCTTTTAATAACGCGTTTTTTAACTTTAACGAAATTAATATCAGGACTAAGCAATAGCCGTATTATAAAATTTTTACCATTTAGAAGCCCTAAGTCTTAAAAATAATATATAAACATTTAGTAATAATAACGCGTTATATGAATAAATAAATTAGATATCTATAATATCTGTTTAGCGGATTTTACTTACACTTTTAACAAAACTCGCTAAAGCCTCTTAGACGTTATAACGTAATTTTGCAATTTAGAAGACGGCATAGTTATTCTAACGCTAGCTAAAAATCGCATCTAAGCTCGCTAAGGTAATACTAAGATAACTTATTGGCTTGCTTAATACAAGATGGCCTATACACAATTACGTAATTTATCACGTGCATATTGCCGAACTTAAAGAGACTGCTAAGTAACCCTAAGAGTATAGCGTCGATTAACTAACCCACATAGGCATATATTAAACTATACTACAGGCCAATCTCCTAAACTTTTAAGCCCGTCCTTTCGCACAATAGTTATTAAGAGCCCTCTATCTTTCTTTACACACTATATCGGCATCGCTCCCGCTACTTAACGGGAGAATTATATTAACAGAGGCCATTGAAGCTGAGGATAACATCCTTTAACAACTATTATACCCAGAAAAACGGTTAAATTTCTTTGTCTACCTCTATAAGCACCGCCAGGACATTAAAGCTATTGTATTTTACCATCTTAATACTTCCAACAAGGCCTGTAGGGCAGGGGAAGTTAAAGAGTGGATTTATAGTAGCTTTAATATTTATATACTAATCTACGTTAATAATCCAATCAGATACCGCGACAAAAAGGTGCTTATTAGATTTCCTCTGCCCTATAAGGTCGGCGAGCGCCAATATCCTAATAATATAGAGGAGAAGCTGCGTTATAAAGTCGCCACTTATATATAGATCTAAAGTAACTATCCTACTATTCCGACACTATATATATAGGGGTTTAGATTTCCTAGAGGCCAGAGCGTGTATAACTTAAAAGATTAAGTAGAGTATAATGCTAACTAAGTTTATATAGTTTACGGCTCTAAAAAATGCCCCCTTTTACACTTAACTTATATAGCACTTTCAACAGATAGCATCACGGGTATTTAGATATGCACTTACTTCTTAATACGTTGGCTACAAACGCTCTTACTTCTTAGAGGCTGGATATCTAGTTATAGACTACATAAAAGAGGGCAAGATACTTTCCAAATCCTAGAAGACATCCTATTATAATTAGAATTGGAGAGCTAATCTTTTTAGGGATATATATTAAATTATGCTCTTATTAGCTTAGTCCCCTTTCCCTTATATAGGTTCTCTGACGATTAATAATTATAGTATCCTAAGCCTTATAAACCGTCCCCTAACATTTTAGCTCCAATAGTTAGAGAATAGAGGCATTCCAACTAATATCCCTAGGAATCTAACCTATTCCGCCACGGACACCTACTTTTTAGATCTCCTAGCATACTATAACAGCCGTATCTAATACTAGCCTAATTCTATCCAGAATAAACCTAATAGCGAAGCGTAACTGTCTACTTTAACAATTATGTGAGCTCTCCTTAATTACTTTATAAACTATAATCTGCGCCATAGGCTATTTATTCTTACTTTTACCGACCTCCACTAAAGCAATATATTTGTTAATAATAATTGGCATATTACTAGTATAATCGATCTTAAGTAAATATGCGCTCGGCTAATTAAGATGCTATATCTACTACACTAGTTAACTAGTCGAGCGATAGACAATCTAGTTAATAAGAATCTTAAAGCTTATGGTACCGTATATAAAGAGTTTATGGATATTTTTAAAACGGAAGAGATACTACTTGGCAAAACCGATATCTTATATATAAATATCCTGTAGTAGGGTTAGAAGACTAGAAGCTTCTGGTACTTTTACGCATTAGATTGTCCGAAGGGGCTATATAGCTTATTTATTCAGCATATTTAGCCGAGATTTGCGGACCTAGATAATAATAATATGGCCGAGTTTGAGCGGACTATGACGCCGTATTAGGCTACTAATACGTCTAAACTTATTACTATAAAGATTAAGGACAAGGAAGTATATGCTAGTCAGCTGTGAGAAGCGTTTATAGATAGTATCGCTTGAAAATAAGAGTGGTGTTTTGCAACTATAGCATTTTATTTATTTATTGGCTTAGCTAGTCGTCCATTATGCCCGCTAACCGTAATTATATTAATCCCAATCCTAGGACTTTACAACCCTTATTTATCGCCACTACCTTCTCTAGCCTTATCTCCCCCCTTCTCTTTAGCCTTTATATTTACGGCTTTCCGTTTCTTCTTTAGTTCCGCCCTGCTCCTCTAGGCTTATTCTCCTAAAGATAAAAGTTACTAAATAGTTGGTTGGTCTGATAGAGCTTTGTTAATCCTTTACCTATTACTTATATTTGCGTAAATCGCACAAGAACAGAAGTAAGGTTTTGAATAGATAATATAAAATATTAAGGATGGCGGGATAAACCGTAATTGGCCTAGTAAGCATTAATAATGCTAATAGAGTTATTGGGAAGCGGAAAGATAGTGCGTGAAATTTATACGGACGCCTAGTAGGAGTTTGCTAGTTATTTTATCTAGGGCTAATGTTACTAAATGGTAAATTTATCTAAATATTTATCTCTAGGCGAGTATACCTAGAGCGGGACCAGTTCCTCTTAGAACTGCCAACAGCGCGACCTTCCCTACTCTAGGCATCTACTAGCCCCATTACGACTAACATAAGCGCTAGATCCGTCGCTAGCGAACACCTACGCGGTCTATCTCTTACGGTTAGTTTTATAATAGCTCGCCCTATTACCAAACAAGTTCTTACCGCCTAAAGACTATATATATACGATATTTGGCACAGGCTCTTCTTAACCTAGTAAGTCACGCTGTTATCTCTTTTTACTCTTTCTATAGTAGAAATAGCTTATTAATAACAAATGGGGTATTATAGGTAATTAATTATCCGCTATTAAATCTAGTGCCTAAATATTAAAGACTACTACCATAACTACGACTAAAAGGGCGCCCCCAAATATAGCGATTAGAGTTAATACTAGACTAGCTAGGCAATATAGGGATAATAGAAGTAGAGGAAGGGCATTAGCATAGTGCGTACTGGTAGAGGATATTAAAGGGTAGGCTGGCCACTACTAGTAGGCCCCCTATATCCCTCTACCTAACATCTAAACTAGGGAGATAAGCCTATTAATTATGGCTTCCCTCTTAAAAAACGTAAGCGCTTGCTAGGGCAAATAGATAATCCTAAGACGATTTACTATATTTGACCTATCCTAAAGGGCGACGTTAGGGATATAACTAGATAGGTGGAATATTGGATTAACATTTGTATATATATTAAGGGCTTTAAACGAATACCTTCTCTAGCATAATAGCCTCCGCCTAGATATTATTGCTACAGTTATACGCGATAACTTCCAAGATCTAATTTAATGTTTAGTAATTTTTACTTTCTATAGGTTTACCTAATAAATTTAAAATGCGCATATATATTATAGGAGTCTTTAAGAGCTGCAAAAAAGGGTAGTTAAGACGACGATGCCCCTTAGGATGCCCCCACTAAACCTAAAATAAAATGGTACGCGGCTGCTGTAAATGTGTCTAGCAATACTACGCAAATCTAATTGTCAGGTTTTAAAACGGGTTTCCTTACTACCGTCTTACTACTGTCTTGGTTACCGACATAGTCTACTATCCCTTTTTCTTAATTTAATAGACAGAGTCCTTATTCTTTACTTACTTATCGGTGTACGGACTACCGATTAACACTAATTGATCGTTCTTACAGCGTATTTATCTTATTCTTTACTCGTCACCATCTAAAGAAGAAGAGGCCGTACAATAATATTAATATTTAGAGGTATAGGCATAAAGGAGGCTATCTCTATAAGCATAGCCGGCGCCAGGCCTGCAGCTACAGGTAGGGTAGGTAAAGTAGAGAAAGCTAAGTATAACCCAGAAAGAGCTGTTCCTATATAGCAGAGCGTAGTAGGAATAGACCTATACCTAAATATTATATATTATATAGAGGGGGCCTAAAGGCTAAGAGAAGCGCCAGTAAAGGTAGGGGAGCGTAGCTAGCGAAGGTAGAGGGTAGGGGAGAGCGTTTAATGTAAAATCTATTCAAAAAAAACCCTCCTAGTCGCCGCTAGGTAGGGGAAAAATTAGGTAAAGACTGCTTATAGGGATAGGGTAAGACGACCTAACGCGATAACGACAGCGAGACGCCACGCATTGTGACGATAGTAAGACGCCGCGTATTATGATAGCCAAATACTTACTTAAGCGAAAAGCAAGATATAAACCAGACCTTAATACTTCTAATGCGTTTAACACGTAAAAAGTGAAAAAGGGGGGTAGTTATAGATGCGGCGGTAAGACGATCTAACGCGATAATAACGGGATAAGACTGTTGTAATATAATAGACCGAATAAATAACAAGTTCTTTATTAAATGAGCCATACAAGAAAGTAAAAGCCGTATAGCTTAAAAATAGAGAAGTTTAATGTTATTAGTAGAAGTCGCGGTGCTCGCCAACTACTAATAAACATTTTTATATAACACTCTATAAGTTTATATACGCCGATATTATTATATATATTAAGAACGGGAACCGCTATATTAATAATTGGAAGTTTAATATTAAAGGCTCTAACTATCTAAAATATGCCTGTAGAGTTGCTAATACTAAGCTCTTTGCGTAAATTGGAGATACTTAACCTAGTGACTAACTTTAATTAACAGAGTTCTTATTCCTAATCGTCCAATTTAATACTATTACCCTCCTCCTAATACTCATCCCTACCTTTATTACCGTTCTTTTCCTTTACCTCGCACCTTCTACCGTCCTACATTTTACGTTTTACTTATTCTAGGGATTCTCTTCTACCTTCCATCTTTTTAACTTTGTTTAAGTATGTAAGAACTTAGTATTATATCTTATAGTAAATAAATATCCTAAAGATATATATATTACCGTAGAATTGGCTATAGGTGCTTATTATGTCCTAGACCTACAGAGTTATTAGTTTATATAAAAAGATAATTTATTTAGCAGCTTTTTACCTTAATTTCCCCAAGTTCCTTGTCTTTATATAAGTTAAAGGGAGCCCAGTATATATCCTAATAATTAACAGGTTTACGCCCCCTTCTCTAAAACCACAGGTTATTTTAAACTATTTCTATAGCAATATTAAGACCAGTTGTTCTTATGGGACAAGTAAGATGTAAAGTAATTATAGGTAGATAATAATGTAAGAAAAGTCTGGATTTATAGGATAGGAGTGGGTCCTTAATAGCCTCTTTATACAGAACTGGGAGAGATATTTTTATAAGAGGTAGGGATTACCGTAAGTATCGGGTTTGCCGGATTTCCGAAGATATATACAGTAGTGGGGATAATATTATGTATATTCCCAATATATATGCAAAAGGCATATATATTTTACGTCTTTCCAGCTTTATTGGCTAGACGTTTTAATCTATATAAGAGTAAAAACACGTCACTAACTGAAATAATAGCCACTAGGAGTACTATAAGATGCAGAAGCGTTTTCCTAGCGGCTTAGTCCCCCCTTAATACGGTCTATACGCACATATAAGCCATTTAAAGCTATCCCGCCTATAATTAATAGCCCCGAGCATTATATAAAAGGCTATACTATACGTATATTACCCTAGTTATCCATCTATACCTACTCTAGCTATACCTACTCCTCGCCCGCTCTTTTAATAGTAAGACGTTATAATGCATTTACCAAATCGGGCTCGCTAAATCTTAGTCGCTCATCTCTTAGATTAAGCCGTCAATAGTAAAATAAATACTACTATCACCTACAATAGGACTTCTATATAAATTATATAAGTAGTAAGTATATACCTTAATAAATTAAATCTAACGTTAATATAGTATTAATGTCTCGCTAATATCTCTAAAGCTAGTTTTACCTAGTAGCTAGAATTAGATCTCTAAAGCCAGAGATAGTTCATTCTGGCCCTTTAGGAGGGGGGTAAGATTCCTGTTAAGGAATACACACTACTTTATAACGTAACAACGGTTGCGGCGGATTTACTATTATATTATTAAAATGCAATAAAGACAATTTCTAGTATCTATGGTAATTGCGATCCTCCGTCTTACATAGTTGGTATTAAAAATAGTCTTTTACTTTGTAACCTCTGGCTCTCCGGCTCTATATCTTAAAACTACTTCCACCGCCTACTGCCTGTTAGCTATTTACTGGTATAAGTAGATTCTGGCTCACCCCTAAAAGCTTATAGAATTGGGGCTTAAGGTAGGGAGCTGCATATAATAAGCTATAACAGCTACTAAGGAAATACTTCTTCGGATTCGTTATACGGCATATCTAGAAATCGATAATTAGGCTCTCTTGCCCGTCCACCTCTATAATCAAAATCGTTATAACTTAAGCACTTTGGCTTCTAGAAGTTACGTATTTCTTTAGTAGACAATACACTACCACTATAAATTCCACCTTAATGCTTTCTAGGTGCGTAGATAACCGGCCATATAGGGATATAGCAGAGTTCCTAAATAATAGTCAGCAATAATTATTATCAATAATTTCACATTACTTTCGTATTTATATGGTAAGCCCTAGCGACATTTTATGCATTCCGAGCTTATAAAGAACTTACATTCTATTTGCACTTTTCCTCGCAATTATACCATTTCCCCCAGCTAAGCCACTCTATAGTTAAGGCAGTCTCTGTATAAAAAAACTTAATTTCTTCTAGTAGATTAATACTAGACTCTATGGATTAAACGGCTCTATAATTTATAGTACCCTTAAGCAAATTAGTAGTATGCATTCCACTCTACTTAAATAATTTCCACTTAGTAGTATAAAGTCTAAGCATGACCTTACGTATAGATTCTTTAATAAGCATTTTAAATTCTCCTAGAGTATCTGGATTAATATGCTTAGTATAAGCGGTAGCGCATTATATTATTATCTGGTTTATAATTAAACTTAAGGGAAGATTAGCAATTAAAGGATATTGAAAATAAGGGTAAAGAACCGCGTGGCTTAATTTATAAACTTTAATTAGGATAGTGCTTATTTTACTAGAGAAATAAGCTCTTTATTAAAGGGTCGCATATATTTCCTTTATACGGCTATAGTAATAATCTATAATTACTTCTGTTAAAGCTTGTTAATTAATTCTAGAATATAGCAAACGTTCTAAGCTAGGCGTATTTACCCTAGCAGTTATATATTTTAACTAAGTTTACACTATTCTTACATCTACCTTACTAATATTTAGAAGGTAATGTCCTTGGCGAAGACCCCGGCCGTTTTAGTATATATTATAACTAAAAATGCCCCTGTAATAAGATCTGCTCAAACTATAAAGCCGAGGATTATAGAAAGTTACTATTCCACAAAGATCCAGTCTAACTCTTTTTTCCATTATACCACCTCTAGTACTGCTAGATTGGCCGTAATGCCAGGTACTACTTTTAACCTATTCCTATAAATTCTGTGCTGTAAATAGATTGCTATATCCAAGCGGCGGAGTTCTATGCGGATCTTAAGGTAGAGAGGGGTCTTTCTCCCTCCGCTAGTTTCTAGGGACTATAATATTACTAGTAATAATCTCCTGTACCCCGGAATCTGAATAGTTATAGAGCATAACTTTAAATCCTACGTTTATCCTTACAACTCCGTCGATTCTAAGATCCTTTATAAGGTTATATAGTTAATAAGCTCTAAGCGTTTCATTATATACGTAATTATACCTAGGGTTAATAGGTATATAGAGTCCTAGGACTACCATCTAGGAGTTAAGGGATCCTATAGTGGTGAGTAAGGCTAATTAGCCATTAAAGTAGATTACTTTTAGCGATTTTTTAGTAACTATAGTGTGAAGTACCGCAGTACCAATAGAGCTATAGATGCCGATAGATATTTTGCTGCACACTTTTATTATTAAAGAAACCTTTTCGCTTTAGCTTAGTGATTTAAGCAGGGGCAAAATAACTCTAAAATATATTAACTTACGCGTTTAAGGCAAAAAATGTTGGTTTTTTGGGTATACTAGACTATACTTTCGCATAATATAGTTAAGTATTTAGCGGCACAGTCGCAGTGATAATAGAGTGACCGTTTGGTGCAAACGTATTAGGCTATTACTTTAAGAGAGAGTAGACGGAGTTAAATATAAATGATGTAGTAGTCTCGCAATCTTCGACAAAGTATAAACAGTAGGAAGGCCGTATCCATTTATCCTCTCTTTTATATTCTTTAGTATCTAAGCGCCGAAAGCCATAAATACCGTAAAAAAATAAAGTTAGTAATAGAATTCCTAGCAGAACTCGCCGAATGCGTCTTTGCTATGGCTAGCGTTTATATTAAACCTAGTTTCTCTCGTAGTGCAAACACGGATTTAGTGCGCTTTAGGGAGACTTTAAGCCGGAATCGGCCATAAAGGAAAAAGTACCTAATAATGATATTAATCGAATTATAATAAGAGGAATTATTAGTCTTACTAGGCCTTAAGAACAAAAACAGATTAGTATAAGAGTAGTTATAAATTCCTATGGGTGACACGTTTAAAGATAAGGTAGGCTAGCGGCGATAGCTACTGCTGCTAAATTATATATAAGCGGCATAATAAGCAATGAATAGCAAATTATCCAACAGATAGGGACTAGGATAATGGCAACTCTTAGTTAGTATCTAGTAGGGCGTGGGCGTATATAGTAGATTCTATATATATTAGGGGAGTGAGTGGTATTAATCTAACGCTTTAGGATAGAATTCCCCTTCTACTAAATACCCGCTTTATGTTAGTTCTTCGCCTACCTTATACATCCTTATCCCGGTCGTTTATTAATTATTACCGCTCTTTATAGGATCCTAAGGCAGCTTACGCGGTATTTCGGGTTTAATACTTAATTGGTTTATAGGATTTTAAGGCTTATCTAGTGTCTTAGGCTAACTGCTTAATTGGCTTGCCTTAGTAATTGCATTACTATAGGTTCTTAGGCGTATGCAATGTTAAAGCATTAGTACGTCCTATTTAGTATCTGGCTATGCAATATATACCGCCAATTAAGTTAGCCAAGCGGGTTAACTGGAAATTCTATCACTAATAACGCACCCATCTACAGTAGCCCTTTTGTTCTATAAGTTTAGTAAGCCATCCAATCCTTATTTCTACATCGCAACCTATATACTGCCCTACTAATATAATTAATATATTCCTATATTACTATAAGCCCACTAATACGTTATAATTATATAGGGGGGTCTTATATACTCTTTCGTCGAAGCTGGTTATTAAACGGACAATTAGGAATAAGAACTCTGTTTATTAAAGAGGGCTTTAGAGCCTCTATATATACACTAGATAGGTAATAAATAGGTTGTAAATAGAATGACGACTACGTCGTCATTTGGTAATGGAAACAGGTATTAAGATATTTAATAAGATATACAAGTAAGTAGCGGGGTATTAAGACATAGGCAGTATTAAGATAGTAGTAAGGAAATCCAATCTAGTCCGACACTAGTTAATAAGCATTGCGTTATTAATAGAGACGTTTACCAATAATACCTAAAGCGAGGCTTAGCTTGCAGCCGGTAAGTATAAATTAAAAATATAGCGCTAAGGAAATATAGCGCCCTAATATAAGAGGGTATTTAGGTAATATCTTAAGCGGGGTTAACCGCGTGGCCTAGTTGTAAAGATAGGGCTTTATCCGTTATAAGGCCCCTAAAAGAATTTAGTTAAGAAAACAATACTAGTTCTATAGGGGAAGGGATAAATAAAAGGTCACTAAGAGGGAACAAGGCGCTGCTAGCGTTAAAAAGTGGCGTTAATTTATAGACGTCCTTTTTACGCCTATAGTGGCGTTAAAACGGGAAACTCGGTGTCTATAGACCATTAAATTACTATAAGTATTCGCCCCGTACTCGTTTACTACTTCCCTCCTCTATATCTTAATCTAACCGCTCTACATTTATTCCTACTACAATTATTGGATTTAGCGAGCCGATATTAGATAGGCGTATATAGAAGGGCAACGCGTTCTAGGGTTCTATTTAAAGCCTTATTTTAAAAAACAGAGTTCTTATTCTAAACTGTCCGGTTAATATATAGAGCTTTAATAGAGCTCCGACCTTAGCCTTTTATAACTCTACTTAATAGAAAAAAAAAAATTTTATTAAATTAATTTATAACGACTATACTACCTGCTAATTTCTCTACTTACCTTCTTATTAAATACTTCTATTATATTTCCCTTACTTTTCTTTCTTACCCGGTTCTGATTTTCCTCTATTCAGCTTCTACTCTTATCGTTTATTCTAGCTAGTTAGATAATAGTTTTAGGCAAAGTAGCTCTTTAGTTTCATATCCTCTAGGGCCTCCAGCTAATCTAAAGAGAATCCCTAATAAGCAATTTAGTATTATTTAGAGTTATCTAATAAGGGAGAATTACTTCTCTGTCCGTAAGCCATATATCTTATCTCTTCTCCTTAAAGCCTGCCAAAATTTCCTTTACGCTGTTGTTTACCAGCCCTAAACCTAACCGCGAGGCCTCTGTAAGTGTAGCTAATACTTCCCGTTACTATAATACCAGGGCTATCTAGTATAAGAATGCTAGTAGTAAAGCACTAAGGCCGAGTACTGCGCCATAGATTTGGTAAGTCCGCTTTACTTATAAGTTCGCAAGTTCGCAAGGTTGCCATTATTGTTAATAGTTCTCTTTTAACATTACTATATATAATCGCCGCCAAGACTCAATGTTAAACGCTAGGGTGGTTTTGGATAATGCGAATAAGCGAGCATAAAATATCCTTTATCCAATAGAATATGCATAAATATCGCAATCGATAAGGATAAAAGTGCCCTGTGCGGAGC
>Ga0307515_10013370_pt1 | contig 15351 bp, 17 predicted proteins | sample 17_EM_MG_FD_194513 | JGI IMG/M metagenome (GOLD analysis project Ga0307515, IMG submission 194513) | Populus trichocarpa ectomycorrhiza microbial communities from riparian zone in the Pacific Northwest, United States - 17_EM | ecosystem: Host-associated > Plants > Roots > Unclassified | place... | reverse complement strand
TTCTTGGCACTCCTATCAATCGAGTGCCACGAGTGCTATTTATGGATTGCAGCCGCCCTATGCGCCGGCAGCAGAAAGACCTCAATGAAATTCCGTTCACTGCACGACCGCGTCGTCATCCGACGTGCGGAAGGCGATGTCAAATCCAAGGGCGGGATCATCATTCCAGACACCGCCAAGGAAAAGCCTCAGGAAGGCGAAGTGGTCGCAGTCGGCCCCGGTCTGCGTGACAACAGCGGCAATCTGGTCCCGCTCGATGTCAAGGTCGGTGATCTCATTCTGTTCGGAAAATGGTCCGGCACAGAGGTCACGATCGACGGCGAAACCCTTCTGATCATGAAGGAGACCGACATCATGGGCATCGTTGAAAAGACTGTAGCGGCGGCCGACAAGGCCGCCTGACCGCTCGAATTCCGACCCGCGTCTCAAGACCGAACAGGACGAATATCATGTCTGCCAAGGAAATCAGATTCTCCGCCGACGCGCGCGACCGCCTGCTGCGCGGCGTCGAGTTGCTCAACAATGCCGTCAAGGTGACGCTTGGTCCGAAGGGCCGCAACGTCGTCATCAACAAGGCTTATGGCGCGCCGCGCATTACCAAGGACGGCGTTACCGTCGCCAAAGAGATCGAACTCGCCGATAAGTTCGAGAACATGGGCGCGCAGATGGTGCGCGAGGTGGCTTCAAAGACCAATGATCTGGCCGGCGACGGCACGACGACGGCAACGGTGCTTGCCGCCTCCATCTTCCGCGAAGGTGCAAAGCTCGTCGCTGCCGGCATGAACCCCATGGATCTCAGGCGCGGCATCGACCTCGGCGTTACCGCCGTCGTCAAGGAAATCCAGGCGCGGGCCAGGAAGGTCAAGTCCTCAGCCGAGATCGCGCAGGTCGGCACCATTGCAGCCAATGGCGACGCAGCCGTCGGCGAGATGATCGCCAAGGCGATGGAAAAGGTCGGCAATGAGGGCGTCATCACCGTCGAAGAGGCAAAGACCGCCGAGACCGAGCTCGACGTCGTCGAGGGCATGCAGTTCGACCGCGGTTACCTCTCACCCTATTTCGTTACTAATGCCGAGAAGATGCGCGTGGAACTGGAGGATCCCTATATCCTCGTTCACGAGAAGAAGATTGGCAGTCTGCAGGCGATGTTGCCCATCCTCGAGGCCGTCGTGCAGAGCGGCAAGCCTCTGCTTCTTATCTCGGAGGACGTCGAAGGCGAGGCGCTGGCGACGCTTGTCGTCAACAAGCTGCGCGGCGGCCTGAAGGTTGCGGCCGTCAAGGCGCCGGGCTTCGGCGACCGTCGCAAGGCCATGCTGGAAGACATTGCCGTGCTCACCTCAGGCGAGATGATCTCCGAGGATCTCGGCATCAAGCTCGAGAATGTCACGCTCGACATGCTCGGCCGCGCCAAGCGCGTGCTGATCGAGAAGGACAGCACCACGATCATCGATGGCTCCGGCGATAAGGCGGCCATCCAGGCGCGCATCCAGCAGATCAAGGCGCAGATCGAAGAGACGACCTCCGACTACGACAAGGAAAAGCTGCAGGAACGCCTGGCGAAACTCGCCGGCGGCGTCGCGGTCATCCGCGTCGGCGGCACGACCGAGACGGAAGTCAAGGAAAGGAAGGACCGCATCGATGACGCGCTGAACGCCACCCGTGCGGCAGTCGAAGAAGGCATCGTGCCCGGCGGCGGCGTGGCGCTGTTGCGTGCGAGATCGGCGCTGACAGGACTGACCGGAGAAAACGCCGACGTAACGGCCGGCATCTCGATCGTGCTCCGGGCGCTCGAAGCCCCGATCCGGCAGATTGCCGACAATGCAGGCTTCGAGGGCTCGATCGTCATCGGAAAACTCGCCGGCAGCAATGATCACAACCAGGGCTTCGACGCGCAGACGGAGACCTATGTCGATATGATCGAGGCCGGCATCGTCGATCCTGCCAAGGTCGTGCGCACCGCTCTGCAAGACGCCGGCTCTATCGCGGCGCTGTTGATCACCGCCGAGGTGATGATCGCCGACCTTCCCGCAAGAGACTCTGCCCCTGCGGCCGGAAATGGCGGCATGGGCGATATGGGATACTGAGAACAGCCTGACCGTTCGGCCAGGGTGGTCGGACGGTGGAACCCGAACAGCGACAGACAGGGAGAATTCCAATGTCCGTGCAGAGCAGCAGCAAGACATCGATCACTCAGCGTTTCGACAGTTACCAGCCATCCAAGACGCTTCTCGTCTGGGCCTGCGTCGTCACGGCGATCGCCACGATGATTATCGGCTTCAGCTGGGGAGGTTGGGTAACAGGCGGCACGTCAAATAAAGCGGCAGCAGCCGCCGGTGACGTTGCGCGCGGAGAACTGGCGTCCGCCATTTGCGTCGAGCGGTTCAATGCGGCGCCGGATGCGACCGCCAAGCTTACCGAGTTCAAGGCGATTACCGACGGTTACAAGAAGCGTCAGTTCGTCGAGGCCGGCGGTTGGGCAACCATGCCTGGGCAGAAGTCGGCCGACAGCCGAAGTGTTGAAGGCTGTGCCACAGCACTTGCCGTCTGACATCGTTTTTCCAGAGCGCTCCGATGTTTGTGCGGAGCGCTTCCTCAATCTTTCAGAGCAGGAAAATGACCAATGATCCGTTTCGTGAAAAAGCCCGACCCGCAGCCATCGACCGAAGAGGCCGGGGAAGACCGCTTCAAGAAAATCCGCGAAGCAGCGGCCGAAGGACATAAGAAAGCGGCCAACGACAGCACGCGTCGCCGCGTACCGCAGATCGCGGAAGAGGACGACAAGCTTATCTGAGTGCATGGATGGTCCTCGAGCAGACTGGGTCCCGTCGAGTTGGAGGTCAGCTCCGACCCCGTGCGCTTCCTGACGATCACCTCGGAAAATCTCTGAGGGGAGATAAGGACGCTCCGCGCTGGCGCCGCCTCACTGCAACTGCGGTTTTCTGAGAAAGCTGTTGCGATCGGCGGATTTTACGCGCAGCCATGCTTCGCGGCCATTCCTGAGGACCCTCATCGGAATCTCTGCGCCGGCAGGGCCGCTGCTCCAAACCTTGCGGTAGAAATCGGCGAGACCATCGACCTCTTCGTCCCGGATCTCCGAGATGATGTCGCCTTGGCGCAGCCCCGCCTGAGCGGCCGGGCCGCCTTCGGCGACGCTCATGACCACTACGCCGCCATTGCTCTCGGCGGAGAATGCGCCGAGCCACGGCCGCGGCGGCTTGTCGACCTGGCCGCGGTTCAGCAGATCGTCGAGGATCGGCGGTAAAAGGTCGATCGGCACGACCATGTTGATATCGGCGGTTTCGCCGCCCTGGCTCATCTGAAGGCGAAGCGAACCAATGCCCAAAAGCTTGCCGTCCGCGCCGATGAGTGCGGCGCCACCCCATGACGGATGGGCCGGTGTGGTGAAGATCGCCTCATCCAGCAGATATTCCCAGTAACCGGCGAATTCCTGCCTGGCGACGATATTTGCCTGGACGAATTCACCGATCCCATCGGCAAGCACGACAGGGTCGCCGGCCTTGGCCTTGGACGCATCGCCGAGATCCACCGCCGGGGCGCCAAGGCTACCCAGCGCCTGCACCAGACCGAAGCCGCTTTCCTGGTCGTAGGCAAGTGCATGGGCAGGAACCACGCGCCCCTCATGGGTCGTCAGCCACACTTCCTCAGCCTCGGTAATCAGATAACCGATGGTCAGCACCAGCCCGTTGTCCCGGATGACCACGCCGCTGCCTTCCCGGAGAGTGCCGAGCGCTTGCGCCGTAAAGGCATCTTCCGGAATTGAAGAGCGGACGGCCACGACTGACCGTAAGATCGGATCGATATTCATGCTTTCATCCTGATGGGGCACCGGCGCGGAAGGCTGAAAGCCGGCGCTTTCCGTTATCAATAGGTAAGAAAACGGACCGCTGGGCGCAAGACTGCACCGGATGGAATTTCCGCAGGAGACATTCGCCGCCGCGCCGGCATCCTGAAGTGTCGATGCCACCGTGATTTTACTGCCGAAGATGAATGCATTCAATATCAAATCACACGTAAAATTGCGACATCCTAAAACAGTATTGCCAAAGCTGGCATTCCGTCATCGGTCGCGCTCCGGGCGCGACATTTTTCGTGACAGCGGCATAATGCAACAATATACGGTCAATGCTACCAGGAATCAGATGAAGGCGGATCACGGCATGAAAGACTGGCATCCCGATCTCAGCCGCAGCAGCAGCCCCCGCTACATGGCGATCGCCGATCTGATCGAAATGGATCTGCGCAGCGGGCATCTTGTCGTGGGAGACCGGCTGCCGCCGCAGCGCGAACTCGCCAAGCGGCTGAACATCGATTTCACCACGGTTGCGAGAGGCTATGTCGAGGCGCAGAAGCGTGGGCTGGTGGATTCGCATGTCGGCCGGGGCACCTTCGTCACTGGTGGTACTGACAAGGAGCGCCGCCGGGGCTTCGCGCTCGACGCGGCACCCGATCCCCGCCGTGCATCCGTCGTCGATTTCTCGATGAACATGCCACCGGAGCCGGATGACCAGGAACTGATCGCCCGCATGCGCGAGAGCTTGTCGGCCGTGGCGAGCAGCCTCATTCCGCTTTTGCGCTACCAGGGTTTCGGTGGCTCCGGCATGGACAAGGAGGCCGCCGCTGCCTGGCTCAACCGTCGTGGGCTGGTGCCCTCGCAAGAGCGGATCTTCGTCACCCCAGGCGCCCATCCGGCCCTGCTTGCGATCTTCGGCCTGCTCGCCAAACCCGGCGAGACCGTACTTTCGGAAGTCATCACCTATCCCGGCATGCGATCGATCGCCGCCCAACTGCGGCTCAATCTCGCTGGCTTGCCGATGGATGAGGACGGTATCCTGCCGGCTGCTTTCGCCGAAGCCTGCGAGAGGCTGAAGCCGAAGGCGCTCTATCTCAATCCAACGCTGCAGAACCCGTTGACGCTGACCATTCCGGCCAAGCGCCGCGAGGAGATCTGCGCCGTTGCCCGCAAATACCATGTGCCGATCGTCGAGGACGATGCCTACGGCTTCATTCCGCTGCATGGGCCGGCGCCGCTCGCCGCCATGGCGCCTGATCTCACCTGGCATATCGGCGGCCTGGCGAAATGCATCGGCGCCGGTCTGCGCCTTGCCTATGTCGTGGCGCCCGATACCAAGGCGGTCTGGCCCTTTGTCAGCGCCATGCGCGCCAACAATGTCATGGCCTCGCCGCTGAACGTGGCCCTCGCCACCCGCTGGATCGAGGACGGCACCGCCGATGCCATCCTGCACTTCATCCGCGCCGAGGCCGCCGCCCGCCAGCAGATGGTCGCTGCCGTCCTGCCCGCCGGCAGCTACCGCGCCGATCCGATCAGTTTCAACATCTGGCTGCCGCTGTCCCAAGGCTGGACCCGCTCCATCTTCGGCAGTCATACGCGCTCTGCCGGTATCGGCGTGGTGGCAAGCGATGCCTTCACGGTCGAGGGCACGGCGCCCGAAGCTGTGCGTGTCTGCCTCGGTGGGCCGATCACGCGGGAGAAGCTGCGAGGCGCACTGGAATTCATAGGCCACGCGCTGGAAGGCCCGCCGGAGATGGCCGGCTCGTTCTTCTGATAGAGAACGGAGCGCGGAGGGTGCGCGCTCCGCCCTTTGGCACGCTTTTCCTCGGTTTGAACCCAAGCCTATCAAAGGGATTCGGCCTCGGGCGTTCACGCCGTGAATGATCTATCCGCCTCGTCAATCGAGTCCCTGCCGCACTCTCTCCTCCGACAAGCGCAGGAGCAGGGGAAGGTGCGCCTGCTGACATATAAAAATCTGCGGCGTTCTGACAGATTGACTGGCAATATTCCAACAATGTAACTATATTGAATGCGTACATTGATGGCATTGATTGTATCAATGCTTTGGAGCACGAAAGCGAGGCGTATCATGGACACCGAATATCCCCCACTTCCCCCGTTGCAGACAGGCATCAGAGGCCGCTGCCCGCGCTGCGGACAGGGGCACATGTTCAAGGGTTTCCTGACATTGCGGCCGGAATGCGAGGTCTGCGGCCTCGACTATTCCTTCGCCGACCCCGCTGACGGTCCGGCCTTCTTCGTCATCTGCTTTGCCTGCATACCGAGCGTGCTGCTCGGCGTCTGGCTGGAGGTGGCGTTCTCGGCGCCGATCTGGGCGCAGCTTCTGATCACCGGCCCCTTCATGTTAGCCACCTGTATTCCGCCGCTCCGGCCGCTGAAGGGCTGGCTCGTCGCCAGCCAGTATTTCTACAAGGCGGAAGAAGGCAAACTCGCCTGAGGCCTATTTCAGTGTCGCGCGCAGGCGCGGCGTTGCGAAATCGAGCAGCGCCCGCAGTTTCAGGGGCAGCAGCCCCTGCGAAGGGTAGACGAGATGCACCGGCGCCGGCTGCGGTTCGAAATCTGCAAGCAGCGGCACCAGCAGCCCTGCCGCCTCGGCGCGTGCTGCCTGGTAAGAAAGCACACGGGTGATGCCGAGGCCGGCGACCGCGGCATCGACCGCAGCTTCGGCGGTGTTGACGGCAAGCCGCGAGCGGATCGGCGCAGCCAGGTCACGTTTTCCCTCGGTGAATGTCCAGCTCTGCGTCGAGGCCAGCCCGTCGAAGGTGACGCAGTCATGCGCGAAAAGATCCTGCGGATACCGGGGTGCGGCGTGCCGCGTGAGATAATCGGGACTGGCATAGACCGTGCGGCGGATCGTGCCCAGCCTTGTGGCGATCATGTTGCTATCCGGCAGGTTGCCGATCCTGAGCGCCACGTCGATATGATCCTCGACGAGGTTCGACAGCCGGTCGCCAAGCATCAGCCGCAGATTGATATCGGGATAGGCCTTCAGGAAGTCCACCACGACAGGCAGGACATGCAATCGCCCGAAGACGATCGGCGCTGTCATCGTCAGCTCGCCTTTTGGCGCGCTGTATTCGCCGGCGGCCGTCCGTTCCGCCTCTTCCACCCGATCGAGAATCTCCCGCGCCGCCTCCATATAGGAGCGGCCAGCCTCCGTCAGCGTGATCTTCCGGTTACTTCGCTGTAGCAGCTGGGCGTTCAGATGCGCCTCAAGCTCCGAGACCTTGCGGCTGACGGTTGCGAGCGGGGATCGCAGATGACGGGAGGCGGCCGACAGGCTGCCCTGTTCGACAACGGCGAGAAACACGGTCATGGCGTCGAGACGGTCCATTCTACCTTTCCATAAATTGGTAGTATTCCTTCCAGATTAGCACTCTACTGTCGATAATTGGAAGGTAGTAAATTGGTTGATGGTTCGAAGCGGCCATCGTCGGCGCGGCGCATAAAGCCGCTTCGTTCGTCCGATCAAAAGATCAGAAGGAAACCATCGTGAAGCTCTACCATCACCCGCTTTCCGGCCATTCGCACCGGGCTCGCCTGTTCCTGTCGCTGCTTGGCATACTCCATGAACTGGTCGAGGTTGACTTGGCGGCTGGCGCTCACAAGGCCCCCGATTTCCTGAAGCTCAATCCCTTTGGCCAGGTGCCTGTGCTCGATGATAACGGCGTAGTCATCGCCGATTCCTCAGCCATTCTCGTCTATCTCTCGCGAAAATACGGCCGCACGGACTGGCTGCCGGAGGGTGCGTCGGAAGCGGCGCGCATACAGAAATGGCTCGCGGTTGCAGCGGGCGAGATCGCCTACGGCCCTTGCGCCGCTCGCCTTGTCACAGTCTTCGGCGCCGATTTCCGCACCGATGAGGTGATCGCGCGGGCGCACCGCATCCTTGCACTGATCGAGGCAGAGTTGGAGGGCCGGAGCTTCCTGCTCGGCGATAATCCGACGATCGCCGATGTCGCGCTCTACAGCTACATCGCCAATGCGCCGGAGGGTAATGTCGATATCTCTGCCTATCACGGCGTGCGCGCCTGGCTTGCGCGAATCGAGGCGCTGCCGGGTTTCGTCGGCTTCCGCAAGACGAAGATCGGCCTTGCCGCATGAGGGGTCGCCGTCCCGTTTCCCAGAGGATATCCGCAAGGAGGCTATGATGCTGGACCAGACAATAGAGGATGCGGCTTCGCCTTGGCATGCGGGTGAACTTGCGATCCAGCGCAGCGTCGGCGTCGCCGAACGCATGGATGGCCCAGGCCGGAATTTTGTTCGCAAGGCCATGCCGGAGCAGCACCGCGCCTTCTTTCCGATGCTGCCTTTCGTCGTGCTCGGCGCGGTCGATGCCAAGGGCGACGTCTGGGCGACAGTACGGGCGGAGCAGCCAGGTTTCATGTCCTCGCCGGACCCGGCGGTTCTTGAGGTTCACCTGCCGCGAGACCCGGCTGACCCCGCCGATGCCGGCATGGAGGATGGCGACGCCATCGCTATGCTCGGCATCCAGCTCGAGACCCGACGGCGCAACCGACTGAACGGCGTGATCCGGAGAACGGATGCCGGCATCTTCAGCGTGCGCGTCGGCCAGAGCTTTGGCAATTGCCCGCAATATATCCAGCTTCGCTCCTCCACTTTTGTCCGCGATCCCGACATGGCCACGACGATGCAGCCTCTTCATTCCGATCAGCTCGGTGATCGGGCGCGACAGATGATCGAGGGTGCCGACACGTTTTTCGTCGCCTCCTATGTCGACCGCGAAAACGGCGAGCGGCAGGTGGACGTGTCCCATCGCGGCGGCAATGCCGGCTTCGTGCGCGTCGGCGCCGACGGCGTGCTGACCATTCCCGATTTTGCTGGCAATCGGTTCTTCAACACGCTCGGCAATTTCCTCGTCAACCCGAAGGCGGGGCTGGTCTTCATCGATTTTGAAACCGGCGACATGCTGCAAATGAGAGGAAGCGTCGAGGTGCTGCTGGATTCGCCTGAGATCGCCACCTTTCAACGGGCGGAAAGGCTGTGGTGCTTCACGCCCGAAAACATCGTGCTTCGCCCGGATGCTCTGCCGCTGCGGTGGAGCTTGCACCGCGACCTCTGAGGCGAAACGCCGCTTCGAACCAAGTTGCACATCATTGTACCGATCGGTACAATGATGTGCATTCAGCCCAGGAGACCTCATGTCCAGCCTCGTTCCTCCCTTCACCCTTGAAACCGCCACCCAGAAAGTCCGCCTTGCCGAGGACGGCTGGAACAGTCGTGATCCCGATCGCGTGTCGCTCGTCTATACGCCTGACAGCCGCTGGCGGAACCGTGCCGAATTCATCGACGGCCGCGTCGAGATCGTCGCCTTCCTCACCCGCAAATGGGCGAGGGAATTGGATTACCGACTGATCAAGGAGATCTGGGCCTTCACCGACAATCGCATCGCCGTGCGCTTTGCCTATGAATGGCACGACGACAGCGGCAACTGGTTTCGCTCATACGGCAACGAGAACTGGGAATTCGATGCTGCCGGCTTGATGCAGCGCCGCTTCGCCTGCATCAACGATCTGCCGATCCGCGAATCGGAGCGCAAGTACCACTGGCCGCTCGGCCGGCGGCCGGACGACCATCCCGGCCTGACTGATCTCGGTCTCTGAAGCACTATGGAAGCTTACTGGTGAAAACCGTCTACGAACGTGCTGACATCGTGCCGCTGCTCGCGGAGATCTTCCGCGAACTCGGCTATGAGGGCACGACGCTCAGCCGCATCACCGAACGCACCGGCATCGGCAAAGGCAGCCTCTACCATTTCTTCCCCGGCGGAAAGGAGGAGATGGCGGCAGCCGTGCTTGCCGATGTCGATGCCTGGTTCGAGCGGGCGATCTACCAGCCGCTGAGAGATGATGACGCCCGCCAGGCGATCGCGGCGATGTGGGTGAACGTGAGCGATTATTTCCGCTCCGGCGGTCGCATCTGCCTCATCGGCGCCTTTGCGCTGGACGAGACCCGGGAACGGTTTTCGCCGGCGATCCGCGACTATTTCGTCCGCTGGATCGACGCGCTGCGTTCGGCTCTGGTGCGGGCTGGTCATTCTGAAGAGGAAGCGCGAGCATTTGCTGAGGAGGGCGTCTCCGGCATTCAGGGCGCCCTGGTATTGTCGCGCGCGCTGGATGACCAGGCAGTGTTCACGCGGTCGCTGGAAACGCTGGCGAAACGGCTTGCTGCTGTTGCCTGAGGGGAGTTTCCCCGGCCATCTCTCTGACTGGCCAGGGGCATTGATCGGCGCTGACAGCGCAAAAGTTGGAAAGCGGCGAACCGTGAGCGGAACAGATGAGCGCCGGATCGAGGGCTGCTCTTACATCGGCGCTGCTTTACGTCTATCTCTCAGCGCTGTTGTTGCTGCTGGGTCGGGCGCGTATTTTCCCGTTCAGCGCGTACCTGGCGCCATTCATTTTCCATCTGGTCAACGATGTGCTGGGGAATGGTGGTCTGGTTATTGGCGGGTGTCTGCATCGGAAGTCTCCTCTTTTCGCGGCAAGGCTTCAGGGCAAATGATGCATCGCACAAGACAAAAGGCGTGTAAATCATGGGGTTAAACACTTTAAACGATTTAATTAATTTTAATCGATTAAGACGGCCTTAACCTTGATATTCGTGGGAAATAAAGAATGGTTGTCCACATGAACAGGGAGTTCTTTTTCGATACTGTCGAGCGCACGACCTTCAAGAAAGAGCTGACGCCACCGCAGGTAGCAGGCATGACCGCGATTCTCGATGCCTGGGAACGGCGGTTTGTCGAGCATGATCAGCGTTGGCTTGCCTATATCCTGGCAACCGCCTTCCATGAGACGGCCTATACGATGCAACCGGTGCGTGAGACTCTTGCGGAAAGCGAGGCACGCGCGATCGAGATCCTGGAGGCGGCCTTTGCTGCCGGCCGGCTTTCCTGGGTGAAAACACCCTACTGGCGGCGGGATGAGGATGGCCGCAGCTGGCACGGCCGCGGCTTGGTCCAACTGACCCACAAGCGGAACTATGAGGCGATGAGCACGCTGACGGGCATCGACCTTGTTGCAGATCCCGACCGGGCGATGGAGATGGACGCCGCAGTGACGATCCTGATCGAGGGCATGCTGCAAGGCAGCTTCACCGGCCACAAGCTCGCCGATCACCTGAACGCGACGACCGAGGACTGGGTGAATGCGCGCCGCATCGTCAACGGCACCGACCGGGCGGAAAAACTCGCCGCCTATGCGATCGCCTTCCATGCGGCGATACGTCCTGAGGCAGCCCATGGCATGATCGCCCGGTTGAAGGCCTGGGGTTCGCGTGTTATCGCGCGCCTGACTACCTAAAATGATTGCCTAGAATCTGACAGGAGTTTCCGCGTGATCCGCCATATCGTCTTCTTCACCGTGCCGGAGAAACATCTGGAGGAGGTGAGGGCAGGGCTTTCGATCCTTGCCGGCATTCCGCATGCGCGGCTGCTGGAGATCGGCACCAACGTGAAGACCGATCAGCTCGGCACCGATATCGACCTCGTGGTCTACGGCGAATTCGATGACGAGGCGGCCCTTGCCGCCTACAAGGCGCATCCCGACTATCAGCTTTCGATCGAGCGCGTGCGCCCGCTGAGGGAAAAGCGGATTGCTGCGGATTACGACAGCAGCATTGCGGTGACGCGGCCGCTCTGAGTTCCGCAAGCTGCTATTCCATTGAAATTTCAAATGGATGAATGACTTTCTGGATTCGGGTCGTTCCGAAGTTGACTCAACTTCTGTGCCGCCGGACTCAACTTTTGAAAAAGCGGCGGCAAACGATTCAAAAGATTCGCCAAAGGGGCCGCTGAAGCGATTGCGGCGCCTTCATCTATACGCAGATGATAATCAAGAAATATTAAGAATGGCTGACAGGGAGCGCCCGAGCATCTTTCAACAGCTGCCATGCGCCATGAAGGGCGCGCCGAGGTCTCACGAAACGACCGGGCTCGGCTCCGATGCGCGGGCGCCGCGCACCAGCGCCATCAGCATCACCACGAAGATGAGCGACAATGCTGCGAGCACAGCGCAGGTGACGAGCGCCGGGCCGGTGCCAGCGCGGTCGAGGATGGCGGTGAAGATGACTGGAGCGATGGCGTTGGCGAGGTTTTGCGGCAGTGACAGCCGGGCCGATTGCAGGCCGAATTCGCGCGGTGAGAACAGCGCCAGCGGCAGCAATGCGCGGGCGACGGCCATGACGCCGGAGCCGAAGCTGTAGAGCAGGATGAAGCTCACGAGCAGCGGTGTCGATGGGCTGAATGCCAGCATCATCGCGAAACTTATCACGATCAGGCTAATGCCCATGGCAGCGCTGAGGATGGGATTGCCGCGACGGCCGAGAAGCATGTCGAGGAAACGCGCCGAGATGCCGATGACGCCGCGCGCAGAGCCGAGCTGCAGCGCGAAAGCGGGCGAGGCGCCCGACTGGCGGAAAATTTCCAACAGCGACGGCGCGACGCCGAAGGTGACGAAAGTCGAGATCGTCGTCGCCGCGGCAATCAGCAGGAAGGCCTTGCGCTGCGCCGCCTTCGACAGCGGCACGGGAGCGATTTCCGCCGTGCCGCCCTCGGTGTGCGAGGCGATCGGCTTCGGCAGGGCGAAAAGATGCAGCGGCAGGCAGACGAAGAATTGAAGGCCAGCGCAGATGAGGAAGGTGAGGCGCCAGCCGACCGCCTCGTTGAGCAGGCTGAGGATCGGCCAGAAGATGGTGCTCGAAAGTCCGGTGAACAGCATCAGGATAGCGATGACGCGTTTGCCGTTCAGCCCTTCGCGCTCGACGACGGCGCTATAGGCCGGCGCCGAGAGGCCAAATGCGCCGCCGGCGCCGATGACGATCCAGGCGGCGGCATAAAGGACGATGCCGTTTGCGGCCGCAAGCAGAAGCAGGCCGAGCGCGAATGTGAGCGAGGCGGCCGAAAGCACACGAGCGGCGCCATAGCGCCTGAGCCAGCGGCCAGCCATCGGACCTGCGACTGCGCTGACCACCATCATGATCGTCAGGCCTGAGAATACCACCTCGTTCGGCAGGCCGAGATCGGGGGCGATGACGCGGCCCATGACCCCGAGCATATCGAACGTCGTGCCCCAGCCGATGAGCTGGGTAATGGCGAGCACGCAGACCGTCTGCGCCGAGCGGAAGCTGAAGGATTTTGGCATTGGTGCTGAAACGGTCTGAAATACGGGAGCGGGTAGGGCATAACAGCTTCAACCGGCTTGTGAAAGCTTGGGCCCCCGCAGTTCCGGCGCGGCACCGCCTGCATTTTTCCCTGACCGGTCGAAAAGAGGAAACGATGACACGAATGACATGAAACATCGGTACATCTTTAGGACGATCCGACGCGTGCAAGAACGTGTTGATGTTGGCCGATTCGCCGATGATGGTCGCGGATGGGCTCGCCGTCTACGAGAGGTCGATGCGAATTCGCTGATGGCGCAGAGCATAAGCCTTCGGTTTCGGGCAGAAGGGTGGTCGCAAAAGCTCGCCCTAGCGGTGGTTTCCAGCGGCTGAAACCGCGTGTTCGGAATAGTCGAGAACGGTTCTAAACACCCTGTATTACCGCGCATTCATTTGCCATTCAGGTCGCCTGAGTACATATTCGGGGCAAGTTGGCATTACGTTGAAAGCATAACACATGGCCTTTCCCTTGAGCGTCGCAGCATTGGCCGCCGGACTGGTGGTATCGGCGCCCTCACCGGACGATACGCGCACCTTCGTCGTGCGCGTGGTAGGCGATTGCAGCGCCGCGGCAGCCCAGGTCGTCGAGCAAACGGGCGGCCAGCTTTTGTCCGTGCAACCGGCCGGCGATACCTGCATCATCACCGTTCTTGTGTCCGGCAATGGCCAGCGTCCACGCAAAGTGACGGTAAAGGTTCCGATGTAAGCGGAATCGGCTTATTCAGGACATGATCGATTTGAAGCGGACGAAGGCGGACCGATGCGCATCCTGGTAGTCGAAGACGACGTTAATCTGAACCGGCAGTTGGCCGACACGCTGAAGGAGGCGGGTTATGTCGTCGACCAGGCGTTCGATGGCGAGGAAGGTCACTTCCTCGGTGATACCGAACCCTATGACGCCATCATCCTCGATATCGGCCTGCCTGAGGTGGACGGCGTCACGGTGCTCGAGAAATGGCGCGGCGCCGGCCGCGGCGTGCCGGTGCTGATCCTGACGGCGCGCGATCGCTGGAGCGACAAGGTCGCCGGCATCGATGCGGGCGCCGACGACTATGTCACCAAGCCCTTTCATGTCGAGGAAGTGCTGGCCCGCATCCGCGCGCTGATCCGCCGCGCGGCCGGCCATGCTTCCTCCGAAATCGTCTGCGGGCCGGTGCGGCTCGACACCAAGTCCTCGAAGGCGACGGTCAATGGCACGGCGCTGAAGCTCACCTCGCATGAATATCGCCTGCTCGCCTATCTCATGCATCATATGGGCGAGGTCGTCTCGCGCACGGAACTGGTCGAGCATATGTACGACCAGGATTTCGACCGCGATTCCAACACGATCGAAGTCTTCGTCGGCCGTCTGCGCAAGAAGATGGGCGTCGATCTGATCGAAACGGTGCGCGGTCTCGGTTACCGCATCCAAGCGCCGAAACATGCGAATTAAGTCGCTCACCGCCCGTGTATTGCTGCTGACCACGGTCTGGTCGACGGTGGCGCTGGTGGTGATCGGCCTGCTGATCTCGACGCTCTATCGCAAGAGCGCCGAGCGCGGCTTCCAGGATCTGTTGAGGGCGCAGCTCTACAACGTCATCAACTCGGTGACGATCGGCGATCAGGGGGCGCTGAGCGGCAGTCCGCAGCTCGGCGACTTGCGCTTCGCCCAGCCGAAGACCGGCTGGTACTGGGTGGTCGAGCCGCTCGGCACCTATACGACGGCACCGCTCGTATCGCCGTCGCTTGGCTCGGCGCTCATTCCCGTCCCCTCCGTCGTCGAAGCGCCCTTCGACAAGAACTACGAGCGCTATTATCAGGTGACCGATGCCTCCGGCAACCGCGTGCAGGTGGCCGAAACCGAAGTGGTGCTCGACACCGACGGGCGCGCCGCGCGCTTCCGCGTCACCGGCAATGTCGATGTCGTCGAGGACGATGTCCGCAATTTTTCCCATAGCCTCTATCTGGCGCTTGCCGGCTTCGGCGTCGGCAGCCTGATCGTCAATGCGCTGGCGATTCTCTACGGCCTGAAGCCGCTCGACAAGGCGCGCGCCGCGCTGGAGCGCATCCGCGCCGGCGAGAGCGAGCAGCTGAAGGGCGAATTCCCCCGCGAGATCCTGCCGCTCGCCAATGAGGTCAACGCCCTGATCGACAGCAACCGCCGCATCGTCGAGCGGGCGCGCATGCAGGTCGGCAATCTCGCGCATTCGCTGAAGACGCCGATCGCCGTGCTCCTGAACGAGGCGCGCGTGCTGGAAAAATCCCATGGCGAGCTGGTGCGCAGCCAGGCGGAATCGATGCAAGGGCAGGTGCAGTCCTATCTCAACAGGGCGCGCATCGCCGCCCAGCGCGAATCCGTG
>Ga0307515_10013369_pt1 | contig 15351 bp, 8 predicted proteins | sample 17_EM_MG_FD_194513 | JGI IMG/M metagenome (GOLD analysis project Ga0307515, IMG submission 194513) | Populus trichocarpa ectomycorrhiza microbial communities from riparian zone in the Pacific Northwest, United States - 17_EM | ecosystem: Host-associated > Plants > Roots > Unclassified | place... | reverse complement strand
ATTTGTAGAGAAAAATCAGAGCTTTATAATTAGAATTCTAGTTGATACTGGCTTACGTAGTTTCCGACCTCAGAAAGAATTCTAGTTGTACCGAGGCATGATTTTGAATAATATGGTTCAGAAATCCAACTCTTATTGTTTGAGGAGGATATACTGATAGATTTGCCCTCCTTGGTAACCTGCAAGGTTGGAAGCACTAAGAATAATTGCTGCTAGCAGAATATAGAAGAGTAATCACCAGCATTAGCGGACCCATTTTAGCCGACGTTGGTGAGTGCTTTTTGAGCAACAATTAGTCAGGAATTTTTGGGAGGATTTCTGATCAAGTCTATCTCTAATATGGCTGGTATAGCTATTATGCAAGTCTAGCTTTTGTAGTCAGGTTTTGATTGTGCAAATCTAATCTACTTTGCCTTTGAGTTTCTCGATCACTAGCTGAACCCTGCTGATATCTTTCATGGTGCTGGTTCTCAAAGGACGATGTTCTTGGAAGGACACGAGAAGAAGCAAAGCGGAGAAATGAAAAAAAGAAAACAGCTAACAGGGAACTGATCTTTTTTGGCGAGAAAAGATGATTCTGAATCCGAATAAACTTTTCTTTCTTCTTTTTGTTAGGGAATTGAACTTGGAATCTATTTCAGAAATTACCGTCGCTTTAACAAGTGTTGGGTTGGAAAACAAATTCTTCCCCATCAGGTCATTCCGAATTTGAGCCTAGTAATGCCCCTTCATCCATTGTAGGGCTCCAGTTTTTCTTCTCTCTCCTTCTCCTATCCCAACGATGGGCATAAAGATAATGCCGAAGTCTTTTCGGCTAGCTTCTTTGCCATTAAAATCTCGTATCATTTAAAATAGGATTCCTTGAGCAACACTAAATCCAATCTAGCTCGTTGTAGTATTGATATGGTTTATCCATGGATTTTTCATGAAAGGTATTTGATTTTGTACTTGGGTTTAATGGTGAAGCCATTCAATCAAGATTGTGTTTTTCATTAGAATTTAGCTTATGTTCCATTTAGCTATGATGGGTTTTTGGCATGAGATAATTTTAGCCGGTCTTAGTTTGTGTATGATGATGGGTTCGGTTCAATCTCTTTGATGGTTTATTCGGACAAATCAGGTTTGCTCATATATGAGTCTGATTTGAGCAGTAAAGTAGACTTGTTGGGAGCTTGTATCAGGTCTGATTTGAGTTATATTAATGAGTATGAGTTTGGGTCACATGGAGTCCAAAGTTGGCTTGAGCTAATTAAGATGTCGAGATTTTTTTTTACATGGATCAATAAAATATTTTTTTAAAATTTGTTTGAAAAATTCATTCATTATTGTTCTTATTATTTAGGATAATATTCAGCAACAAATGAAGAATTTTTCTAATCATGCAAGGAAACTAAGGGGATTGTCAGATCCAAATCCTAGACTTGGAATGATCATTTTAATGCTAAAGATTTGATTCTTCTAATCAAGGAAGAAAATTGATGGACCAATACATTGAGAATTAATTTTTAAGATTGTTTTTCATGTTCTAAAGGGGTGAAAAGTTGGCTAAGCAATCCTAGAGTATCTAAGAAAGTGGATCATGGTCAAGAGTTATTCAAGTTAAGGAATTAAGATATTTTATCTTGTTTTATTTCTATTATATACGACATCAACAAACAATTGTTTAGACTTGTTGTTTTCATTATTATTTATATGTTTAAGTTTAATTAATATTTTGGTTTTCAGCTAAGATCCAATACTTGTTTAGATCAAGGTTTGAGTTTACTAGTAAAGTTTTTGGGTCAGTTTTTGTAAGTGTGTCAATCCAGCGCACAAAGATAGATCCATTAAGATTAATTTCTTAGAACTATTTAAATATTTGTAAAGTCTAAATTTCAGAATCTTTGATGAATAATACTTCTAAACTTTTTCAGTTTTAACATGTGAGAGAGATTTTTGTATTTTTTAGTTTTTGAACAAACTAAATCTGACTTAGTAAAGATTAATTGGTTTCGTGGTGTCATTCAATTTTATTTAATAGTGTGGTGTCTTAAAATAAGTTTTTATGATGTCACATTTCTATAAATTTTTTTTTGATTTTCTAGAATGAAATCTAAATTTTAATTATAAATTACATGGCCACGAGGTTCGCGTCAAGTATTATTTTAGTTTCTTTGCTATTTCAAATTCTTCTGGGCATGATTCTCATAATTAATTGGATGTTTTTCACTTGTACTAATTTCCAACTCTTTCTCCTTTTGAACAGCTACTTTTAACATAGGAAGCTCGAGTCAACTAACCAAAGAAAAAAGGAAAAGAAAACGATCTTGCTTCCTACTAATTTTAACAGCTAATATTCCAAAAAAATAAAAAAAAGGAACTCTAATCCTTCCAAAAACAAAGAAAATACGAACACATGATGAAGACCTAACAGAGAAGCATGTCATCATATGCATAACTTCTACAAAGAGGGCAGGTCAGATTCAGTTCCAGCCATTGCTTTAAACAGCTTGAATGGAAAACATGTTTGCACGACGAAAGAACACAGCAGTCCACCCCCTTTTGAAAATCATCCAAGCATATCGCACATCCATTGCTAAAATACTCTGTAGTTTCATCGACTTGGATGATAGAAAATCGCAAGCTGACAACAGTAGCAGGTTGTTCTTTTCCGGTTACCTGTCCTCTTTCTACATCATGAGGATGGTGATCTTGGCTAAGGAGAATATCGAGCCGATTTTCCAAACAACTCCAACACAAGCTTACTAGTCCATAAACCATCACGACGAGTAGTACTGTTAATGCAACGGAGAGCAGTACAAGTGTAAGAATGATCAGCTGAGAGGGAGAAGTAACTAGGTTTTCTGTCATGGATATGAAACGCTGGTGTGTATATAACTTGGAAAAAAAAAAAGAGTATTGTTAGCTGCTCTGTGTTACAGTAGTATATTTATAGAAGAGGCATGGGTTCCTTCAATAGCTGTAAGCCTTTTCTCTCTCGGAAACTCACCGTTGTCCCTATTCTCTTCGGTTTACGAAAAAGCATGGGATTCCGGCAGCTTTAGCCTTTACGATTTGGCTTGAAACTATAAAAGAGAAACTACCACTTGACTTGGAGAAGTAGGAAAAAAAAAGAGAGAAACCGACTTTGGAAACTTGAGTTTCATACGTTATTATCGGGGGGATTTTAGGGTTAGAATATTTTTGCGCCGAAAAAAAAATATTTTCTTTTTGTTGCTGGTAATTTTCCCAGTAAAGAAATTGAAAAGAAATAGGATTGGAATATGTTAACAAAATAACAAAAGTATTAGCAGATACTATAATAATCTTCAAATAAATTCTGTAAAAAGAGAACTAATAAATGATATTAAAATATTATCTCAAGAAGTTAATTTTATATAAATTTAGAAGGTTGAAATTTATATGCCATGAAGCCGGATCCTTTACTAAAATGTACGTACAATATTTAAAAATAAAAAAAATCTTATGCATTACACCTCCAATTGATTGTTTGTCCTGCGTCATATGTATAATTCATTCTCATTCGAATATCAGAGGGAAATTAAAATACCGGAGGGATCCTGGTCGTTAACTTTAGGGTCTGTGAGGATTAGTCGAGGTACGCGCAAACTGGCCCGGATAACCCACATAAATTTAAAAAAAACCGAAGCGGTGTATTCAACTCTACGATAGCGACTCAGGTTGGCATTCAACTTGTTAACGAGTTATTGTTTGATATTTTTTTAAAATATTTTTTGTTTTAAAATATATTTAAATAATATTTTTATATTTTTTAAAATTTATTTTTGATATTATAACATTAAAAAATTCAAAAAATATTTAAAAAATTAAATTGAAGAAAAAGAAAAATTAAATTTTGTAAAAACCATGGTTGTACCGCGAAGACAAACATTCTAAAAAAAAAAATCATGTTTTGGGATTGTTTTCAGCTGGAATGCTCTTCAAGATGCTTATTTATAAATATTTTTTTTGTGAATTTTATATAAAGATTATAAAACTATAAAAAAATATTTGAAAACCGCCAATTTTATGGTTTTGAAGATGAAAAGCATTTTGAAAAAGCAATTTCTACTATTTTATCAAATACATGAAATCATTAAGGTGTCATCATCTTCTCCTTGTCTGCAAAACCCTTTTTTTTTTTTTTTCTTACCAAAAATGGAAGAGAGAGTTGAGCCCTCAATTGCACGTTTTAACTTGAATAGAGTTTATTTGCACAATCATCCTCTGAGAGTCGAATATTTCTATAATTGAAGCCTTGTTTTTAATTAGCTAAAAGCTGTCTAATGGTAGCTTAGAAAAAGAAAATATATAGAAGAGAGGAGAAAGAACTATGTACGGTCCCTTTTCTTTTGGCATGAAAAAACTACGGGACGTTTGGGAACGTGGCGGCTGTGTTTCTAAAAAATTTAATTTAATTTTTTACTAAAATTTAATATGGTTAATACGTTTTGGATCGTTTTGATGTGCTGATGTCAAAAATAATTTTTAAAAAATGAAAAAAAATCATTGACATGCATTTTGACACGAAAAGTTATTTGAAAAGCACCCGCAACCACACTGCCAAACACGCTTGGAAGTCAAAACCTTGAAAACAAAGAATAATTTTTAAAATATTTAATTTTTTATTTTTTTTATTTACTAAAAGGTTATTACATTGTTTTATAAATAAATAAAAACCTCCATGCATGAGTTACGAGCAGTCAAATTTATCTGCAAGTCATCTAGCCAATGATTGAAAGAGCAAACTCCTGTTATGTTCTATGCAATCAAGCAATTTCTTTCTTTAATTATATTCAACATATCATTGAAATTCACTAATTGCTTCACTAATAATGTATATATTCAATAATAAATATTAATATTTTCACTAATAAATTTTCATGTAACTGTCAAGATGAATTTATATAATGAGTTCTTATAATTACTTTGAATCACCAGATAATTAAACACCAGAGTTCTTAGACTGAATATTTTTCATTCTACAATAATATTCATTTTTCAGAAACAATTAATCTCATAACAAACCCTCTTGGCTAGGATTGTAGCCCAATATTCGAAACCTAGTTTCTATTTAAAACTTTTTCATGACTTCATCGTTACCTTTCATAAATTTTCATTCACTGGCTAGCTAGGTTCAGCATTCCCTTCTGTTGACTTTTAGTTGTGCTACACACTATGCTTGACACAAAATAAAAGCGAGTACGTAGGATCATCTCTTGTAGAGCAAGGAAGAGTGAACAGTAAGATTAGGGTCCTGCTTTCGCCATGGTAAAAACCATTAAATCTCATCTGCCGGTGTCTGAAGTCTTTGAGTTTCATTAACTTGTTGAATTTTCAGTCTTGAAATATTGTGTTACTTATGAGCATAGAAACAACAAACTGGACCCTCCTTGACTAAACTAATATATGATTGTTGTCATCTTTGAATTCCATGATCTTGAATTTTAGCCAAAAAAATAACTTGGAATATTTCCTGAATGCTTAGAAAAAACCATGTAGAGCATCCTTTAGACTAACTACACTAGTTAAAGGGATTCGAGTTTCATCGTCTTGTCGAACAAGTCTGATAGACATTCAGCTAAATTCAACAGCAAGCAACCTGCAGAAAGCAAGAAAACAGTATCAACAATGTGGATTTATAAATCCAGCAAAAATTGCTTCCTCAAAGAAGAAGAAGAAGAAGCCATCCACCTGAAATTGAAAGTCACTACAAAGATTTTTAAGATTGTTAACACCAAAAAAGAGAAAAGGAAAAAAGAAAATCTGTGGCTTCTAAGACGCTTCATGTGGATATAAAAGCAAATGCTAAGCACCTCTTTTGAACATTCAAGGATGCAGAACCTTCCATGAAAAAGAATTTGCCTTTGTTTCCAATCACAACAAAAACATTAGTTCTTACAGCCCATAAAATATATCCTGATAAGAACTTAACTAAACTGTATAAAGAATATTGTATTGCATCATGAATGGCAATAAGGAATTAAACCTGCACACTTCGGAAATATATTTGAACTAGTGATATATTAAAAGTAAAAATATTTTCCTGCTCTCAAATATTTCTTTAGGAACTCTCCATTACCTCAGTCAAAGACCAGTAAATGCAGTATAAAGTAGTTGCAAGCACCACTACCTAGATTGCTGAGAAATCAACTCTCAGGAAAGCAAAAGTTTTCAGCACCCTAGAGAGTTTCCGTTGCCATGAAATTTCGTAGTCTTGTTTGTTTCTTCTTTTTCCTACTTTCAAATTTATCACTTATTACTGGTGGTCATGATTTTGAAAAAGCAGCACTGTCAAATTTCAAATCATATCTTACACATCCGTCATATCGGCTGTCTTCATGGCAAGTTAAAAACTGCTGCAGTTGGCATGGAATACGTTGTTCCAACACACTCCATGTTGTAGCTGCAGACGTCCGGAACCCTTGGTTTTATGATTTTATTCACATATTCTGGTGTTGATGATCTGAGCATGAAATATAAAGGATTCACATACCAGCTCGATGCGGTCCGCACATACAAAAAATGCTTTGGAAGGAAACATTCCCCGGGAAATAGGCCTTTTAAGGGGGCTCTTCATGCTCAAACACTCCTGGAATTAATGGTCTACATGGTGAGATTCCGAACATCATAGGAAATATGAGTGGCTTGAAATCGTTGGATCTAAGTTTCAATAACTTGAGCGGGCAGAATATCCCTGCATCCATTAATTTGTTGGACTTTTTCAGTGTTATGAACTTGTCCCGCAACCATCTGAGCGGGAGATTCCCATCAGGTGTGCGGTTTGATACATTGAATGAGGATGTTTCAGTATGCATTGGGAATGAATATTTATGTGGTGCTACTCTGCAACCTGAACGCTTCCTCCCTTAATCAAGAAGATGCTGGTTTTGAGGATTCTAGAGAAAGGTTACTGCTACTCTATGGAATGGTGTTTATCGGCTATGTGGTTGGCTTTTGAGGATTTTTTGGAGCATTATATTTGATAAAGGAGAAATGGAGAGAGAAGTATTAGAGGGCAAGCTGTTGATAAGATTGCATTGAGATTTATCAAAACCATTCAAGGATGAAAAGGGAAAGAGCCTAGCTTTGGGAGGTAAAGAACAATTTTCCCAGTTTCAGATGCATCTCAAAGCAGACTCTATCAATCCAATTCCATGACCAGAATTATGGAAGGCTTTTGCATAGTTAGCTTGAGAATATTTTCAATGGCCAGATAGTCCCAAATGAGTTTTTTAGTGAAGCTAGAGAGTTTTTATGTCTTCATTTAGTTATCCTCTCATTCTTTTTTTTGTTACAGAGTTATCCTCTCATTCTATTACTATGTTTTGAAAGAGATGAGTTATTTTTAATATTATCATTATTTTTCAACAAAATGATAAGAGTTTCATTGCTCAAATGAAATAAATGGGAGCTTACCGTGAGACAAAAGCACAAATCCACGACAGATTAGATAAACTAATAAACTCATACCCACTGTCTACGAATTGTAAATGAAGAGGATCCATGGGTGCTTCTTCAAGTCGTTTAGTTTTATGCATTCTGCAGCAAAAAATCTGGCATATCCATGTTATATGGAACTCCTTAAGGATATATGAGCCATCATGGCCAATTGTTTCCATATAACATGATGACTGTTCCACTCAAACTCCACCGTCTAGGGACCAATAATTATTGTATTGTAACCACATTTGTGCAAAACAGCACCTGACACAGCTTTAAAATATGGACACTCAAAGAACAGGTGGCCATGATCTTCGTCAGAATTCCAACATAGCAAACAGTCAACACTGATTTTCCTTCCCATGAGAATCTACCTTACCCACAGGAAGCTAGGTGATATAACTGGGTCTAGTGATGAGATAGGTCCAAAAACCAGTTTATACCAATCAACTTTACTCCCCCCTTCTTCTTATCAACTCCCTTGCAGTGGTTGTAAAAAACCCACTTGCACTTGCTTTCTACAGCATATTGTCATCAGATGAAGATCAGGTTGAATGACTCTGCATATGGAATCTAGGACGCATAGCATCTGGCCTTGCATTGGGTATCACAGCTTCTAGTTCTACATCAGAAAGAATTCCAGATACATGAATGAGCCTGGTACTATGAACTTTAATTAGGATACCATAACAAGAAAATCGATGCTCTACTTAATGATCTTTCGGGAATAACTAGAAGTCATCGAGTCATTTAAGACAGCCATTCGATGAAGATGCAAATGGTAGTTCTAGTTCCCTTGCAAGAAAAACTCATCCAGATAACCACATTAATCTAAAAAAAAAAAAAGAGAGAGACACATCGTTCCTTTGTTAAAAAAAATAAAAAATGAAGCAGCAATTGCAATTCTCAGAATCAAACTTTCTCCAAGACTGCAAGAAATGGAGTGCCAGTCCTTTGGCAAATAAGGATGCTGTAAGTTGTATACACAAATCTGTTCAAACTACTCTAGTATGCAAGAGTAGATCCAAAAAGAAAGGCAACCGTATGCTGACAAGGCAATTCAGGGAATGAGAATCAGTTATACTCCAGAAAGATAAAACTGTATGACAATTAGCAGTGGTTAGTGGCCAAAGAAATGCAGGGAAGATCTATTGCAGGTGGACTCAAAAGTGTCTTAACTAACCCAAACAATAAAAGATGAAGTGGGGTAATTCCCATTTTGCAATTAAACTACTAATTCGACAGAAACCTGTCTGTGGAAACGCAAAGCAGATTGTATCATGCACCTGCTGTATCCATTATTTCAACAAGAAAGCACTAATAAGCTGGCTGTTATCCCCTGAATCATTACAAAACAAATCTTACTAGGACAGGATTAAACCAAAAGGGTTTTATTATAAGCACTAAACCAACGTAATATACATTCCTTCAAACCTGGAAGGAAATAATGTCATAGTAGAATAATTGTTGCTTATGCACAAACCATTGTAATCAAACCTTCTCCCACGGGGCTACTAGGCCTCCCCTCTTGTAAAAACCTTAGGAGGCCTTCTTCTCTTTATATCTCTTTGCACAAATAGTGTAGATCAGCAAGTTGAAGAAGCTGAGCCCAGCCAAAAGCCAGAATAAATAATCAAGGTGCCCCTTATTTAAGTTATCTGGTATCCATCCTGTCTTCCCACCCGTGGTTGTGAGGTAAGTTACCATGCTCAGAATAAAAGAGCTCAGGTAATTACCCAAAGATGCAGCCAGGAGTGCCAAAGCACTGCATAGACTCCGCATGGCATCTGGAGACTGTTCATAGAAAAATTCAAGCTGACCAATGGATGTAAAGATCTCTGCTGTACCCATCAACATATACTGGGGAATTTGCCACAAGATACTGAGAGGAACTGCAACAGCATCACCAACCAATCCAAGCTCTTTTACAAGCTGCAAGCGCTTAATCTCTAGCAAAGCAGCAGCTGTCATTGATAGCATAGAAATGAACAAGCCAATTCCCATACGCTGCAACTCTGAAAAGCCCCTCTCTCTGCCAGTGAACTTCCTTGCAATTGGAACAATGATCCTATCATAGATTGGAACCCAGAAAATAACACTAATAACATCAATTGTGATCATAGAAGCAGGAGGGATGTTGAAAGAACCAATTGTCTTGTCCATCAGCATCCCTTGTTCCACAAAGATTGTACTCATTTGGGCATGGGCAGCAGAAAAGACAATGCCTGTAGCCCAGATCGGAAACATGCGGATCAAAATCTTCAATTCCTCCACCTGAGTCATAGTACAAAGCCTCCATGGATCACTGAAGTCCCCACCTTTTATCTCAGCCTCTGAAATTATAGCAGCTTTATCAAGGCATCTAGAGGAAATAGGAATTTAGTTAAGTTCTTTTGAGAAAAGATTTTAGTGCATTTTTAAATGATGAGGCAAACTTACTAAAATGAGGATAAGGCAATACAAATCAATAAAAAGGAATTCATTAAGGCAGAGACAGGTCTGTTGAAACTTTCTTCCCAGTGCTCCTTTGGCATATCAGATAAAATAAATATGTAAGCATAAAATCTCTTCACATAAACTAAACAAAATTCCCATTAATATGTAGTCTCAACACCAAATGAAATTGCAAGTAGACATTGTAAAGACGAAGTTCAGAGGAAAGGCGAACAGATAAAGGACCATATGTCCAATAACAGACTGCCAAAACTCAATTCAACTGAAAAGTCGGTGATTCTTCTGCTGCCAGATAGAGAATAAATACAAAGTATTCCACAAAATAACATGCCATTATTTAAGCCTCTTTTGCGTGGTTAATAAATATATATTTCAAAGAATGCAATGAGGGGAACCATGACAAGATATTAGAAGGGGAAGAGTGAGCAGAGTTCAACTGTGGGCTTGCGTTAATACATTAATAAAGTGTTAGCAAAAAAACAGATAACTGCATAGTGTAAGCTTACACAAACATGAGTAGTTAACAGCTAAAATAAGAGAGGGTATGAACTTCACAGAATATGAAAATTTTCTGTGTATTCTGCACAGCTCTTCACACTATGCTTGCATGAGTTATAAGTTATGCTTGAACTTGCGTCAAATAAGGCATTGTAGTGTTAACTAGAAAGGCCATTCTTAACCACTATTCACATTTGATGATCAACTCTTGAATTTGGATACAAAACAAAACAGAAGATTCAACACTTCTTGCATATGTAAATCACTATTTCACTGGATGACAATCAATTTTGATAGCAAAAACGCACATCAAATAGAATGGCTAGTTCAAAACTGAGGAAAGTAGATCAGGTAAGGAGAAAGAAGAAGAAAAATACTTCAATTCATTGCTGTGCGCTAGTTTCCAGGTTCCCTCAATGGTTGAGTGTTTTTCTTGGGTTTCATATAGGAGACTAATGTCTTGGGGAACCTCCAAATTCCTCTTATGGAATGACGCAACCACAACTTGGCACATTCTAGTAATTGGGCTCCCCACTGGCCTCTGAAATCTATAAAGGGGCGTGCCTGAAAAGAAGATAGCAATAGCTATGCCCATGAACAATGCAGGAATTCCAAATCCTAGCCCCCACCCAGCTTTGTCTTGAATGTATACCATTAAACTACTTGATACAAGACAACCAATGTTGATTGAAAAATAGAACCAATTGAAGAAGGACCCCTTCTTTACCCTTTCCTTAGGATCAGTGTCATCAAACTGATCCGCCCCAAAGGATGAAACACATGGTTTGATGCCACCTGTCCCAAATGCAATCAGATAGAGGCCAAAAAAGAATACCCCATACTGAGCAGGAGTTGCTGGAGGGCATAGAGAACCTATACATTCAGCTGGCTTTAATACAGGAATAGTTGCTGAGAGAGTCAACGTACACATTCCCTGCATCAATCGACATGATGAAATCCAACACTTGAAGAAAACAATATGGATTACATCTGGGTAAAAGCAACCAATGCAGGCGTAGAAAAATATAGACTTGCTTAACCTTGTACCTATACTTCCTACCACATAAAAATTCACATAATCAACAAAACTTCATTCAGGCTTTTTATAAAAGTTTTCCTGTTTATTGGCATAACTAGAACAATTTTTTTTTATTGCTAACCATTGAACATATAGTGTAGCAGCAGTAGACAACCCCTTGGACTAAATGAAAAGAAATTAGAACCAGAGAAGCTCCATTGACTTGAGAGATGTGAGCAAGATTTTGAGCTTTATGGTCAAGAAACAGAAATGTACTGATCAGAGATGTAGGCATAGAATAGAAATAACGAGTTCAGCACATAATTACAATGAAGTAAATTGTGGAGAAAACAGAAATGGTCCAATATCTTCCCCAATAAGCATCTGCCAAAGTGGCTCCAATGAGTGGTGTGAAGTAGCAAGTTCCTGCCCAAATGTTAACATTTTTTGCAGCTGACACATTTCCTTCATGTAGCTTCCCAGTAAGGTAGGAGACCAGATTAGTAGCAATTCCATAGTAGGCCAAGCGTTCACAGCATTCATTTCCTGTATGTGGCATGATGGAAGTCAGAAAGAGCATAGGCTATGCACTAATGTGAAATATAATAATCAGTACCCAATATGAAAGAGCATGCTGTCCAATTTCCAGTTTTCTGCTTAAGAACAGCCGTCCCATTAATGTCGACCGAGCCATCTCCTGTGTGGAGTCCATTATTTTTGTTCTACAAATATAATACAAAACATGTGACAAAGACATGGTGCAAGATGCAAACTGGTTTTTAGTTTAACGGTGTTTAATGGGCACCTATAATGATCACAGATAAACTATGAAGTTATATTTTGGCTGGTGTTAAAAAAGGGTACTGATGATCTTTTAAATGCCACCAGAAAATTAGAGGTAAGACTGTTGTGTCTGGTCCAACCTCTATGCAGCATGGAAACAATTACAGGACATGGACACCACTGTATCAATATGGAAACACACCAAATTCTAAGAATATAAGAAAGCAGAGGATTGACAGCTAAGGCACACCCCTATTCACACATGATTACAAATCACAGAAATTCGTCATTTGTTCATGAAAATTCTTAGACGGACTTGGAGATAGATATCAGATACAGATAACTGTCGAAGCATTGGAATCGAATGATATCAGATTTTCTAGGACACGACATCTCAAGCTAATTGAATATCTTTTCCTCTAGAATAAACTGAGTCCTGCACGTCCAGATTTAGAAATGAGTCCCATAAGTATTTCATTACATGGGACTGCTATCCATATCTGACAAGGACATGATGCTTCTAACATGGAATTCTTGAAACTTAGCAATCCATCATCAATTCAGCATCAAATAAGGAAAACATCAAATGCAACCAAAACAATCTTCTATTAGCCATGACTCCACCCTACGACACCCCAGCAGAAGCTTTGCTATCCAGATTTAACCTCAGTAATTGGTGACCAGCAAATTGGTGAAACCATGGCACTTATCACATATGCCACCAACTGCAAGACATCCATAATCATAATGTCCTATGGAGAGAGACAGTGGTCACAGCTGCAAGGCAAGTTGCCTGTAAACAAAGCTTGTACATTGCAACACCAAGCTGTTGGAGTTTCAAAGATAAAGCAAAACCCTTTCCATCTCTCAAGCAAGTTCAAAATTAGCAAAAGGAAAAAAATAGAAAAGAGAAGAGAAGGGGCTAGTTAGTGGCAAAAATATTGATTCCCTTTTGACCTGTACATGTTAGAATGGATGCAAACAAAATCCACTAAGCACATTTCCATTTTCTGAAAGAGCTTAATCACAGACATAACCTTACTCAAACGCCAAGTCCACCTTTGTGCTTGGCTGACACAAGCACGATTTGCCCGCAAGTAGATTTAATACATTCTTTTGTTGCATCTCATCTACCACCCACACCCTATTAACTCTCCTATCTATAAAGCTCAGACAGTAAAAGCCACATAAACGCTACTACCACGAAACTTGGGCAGAGACTTGAGAAGAGAAAAAAATAAGTTGGCAGATACAGCACGCATGGTTGAAAGCTAAACAGACAAAAGAATCACAAAAGAGACAACTTGAGCAGTCAAACATAAACATGCAGACAAGAAATCAGACAGAATAAAACTGGTTGGAGATTTCTGCGTCTGTGATGCTTATCTAGCTATGAAACAGTCTGTGGAAGAAACAAATTTATACAGAATCATCATCAATATCCGAAAGCATAAAAAAAAGAAAGAACAAATTACTTGAAATTTGAATTACTATTCATTCTTTGAATTCAATCTTGATTTGGAAGAAAAAAACAAGAAAAACCCAGAAACAAGTTCCATAACATTCAATAATCTGTTACAAATACATATATACAAAGGAGAAGAATCAGCACCAAGAGAGAGAGAGAGAATGAAAAACCTGTAGTAGGAGTTCATCTTCCAAGAGCAAAGTCTGTTCCTCCCCTGAACTCATATTTCTCCTCTTTTTTTGGGTTTTAAAATTATAAAATTCCAATTACACACACACATACACTTTAATCGATCAGTATTCGCGGGATGGAACACAGGAGAAGGAAGACGTGGACGACATTTAATGGTGTTTAATTTATTTATTTAAATAAGTATATTATTCTAACACCATGGTATAATGTGAATTCAAGGGAAGAACTCAAATTTGTTAAGTAATTCCTCCTAAAACTAACATTTAAAAAATACATTTTTTTCCCTCATAAAAACCCTATAAAGTAGATTCTTTCAACATGTTATCATCTATAGCAAACTAATAGACTCTTTTGTGTGGTTACTAGCATATGCCCGGCATGACTTCTTGACAAGTTCCAGGCGGCGGAAAAGTTCTCAGATGATGTAATAGCATCCATTTTAACTTAACAATTCAAGGGATATAGCTGGAGTTTATAATGACTTTGTCAGGAATCTTTGGTTCAATTTCTATATCTAGATTCTAGTCCATCCTTGAAAGTTGGCGTTGGATCTCCAGAAAAAAATAAATAAATAAAAATACAAGAATAAATCATCATCAATTTCTATTCACCAAAAAATTAGAGTATAGTATTTTAGACTTTAAAAATTAAATTTTAACTTGTTTTTATTTAAAAACATCTAAAAAATATCCTAAAACTTTTAAAAGATATTTTTAATCTAAAAATATCTTTTACCCACTTAAAAAACCTAATTAAAGCAAAATTTACTAATCTTGATCTATTTTTTTAGACCTAGTTAGAAGATAAAGTCATCTCCATTAAATTTCTTCTATGACTAACCTGATAACTCCAATATTAAATTTTTTTTTAATGGTTAGAATGTAGTGGAGTAGATACTTTTTCTCTCATAATTTTATTAAAATAAATTTTTTTATCCTTCCTTGATATCTAGAGACTAAAATGTAATAAAATAAATTTTTGATTAAAAAATTAAAAAATTCAAACAACAAGGACTAATATATGAATAATTTGAAACTTTAGGGACCAATGTGAAGTTTTATGTGCCATTGGAAAAGCTAGATATGTTTTTTATTTTTTGTGGTCCTTGTTCTTTAAATTATTTTTAGATATAACTTTAAATTCAAATTTATAAAATTGATCTTTAATTGAATATCAAGATCATCTAATATTCTTCACATATCAGAAAACATTAAAAGAGAAGCATATCCTAACAAATAAAATGTTTATCAATATAACATTGCAGATTGCAGATTGTGCACCTAGTTCGTCCCCTTTATTTTTTTAGATCTTTCTATATTTACTCATTTGGATTACTTAAATTTTTTTTTTTCAATTTAATCCTTTCATGTTATGTCCCATGATTTAAAGCTTAATAATTCCTTTTAATTTATGTGATACATCTTATTTGCAATGTTAAAAAATATCCTAACTTTGAAATGATGCTCGGTATTACAAAATATAAATTGATTTTTTT
>Ga0307515_10013368_pt1 | contig 15352 bp, 6 predicted proteins | sample 17_EM_MG_FD_194513 | JGI IMG/M metagenome (GOLD analysis project Ga0307515, IMG submission 194513) | Populus trichocarpa ectomycorrhiza microbial communities from riparian zone in the Pacific Northwest, United States - 17_EM | ecosystem: Host-associated > Plants > Roots > Unclassified | place... | reverse complement strand
AAAGAAATTCTCCAAAAAAACATAAAAGAAAAATATAGATATTAATGTAATTATAATTAAGTTTTAAAAAATAAAAATAAAAAAACATTAACTAAAATATAAAAAATAAAAAATAAAGTCAGTGCCCGGCAAGTCAGGCCATCCCACCTGCCCATTTCATCAAGGCCCACGCGTGGGCCTACCTGGGGGTTATGTTCTGGGCTCTTTTTTTAACGTGCATCTAGGACGGACAACATGTCGTCTGTTTTGCCTAGATTCATGCCACTGTGATTGCCGAAAAATCGAGTTTATATTTTTTTGATCTAAAAACTTGTTTTTGACCTAAAACATATCAGAAAACCATGATAAACCTATTCATGATCTCAAAAAACCTCCTCAAAAACAAACTAAACCCGAAATAAAAAATCAACCCGAGTTCATATCTGTTTTTTCATGAACTTTTGAGGTACACATCTAATATGAACTTTCTTCATCAAATGAAACAATTTAAAACAAATATCTTCTATTTTGATGGTTTAAATCGGTGTCAGCGACATGTATCTCTCTCTATCGTCGAAATTCAATGATTTCTCTTCTGTTTTTTTCAATAAAAAACCAAAAAATAACAAAAATAAATTTTTATATCAAAATAAATTTGGAACAATTTCGATGAATCAAAATTGTATAACTTACGTGATTGTTTAAGTTGGATCAAAGTGTATCTTTTTTCAAAACTTAAAACACGCCATCTATATTTATCATTTTTTTCATTTTGATCCCCTCCTTTCTAATCTCAGCCTTTTGATAAGAATTTGAAATCACCAAAATTAAACTAAATCACCAAAAAAAGAATTTAAGAATCAAATTTAAAAAATTTAAAATTTTGAACAATCTGTATAAGTATAAGGTAATATATTCGTCCCAGTTTCTTTTTTAATGAACTTGTAAACGGCGCCGTTTTGAACTAGGGATAAAAGTCCATGGTTCACAAAATAGGCAGCCATGCACAGATCTTCATCTCTTTCTTCTCGTTAGCCCTCTTCCCCTCTTCCCGTCACCGAATTGGCTTCTCTCCAATCTCCACAAGTAAGTGAACTTCTATTCACCTTCCTTTTATTTATATTGCATCACATGTAGGTAAAATTCACCTTCCTTTTATTTATATATTGTTTTCTTTATGAATTTATTGACGAAATATTATTTAATTTCATAAAATTGATTACTCTGAATAATTATATATTGTTCATGGTAAAATTTAATTGAAATCTGGGCTTTTGTTTGATCTGTTTCAGCAACAGTAAAGAACAAATTGGTGTTGGGACTTTGATCTGTTTTTCAATTTTGTCTTTCGGCACAGTATGATCCTTTTATAAATTTATAGTAAGCGATGATGAACTGCATGATGAACCACTTCTGTCATTCTCTTATACAATTTGTTCTTTTTTAAAGTCCGGTATAGTTCTTTTATTTGTTATTTGATCTTCTACATCTCTTTGGCATGACTCATGGATTGGCTCTGCTTATCTCAATAATGCCTTTGTGAATTCGTTTGCTTTAGCTTAGGACAAGCGTAGCAGAATTGCTTGTATGGTTAATTGGAGTAGCAATTCAAAGTGGTGGAAACTTAAGTGAAGAAGACTATTACTGTCTAGGGAATTAATTCAAGAGATCTGACTTTTGATTTCACCAGTCCATCTGAATGAAGAAAAAAGAGATCTTCTGGTTTGGACATGTGATAGCAAAGGACTTTTCCCAGTTAAGGCCTGCAATCATCTCGTGAATTCTGTAATGCTCTTTTTTTGGGTTAAATCTAGCACCTCTAAAGTTGAAGCATTCACATGGTTGACAGCGTTAGATAGACTAAGCACTAGAGACTTTTTTGCTCACAGAGGAAATCTTTGCTGTCGTGGAGAATTGTTTCCATTTTGATGTCTTCATAATGAGACATTATCTCATGTGATGCTTCGTTGCCATGGAATATGGTTGCTTTGGGATAGAATTATGAGTAGGTGGGGGTGTGGTTTGAATTATGCGATATTTAGTTGATGAGTTGTTTTTTGGAATGGGAGTTTTTGTTGGATAAATGCAAAGAAGCCAACCCATGAATCATGCCAAAAAGATGTTAGGTTTAGCCTCCTAGAGGAGCTAAGTTCATATCAGGGTATAAAGCTAGAAAATGTAGCTTTTTGTGTTGGTATTATATTTGAGCAGATGCAGTTGCTTTTGGTAGAAGTCAATGATGAAGAATTGAGCTTAACATAAGAGTTATTTGTCCAAAATGTTAAGTGTTTTGGCTCAACTGATAACATCCCGTGGGTCAAGTTTAGAAAAAAAGTTAAATTTTAGTATTGGCTTTTGACATATCGGGTTTACTACTCTTTCAAGTTGGGACCTGGGAACAAGAAATATGGGAACTTCTAGAACATAGAGGAAAAACAATGTAGTTCAGTTTCTAACCAATTAAATATGGAATGACGAAATTAGGTTAAAAATGGACAAAGAAAACCGGTTTGAGTTAACCGAGTTAGCATGACAAATATGTAACTTGGGTAACAAGGGGCAAGTCAACCCAAGTTAACCCGTCAATCTTGTGGCTTAGGTCATGAGATCAGGATAACCTAATAAAAAAGAAATCAAAGAAAACACAACCCATTTTTTTTTAAAAAAAACAATGTCGAATGATGAAACCGGAAAAGAAAATAAGTAAAAAAATATATATCAAGCCGCGTTAACTTTTCAAACTCATGACTCAAGTCATTAGACTAAAAGCATCATACATAGAAAAACTGTGAAGCGTAATCCTTAATCAATCAAATATTGAAGGATGAAATCGGAAAAAAAATTTCAATTATACAAAAGTATCCAAAACAAAAAATAGCAATTAAAAAGGTGATAATTAAAATTGAAATAAAAAAATAAATTGGAGAACTATGAATTTTTTATTGAGGGTGAAATTGAAAAGAAAAATTAATTTAATTGAAGGACAAAAAAAATCAAAAGAATGAGGATCAAATCAGAAAAAATAATATATCATAAATCTGGATTAAAGGACAAAATTGAAAAGAAATAAAAATCAAAAGAATAAAGACCAAATTAGAAAAAATAATATATCACAAATTGGGATGGAAGGATAAATTTAAAAGCAAATAATTTTTTTACAAGAGAGCCCATAACAAAAATAAAAAATAAAAAAAATAGGGATTGAAGTAGTCATACTTAATTGTGATTATTATTTTTTTTTTATCTCAACAGGAGTTTTTAATCAATATACATACAATGAAGCATATTGTAAAGATTATGGTACTGCTTGTGGCCATCTCTGCCTGTTGGATTGGGCTCTTGCAAACTTCCATTATTCCACGTAGCCATACCTGGTTGGTGAGTTTCTGATTCAAGTTCATAACTTATACTTCATGGGTCTTCTTGTTTATTATTGAATTGTAAAAAAAAAAAAAGACTTGTTGATTCATGTGCATGCTTGTTTTGCCTTTTGTATTTGTTGGGGATTATCGTGCCCTATTTTCTCATTCATCCCAGCTTCCCATTTATTTCGTTATATCACTGGGATGCTATGGTCTATTGATGGTTGGAGTTGGCTTGATGAATTTTCCAACTTGCCCTCAAGAAGCACTGCTATTACAACAGGTATTTCACTTCTGTTTTATTAATCTTGTAGTTTATTGCTAAAATCTCCTTCTCTCCCCGTTGAGTTGGGGAAGCTGTTTCTATCCTGAGAAACAGAAATAATAGCTTGTCTAATTGAAAAGATTTTGACCTTATAGCTAACATATTACCTTGTTTTAGACAACATCTTTACAAGCTTGCATGGTCATGGCGGTTTGGGTGTATGTAATGCTGCCCTTGTTATCAATTCGATTGCATGTAACAAATGATGGTTTTAATCAGCACAGCACCCATTATTTTTGACACATTTTCTGTAGTAATTGGTACCTATATTGATGCCATACAAGTAATAGAATTCAGGATGGAAATACTGAAGAAGACTTGTTTGATGGGAGTACCAATCTGATAGATGTTGAATGGGATATTTGGAGGCTCCTAATATATTGCTCTGGGTCATTTCCTTTTCATCTTTTCACAACATTGAAGCTTTCATAGGACTCTGTCAACGTGTCAAATTGATTTCCAATTGTTATTTTATTTTCATAATGTCCCATCAGAACATTTTTGTGCCGATAATTTAACATTCAGTTTCTCTTCATAGGATATTGTTGAGGCCAAGGATTTTCTAAAGCGAAGAGGAGTAGATGTTGTTTCTGAATGATAAATTATTGCAGTTTTGTGCTATCAAAACCTCTGGATTTTCGCTTGATCTCCGAGGTTTTTCTGCCCGATCAAATTTTGTGAAGAGTTGCACACCGCTAACTAGGTTTTTGGGGTTCCAGACCAGCCCCAGGACTAGATTTTTCTCTTTAAGCTCTTGTTATTTTGTTTAGGTGTAATCCTCTTGATCCATTTGTGCCTTACTGATGGCATTATGTCTTTATACCATTATGCAGAAACTAAAGCATGAATACTGTTCGCACACTGTTATTGCTATACTTGAAATCTTACCTTCGGATACAGTTGCTTGTCACAGCAACGAAAATGCTACAAGATTTCCAATATTCGTCCCATGCCAAATTTCTTCATAGTTGTTGTATCCTTCGATGTGTCTTGGCGTAAGCTTGCCGGCTTGTCGCTCAACTGAAGCTTGTAGTGCAATGCTTTTGTTGAAATGAATCTTGCGTCTTCCCATGAAAATATGTGTATTAGATTAACAAGTCGTGGTATCAAATTTCAAAGCATTTAGTGAGATTAGAGTGAGTTTGGTAATTTGGTTGAAAATAATGATTTTTTCTTGTTTTAGCGATCTTATCTCTCTCTTTATATATATATATATATATATAAAGCTAGAACTTAAAATAAAAAATTTGACTCTATTTATAATATATTTTTAATTAAAATTAAAATTTATTTATAACTTTTATATTTATTAAATATTTTTAAAAATACTTAAATCAATTTACAAAGTTATTACCAAACCTTGGAGTAGTCCCTGGTATTAGGGGTGAGAAAAAAACCAAAAAATTAAAAAAAAAAAATCGAATAAATCGAATCGTGAAAAAAACCGATTAAAATTTTAAAAAAATTGACCGGTTCAGTTCGGTTTCAATTTTATAAGCCTAAAACTGAAAAAATCAAATCGAACCGAACCTAAATCGAAAAAAAACTGAGCCAAATTGAAAAAACCGAGTCAAACAGGAAAAAACAGAGCCAAAATCGTGTCAAACTGGTTTTTGTTCTAAAAAACCAAACCAAAACCGATTAATTTCAAACCAGTATTAATTTAAAAAAATTAATAAAATTTAATTTAATTTATTTATTTATTTATAAAAATCAAACCGAATTAAAAATAATCACTTGCTTATTACCGGCCTTTTATTTCCAAACTGAAAAATGATTGTTTTCCCGGAAATGTAATTATGATAGTCTCGAATCTAGGCACAACAATCTCCGCGTACAGAGCTCTTCTTTTTAACTTTTCTTTGAAATTAGTGTTATTAATTCCGGCTTCATCTAGGCGGTTATTTATTGACTTACCAATTTAAAATTTAACTCAGCTTAAATTTTAAATTAAATTGGAAAATAGTTTTTAGATTAAATCTAATTGACCTTACAGGTCAACATATAATCTGAATTTAAATTTATTTTTTAAATTTTATTTTTTATTGACAAGGTCAATTTATATTAACCTTATCGCAAGAGATTTAATTCATATTAAAGTTTGTTTCAAAAAAAAAAATTACAATATTAATGAGATCACTAAAAAAAAAAATTCATATATAAAACAAGATATTATTTCAAATAAAAAGAAAAAAAAATATGATACATCCATTTGTGATATTGTAAATGTTCAATTACGTCATAAAATAAAATAAAAAACTTTTAATGTAGATATCAATTACATCCCAAATGGTTGAGATTTGACAGTATTATTAATTCATCATACCTACAAAACGAGCAATTAAATGTACATGACATATCACCAATATATTAATTAATACTCTAAATGAAAGTAATGTAACTTTTTTCACATATTTTTTATTGTTTTTTCATTTTTTTTATTCCCCGCATGTTTTTTTTTTCCCATTCCCCACATGTTTTTTCTTTTTTTTATTTTTTTTCAAAATTATCTTCTTCTTTTTTCTTTTTTTCTTTTTTTTAAAAAAATTATACTTATCGATTTTATTTTTTATTATTATTGAACTGGTTGAAAATTTAGCTTTATAGTTTTTTTCTTTGAAACATTGTCGATTGCTACAGTGTTTTTCCATATAGTTTTTGTTTTGCTATAGTGTTTTTTCACATATTTTTTTATAAAAATTATCTTTGTCGAATTTATTTTTTTAATATTGAGATGGTTAAGAATTTAGCTTTGCAGTTTTTTCCTTTAAAACATTGTGATGTTTTTTTTTCTTGTTTTTTCATATTTTTTTTCCATTCCCTGTATTTTTTTTTCTTTTTTTGTTTTTGTCCTAAAATTATCTTCTTTCTTTGTTTTTTTTGTTTTTGTGTTTTTTTTTAAATTATCTTTGTCGATTTTATTTTTTTACTATTGAACTAGTTAAGAATTTAGCTTTATAGTTTTTTTCTTTGAAACATTGTCAATTGTTACAGTGTTTCCCCATATAGTTTTTGTTTTGCTATAGTGTTTATTTATAAAAATTATCTTTGTTGAATTTATTTTTTTAATATTGAGATGGTTAAGAATTTAGCTTTGTAGTTTTTTCCTTTAAAACATTGTGGATTGCTATAATGTTTCCCCACATAAGTCTTTTTTCTTTTGTTTTTTTTTTTATTTTTTTATATATAATATTTTTCAAAATTGTCTTTGTTACTTCTATTTTTTTTTAATATTAAGCTAGTTGAAAATTTAGCTTTGTACTTTTTTTTCTTTAAAAGACTGTGGATTGCTACAGTCATTCCCCACATTGTTTGTTTTTTATGATTTTTTTAACAGTTCGACCAAATCTACCAGATATTATTCGTTTTGGGCCTTACCACCCTCACGGATTTGTTCTTGGCGACCACGCATGGCCCCAAAACACGTCTGACAAGTTAGCAATCAGCACTACTAATAAGGCCAGCAACCAACTCCTCACCAACCGATGTGGGATATTACAATTTTTTTTTAAATTATCTTTGTCAATTTTATTTTTTTAATATTGAGCTGGTTGAGAATTACAACTGTATATTTCCTCACAAAATAATATAGATTGCTACAGTGTTTTCCAGTATGGTTTTTTTTCCTTTCTTTTTTTATGTTTTTTTCTAAAATTATCTTTATGATTTTTTTCTTGAAAATATTGTAGATTGCAACAGTCTTTCGTCGTATAATTTTTTTTTTTTGTTTTCTTTCATAAGTCCACAACAATAAACGGACATATCACAAGCCTATGGCAACGCACGGTTATGACATTTAGTATATATATAAACTTCATTGTGTTGGATATAATTTTGTTTCATTATACAAAAATATATTGTATAAATTTAACAATGAAAGATAAAAATAATGTAAAAAAGACTATTATCGTACTTCAATCCTTTTCACATAAATGAAAATCATTGTGGCTTTCAAGTGAAAATTCTAACATTAAAAAAATATAAGTAAATTCATCACAATTATATTAATCAATTAATTCTTAGGAGTGTAGCTCGACTAGTCAGGTTCTAGATTTGTTCTTTAAAAATCACAGTTCAAGTCCTACAAATCTCAGGGCCACTAAAGACTTACATGATCGTTAATTTTAAGACTCGTAGAATTAGTTGAAGTACACGTAAGCTGACCTAGACATCCATATTAAAAAAAAAATTTCATGATTACATAAAATTGATATACTTATACACTTACTTTTCCATAAAAAATCGTAGTAATATCTTGTTTCAAAAACTCTTTCGTTTATGTTATTTTTTATAATTTAACATTAAGGATAAAAAATTGAAGCAAATTATCTATAATTAAACGTTACGTTCTGTGAGTTTTTTTCAAGTTAATTAGTTCTGTGATACCTATAATTTCACACCAAGGATAAAAAAATAGATTACATGTTAGCAAAATATCTAATATATCATTTATTAGTTCAAAGTTATATTGTTTTGATGACTTTTTTACATTATGGAATAAATCGCGCAATCATAAATTATCAAGTTAATTATATTGTTTTTTAGTCAAAATTAAAGGATAAAGATAATTAAATTATCAGTCATCACTATCATCCTTTTCTTATGGAGAATGATCAATGTGACAAAAATGTTGTCCAAATCTTTATTTATCCCACCTAATAAATATCTCAAGAGATTTCATAGATATACTGAAGTTTTGCATGAAAACAGCTCAAAAATATAATGGTGAAATTACACCTTAGCCCTTCTCTCCACAAAATGATAAGATTTATAAACTATAAATATATCATGAATCATTTAAGTCAAAGGTTCACAATCTCTTCATTCTCAATATTTTTAGCATGTGTATTTTTAGAGTCTATCTATTTAAAATATCATTGCATTTTCTCTTTATAAAGTTACTGACTTTATCATCTAAAAGTCCCCGCATCCATCACATGTCACCTAACTTACCAGACATCACCTACTACTACCATAAATAATAGTCACCTGCCTTGCTAGACATCACATGCTTCCATTTTAGTACTCTTTAGGCTTTTTATATCAAATCACCAGATATCTTGACTATAAAAAATGAATTAGATTACTTTAACTAAGAGATTAATCAATTATTTAATACATCAATCTTATTTTTAAATATCTTAGATTTTGAGATTCATTATTGTATAAATTTAACTCTAAAGGAAAAGAAAAAAAACTAATAAAAAATCCAACTATTGTCATTCTTATTAATGTATGCAATGCAATACGCTCACCGTCACATTTATAAAAACCATGGCACCTTTCAAGTGAAAAGCCTATCATTAAGAGGAAATGTATGTAAATTTATTAAAATCCTTAATAATCAATCCATAATTACATATAACTATTATATTTATGTTTTTTTTGTCCATCAAAATTCAGAGTAATATTTTGTTCCAGTGCAGGGGAAGATTCATAGAGGGTTTTTCAAAACATTTGTTTGCAATCCGCAACCAAACTTTCAACCCTGTTTACAATATACTGTGCACGCTGATGCTCTTGCTATTTACAGCTTAACAAGTGATTTGCAGTCATACAGTACTGGTAAAAAGATGTCATCCTGCTTCACTATGCATTTTCTCCATTCCAGGAGGGGACGAATGAGAAGATTTTGGCTTTTAGCTAGAAATATAGAGCATGATTACACGAATTAGAACATGTTTGGGAACGGGTTACATTTATGTTCAATTAAAATTTAATTTAAATTTTTTTTTTATATATTTTTAAATTATTTTAATACGTTGATGTTACAAATAATTCTCTATGGAGGATTTTCAATTAATCTCCCCTTGGGGATTTCTCATGTGATCCCAGCTATGCATGAACTCTTGCTCGAGATGGATTTCACGAGATTTGGGTTTGGGTTAAAAGGGTGGTGGCTAGTTTTATTTTTTTTATTTAATGGAAAACTTGTAATATTTAATATAAAAAATAAGTCATTAAATAAAAAATAATGTCAATATTGGAAATAATTAATTATTCTTTGTTGATTTTTTTCCCAGAGGGAAATTGTTAAATATTAACGCATGTATAAAATTTAAGATATAAATTGTAATTTTTTTCAAAATATACAGGTAAATAACCTAACTTCAGATAATTTTCATGTACATTTATGATATTATAATGTCCGATCACATCACAAAAAAGAACCTTCAATGTAGACAGTAATTAATAGTACAACTACAAGCTAACAATTCTGTGCTTGAATATTTTTTTTTTGGTAACCCGGGATGTCCGGGTCAACTTACGCGCACCACAACTAATTCTCGGACTCACTGAATACCCTGCAAGCCCAGTAGGCAGGTAAAACACCACAGGGATAACAAGTGTTCACGCTAAGACTCGAACCCAGATGATAGAGACAAGAAAACCTTGACTCTACCGCTTGGCTACAAGCCTCAGTGGTCTGTGCTTGAATATTAATTCTACAAGCTAACAGTAATTAATAGTACAACATAAGTGACGCTGTAGATGAAACAATCCTCACTAAAATACCAAATAATTAAATAGCAAAGTAAGAGTTTAAAAAAGTGTATTATATAGATTTGACTTTGAGAAATAAAAATTCAAAGGTTATAAACCATTGGAACAGAACAATATTTGATTACTGTTTTGAAATTAAAAAAAAAATTAAAGGAAAAAAAGAATTGTGTTGTATTTTTCTTCATGACCCGTGGCCCATTAACTTTGAGCAAGAGAGGGTTGGAAAATGGAAAGTCGGATTTGGAAAGTCAATTTCAACGATCGTAGATGTCTCCTTTCATGTGACATGTTTTATGAGAATATCGTTTCGTCACGGATATTTTATTCTTCAGCAAAAATAATATATATATATATATATATTTTCTCAGCATGTTTTTATAGTTAAAAAAATTTTAAATAAAAAAAATTATTCATACATATAATTTATTCATTCAGAACTACATGTTTTTATATGTTGTGTCACTTAACAAGTCAGGCTAGCCCCTAACCTATTTTGTTAAAGTCCAAACCCCTAACCTATTTTGTTAAAGTCCAAACGGTTAAATCCCTTTTTTTTCTTTATATTCGGGGGATGACATGTTTTCTGCCTTAATTCTTTTTAGAAAGATTAATTAGATGACACGTTGTCTAATTACTTAGTTTCTAGTCGCTGTGATGACTAGAAAAACAGATTGATGATTTTTTAGATCTAATAACTGATTTTTCAACTTATTTTTTTTTACTCAAAACATCATAGTCAATTTGATAAACTCATTCATGACCTCAAAAAAACAAAAATAGAAAACCAACATAAAACTTGAAATTAACCCAAGATAAAAAATCTTATCAAGACCATATATGTTTTATTGACAATTTCATGGTAAACAAGAGCTCCCCTCGTCAAAATAAGCAATTTGACACCAATTTCAATATTTTTAGTGTTCATAATTGGTGTAAACAGATATTTTATCTCTTCAGCTCAAGATTCCAGTGACTTTCTCTCATTTCTTTCATTTTACGGCCCAAAAAATAAGGAAAATGAAGTTTTTGACCAAAATAAATTTTTTTCTTCAATTTTAAAAACTGAAGGAACCTAGTATCAATACTTTGTAAAGTATATGTATTGCAATAATTATTTTGCCCAAAATTTTTAAAGCCGCTTATTCTCTAAGTGTTTTTTAATTTGGTCCCCCGTTTTTTAATCTTACTCCCTACAAATTGGCTTATAATTTGGTCAAATAAAAGTCAAATAAAAAAAATTGCATTGTGAATAGTCTATCGACAATGCCATATGAGAGGATTTATAATGCATTTTACAAATCTCCCACGCCATTTTGTTTTCTAGCTAATTTTATTTTCATTCGTACTCATTGAATCAATTATTTATTAATCACTCATCACTCAATTTTATATGAAATTCTTATATTTGTTTCATGTGTTTATTAAATTGTTTACACAATTAATAAAGAAGTGTTGCTTTTCAAAGTGTTTTTCGCTTAAAAATATATCAAAATGATTTGAAAACATCAAACAAATATTAATTTCAAATAAAAAAAAATATTTTATTTTTTTTCAAAAATATTTTCAAAACACAAAAACAAACAAAACAAATATTATCATATTTGTTATATCTATGATTTTTCACGATACAATAAAGTAATAAGCAATTGACACAACATTACAACTTGACTTATGACTACACTAGATCATAGTAGTTTCTTGATTTTATAAATAATCTTACAAAAAAATATTTTGATTAATTAATATATTAAAATCATTCAAAATATTCATGAAAAAAAACATCACATAATGCATTTTAAAAAAATAATTTTAAACTCAATCCAAACATATTATTAAACACAACTTAAATATAACATATGAGATTTGGCATTTCAAAATTAACATGCAACTAATTCAGAGTAGTGATATAATAAATTTTGTGCTCACTTTTTTTTCAGAATGAATTTATAATAATTAATAATTACACATTATAAGCTAATAGCAAAGATATTTTTTTTTTCCAACTAAGTTTTTAGGAGAAAAAAAGTGGTATATTTGGTTGAATTTTTGTAGAAGAGTTAATAATTTAGGGGATACTAAATATCTCTAAATTGTTGTTCTTGGAAAATTAATTTTTTTTTAAGTATGTTTTTCTCTCTCTCTCCTAATTTTTATCCTACAATAAATATCAAATAATTTTTTATTTTTATATTTCAATCATTACTAATAATTTAATTATTTTTTAATACACCAAACCTTATCAAAAACCAAATCTTACCTCCTTAAAAAATTAGTATTAGATTACATTTAGTACAAGGGCAACAAGGGTTAATTCTTTTTTTATATATTTTTCTTACATCCTTAAAATCATCATCAACATTTAGTACTAAGTACCTTCAAATTGGTGCTTCTAGAGGGTAAATTTTACCCTCCAAGTAATATTATTATTTTAAATTCTTTTTCTTTATTTTTTTAAATAACACCAAGTTATTTTAATTGTTTCTTATCCATTATTACTAATAATATAACTAATATCTCTCCATTAACATTCAACATTTCAATTTACAAATACTCTAAACATCATTAAAATTTTAAAAGACAATTTCAACACCTTTCAAAATTATTCTTGTAATAACCAATGACACAATAATTCAGCTATATTTTTTAACCAAAAAAATTTATAATGTTCAAAAAGTAATAAATGATATCATATTAGTTATTTTATTTGAAAAAATAAACAAATATAAGTAGAAAAAAATCAAATTTACATGTTAGGATGATGAGATGATGATATGATTTCTTTCTCCTGCTTATATTTGTTTTTTTTTATAATAGGTTATAAAATAATTAATAAGATGTCAGCAGTTATTTATGAATATCATTAAATTTATTTTTTTAATTTAATATTAAATTTACTTAACCTAGTTAAACTTGTTTTTTTTTATGATGAGTCAATTTAGAACTCAATCAACAGAATATGGTTTAATTTTTTTTAAAAAAATATATATATTCTTTTAAAAATATATTTTTAAAAATAATATTGTTTTATTTAATCTGGTTAACTCTTAAACCATGACCCGATTATAATAAAAAATAATTTTAATAACTTTGAAAAGAAAAGAAAAGAAAAAATACCCAAATGCCAAAACGTGGTGTCGCCGTCTCCTTCCCTGTCAGTCAAATCTCGCACTATCTCAAAATCTCTGTTGTTTTTACTAGTTTAAATACTCCTACTCCGCTAGTAGCCATTCTTTAAAAAATCCAGCTCAAAAACAGCACACAGCCACGCCCCCACCCCTGTTTACTCATTTCACGGCCATATCCTCTCTCTCCACACATTACTACACAAAACCCATTACTGCCCATTACCTTAAATATTTTTTATTTTACTTGAGAAAAAATGCTGCTCTCTCTAGATCCTCTTGCTCCTCTCTGATTCCAGGAAGATAACTCACAGGATATAAGTATTTTTTTTTAAAAAAAGATTTGGACAAAATGGGTGTTTTGAGCGAGTCATGGTGTTTTTGCAAAGGAGTAGGCAAGTCTGAGAAATTGAAGGCTGCCCTTTTTACTGGTAAGGGTCCTGCAATTGCCAGGATATCCGCCACCGCCAATGGGATCTCCGGCACTGGATTCCTGATCCACCGGAATCTTCTTTTGACTGCTCATGTTAACATTCCCTCTATCGCTGCTGCTGAAGGTTGCGAGATCCGCCTCCAAAATGGTGTCGCTGCCACTCTCGTCCCTCACAGGCCTGTCCCTTTTCTTTTCAAATAATTATTTGACTGTTACTTGCTTCTTTCTGGGTTTTCTTTGGTTGAATCGGAAATGTGGAACCATTGATAGAAAGTTGAGTGCTGGATCTTATTGAGAATCTTTGCTTCTTCTACATGAGCCAATGCAAAGTGAAGATTTATATGTTTTAGTTTACATTTTCCCATGTTCTAGTTTACATTTTCCCTCAAATAAGGAAAATGATTCTTTAGTTCTGGAGGTTATGTTCCAGATAGTATCGATTTCTGCACTGCCAGACTAACAGTGTATTGCGCATAACTGTGTTTTGATGTTTCCTGTGAACCCAGGGTTGGCCCGGTGGTTAAGGAGATTTGCTCCGTTTGCAGGTTTCCTAGGTTTAATTCTTTTATTGGGCCAGCATATAGGGAAATTTATTAAATTCCTCTGAATGCAAGAAGCTGATGTGGAGATTGCATCCTTAAGATCGCTTGAGAAGGGAGTTAGTCTCGGTTGACAAGCAAGTTGGTCTGAGAATACCTTTTATTGTCGAACCAAAAACTGTGTTTTCTTTTGTTTTTCGAGGCAAAGTAAACTGTCTCGTAGCATTTCATTATGATATGTCCATTTGAAGTTGCAGCTTTGTTTGCCCCCCATCCCAAAACAAAATTATGCTTTTGTAGGAGATGCGGATGGAAAATTCTTCTATGACGGTTTTTGTGGTGGGTTACAGCTAAAATTTAGGGATTTAGATTTTCTATTTTAAGACGGTAGGTTTAGGTTTTGTAGATTGAATGGATTTGTGTTTGTTGTGGTTTGAGGAGAAATGATGGCTGTTTGGCTCCAGGCATCATAGTTTCTGGTTGCTGGAATTTCTGAGCAGCAAGAAAAATAATCCAACTGTATGATATAGTGATTATAGGGTGCTAGTATCGAGAGGGTTTTGTGGGAGGTTTTAAGGCTTGTAGGATTAGGATCTATGTTGGAAAAAATAGGAAATGAGCTGCTGAATGTCCAACTATGCCATATAGTGAATTAGCAGTTGCAACAGGTGGAAATGTCCGAGAAACCCCAGAGGAAGAGTAAGTACATCTCTAAGAAGCTCTCCATAGAATCCGATAAAAACACTGTCTGCATCAGTCTCACTACTACAAATGCATTATTGCCACTGCTACCACTGCCAGGTTACCTTAATTGTCATCTTTATGACGATTGTGAATGCTCGTAACCTGCAGTGCTTCAGCTGCTAGTTTTTAGATCAGGTTGAGAATATTGAAGGCATGCATATTTAGATTTTTATAGTTTGTTGTCAGGATCTTTACAATTGGATGGATTAATCAGAGAGGAATTAAAGGATGTTCTTGGGTTGAATTGATTTTCCATTGAATATAAATACAAACACAAACCATCCACATTGATTTTCTATTTGGTAGAAGCTAGCTCTTTGATAGAACATTTGGCCTCCATTTAT
>Ga0307515_10013367_pt1 | contig 15352 bp, 14 predicted proteins | sample 17_EM_MG_FD_194513 | JGI IMG/M metagenome (GOLD analysis project Ga0307515, IMG submission 194513) | Populus trichocarpa ectomycorrhiza microbial communities from riparian zone in the Pacific Northwest, United States - 17_EM | ecosystem: Host-associated > Plants > Roots > Unclassified | place... | reverse complement strand
CTCCAGCGGTTCAATCACCTGACGGACGATCAGCGGGGGTTGGACCCCACTGCGGTTCCTGCCACGCCAGAGGAGGTCGAGATGTTCGAGTCTGCCGTGGAGAAGGTCGAAATCGAATCCCTGAAACACTCCATCGGGGACGGGAAGATATACCCGCGATTCCGACTCGAGGTCCGAGGTGCGAACGACAGCGCGTCGTACTACGTCGTTGGGAAGGCCCTCGACTACGACTTGGGTGTTGTGGGACGTTGCACCCGAGGATTCATTGCTCTCGACCTCGACACGAAGGGGTGTGTCTTTCTCAAAGACATGTGGCGCCCAGATGTACCTGGAATCAAGCCCGAACATGTGTGGTACGAGAAGCTGGCCAAAGCCGAGGTCCCACACTTGGTCAAGTTCAAGCACGGGTCCGATGTCGTCTCTCCCGCACCGTCCCTTCACTACTGTGGCACCGCCACTTTAGACCCCGCAGAAACGACGGGGGGAAACGACGTACAACAGGGGTTGACTTCTCGCCTGGCCCGCCTCTTCCCCGCGGGGGGGATATCTTTACAGGCACACGTGCACTACCGGCTGGTCCAGAGCGAGATATGCCGACCGCTCTCGGAATTCAAGAATTCGAAGCATCTCGTCTCGGTCGTATTGGACTCGCTGAAAGGTGAGAATGAGCGGACCGTATTTCAACCATCCTGCTGACGTCACTGTACCGTGCAGCGTGCTCGACCGCGTTTGCGGATGCCGGCGTGTTTCACAGAGATGCGAGTTTCGGAAACATCATGATCGGTCTCGACGGCGGGGGGAGATTGAACGATTGGGATTTGTGTCGGGATGTCGATGTTGACAAGAGTTTGGAGGGCCCTCGTACGGTAAGTGGGATTTTGTATACAACACCGCAAATATTCACATCGGTATCCAGGGGACCTGGCAGTTCATGTCGACCAGGTTGCTGACAAGACTTGAGTCGAGGCACACGATAACCGACGACCTCGAGTCCCATTACTTTGTTCTCATGTGGACGGCACTCCATTGGGTCAAACATAATCGGTCTGGCTGTCACCCGTGCATCGATATGGAATACATTTTCGATTATCGGCGGCAGTTGGCAAATGGCACCGTCAAGGGTGGCGCAGGAAAAGTAGAAATGTACGGAAACAGGGATTCGGAGCTCCACGGAGTTGAATTTGCCTGCGAGCCGTTCAATGGATTGTTCTGGGATGTGTGGACGCTTTTTGCTGGATACTTCCTACAAAGATGGGATGCCTCTCGGGAGGAGGACTCGGGCCCTGGTAAGTACCTATACATGAGTCAAACGTTTAAATTTCTGAACTTTGACGTGGATTCAGAACCGTCGGTGTCACCGCAGGAGGTCATTGGTTTCTTCGAAAATGCCTTAAAACAGCCGGGATGGATAGACGACAAAGTTGCGGACCAGTTCCCGAGAGCTGGCAGCAAGAACGCCTCGGGAGATCCTCTCTCGGATCTGAGCAACAGGGAGGACCATTTTGACCCCAACCAAGGGAAGAAGCGTGTGCTCAGTAAGAGCATGGGGGTTGGCCTGGAGCAGCTGTTGGCGAAGCGACCGAAGGGAGGTTGAGGATTATTTGAAGCTGGGCGTTGTATGTTTGCCCCGTCCTCTCTCCCGAGTAATCAGACTCTTGTGCCTTCGTAGCCCGTAGTTTCTATTTCTATGCGACAGATACCACAATCCATGCGGCAGAGCAAAGTCATACGGCGCCCACACGTGCTTTGCGCCCTTACGAGAATCAGATGTCACCATTGTCTTTGGGAAAGTCGTGGTGAGTGAAGTCATGCGTTGAGGTAGAGTCTGCCCATCTGATACACTCCGCTTTTGTAATATTGATAGTACTATTGGCATTGACTGAGTAAATATGAATATCTGGGAAAACCGAAGCTGGGAGCATCAGCGGGATGGACGTGCTTGGCACCGTCGTCGTAGGGTAGCGAGCTACGACCGCCTTGCCAGTGCAGCTGAGGCAGACCATGGAATCCAAAGCGGGATGAAAGCTCCCACGGGAAGGACAAAGATAACGATAATGAGATGGCGACCGATGTACCGACTCGTAAAACCAGTGACCGCACCACCGGTACCTGAGATCGCGTCACGGATTTCCGATGGTACGACGGTAGGACCTAACTTGCCGAACCAGTTGTTTTCTTGGAAATGGGTGGGGTAGGGGATCTTGAGAACCGTGAGACAGGAGGTTGAATCTGGTCATCGACATCACGGCAGCTGGCCAATATCCAATGGTGTTCGAGCATCTGTTCGACTTCGTGGAGTCGACGGGGTTGTTCACCTGCTCTTGTCGATCACGGAGGAAGACATCGCTTTCGGAAAGAAGAGCGCGTAACACGACAGCGAAAGCAGGGACTTGATCCCTCTAGCAGCGGTAGTGATAAACGATGGCGGCGATGAGGTAACCGACAGTGTATCCCTGCTTCATGATACCTCTGGCAAGACCAGGAGCCCCGACAGACATCGGGGGCAGTCGCGAAAGCCAGACCACGGATATCTCCCACGCCGACACCGGAGAGGCTTTGGAGGAACTGTTGGAAGGTTTTACCAGCGCTTCAAGGTTATACCGGACTTTGCTGACACCTCTCAGAAGCCCACCGCGCTGCTCTCCTAGTACCTCCAATACACATGGAAGTGATCCTAATCGGAGTCCGGTCACATCCGAAGCAGATTCGTGCACATTCTCTGGATGGGAAACTTAGCCTTGCGCTCACCCCTGATCTGTCACATAGGGTTCGCGTTCGGTTTCATTTGTCGCCGCACCCCCCATTGTCCTACTATCTGTGGACTCACGACCCTAATAACGCTAAGTCGATCTGGAACTCGAAGCAGATAATCGTCGTATGCATGGGGAAAACTCGTTCCGACGTCTCGACTTGATTCCAATCGGGAAGAGTTGCCGTCGACTCATACTCCCAGTAATGGGATGGGCTAGGCGCCCGAGGTACGGGTATGGAATATTTTCCACGCGACTCGCCTGTTGTGATTGGACCGTCGCCACGAAGTTCAACTGTTCAACTAACCCCCACAATCGCGGCGCGGCCATTCGCCCTCATCTTCAGTGTTGTTGCCTCGTGAAGATCCCAGACGATAATCAATCTTGTGCTGATTCGGACTTGGTGAATCTGCCTGCTGTATTCGTTTTCCAGCGCCTGCACGTGTCATTTGGGGTCTGAGAGCCTTGCCATATATCTGTGAGCGAACAGTGCCTTCTTATTGTCACAACCTCTCCTCATCATGGCCACCAAGCCATACCATTCGACCCCTCCCAAGCCGACGCCCCGGGGTTATAACCAGTACAGCTCCGGGCCAGCACCACTCGCCAAGGCACGGAAACAGCAGTTGCGCAAAAATATGGATGGGTACTTCCTGGGACCCATGGACCCTAGCAAGTTCATGAGTTCTTTCATGCCCGTCGACTCTCAGAAGCTCGGAAACCCTCCCAACGGGATCGACTTCCGCCGGGTCTATGGCCAGGCCAATGAGAAATCGATGTACGGCCCGTTTGTAAGGCGCTGCGTCGTGCTCATACCATGTCGACTACGTTAACATGAACCAATAGATCGCAATCGCCAACGACGTGTGTACCAACTATGTGGCGAGGTTCACTGGGGATCGAGCCGATTCCGAGGCATCGCTCAAACCTGATATCACATTCTTCTCCAAGAACAATGCGGCGGACCTCCAGGAAAGCTCGGATACGGTCCCTCCGGTCACTTCGTTTCTTCATATGGAACTGTTTGTCGAACTCAAGCACGACGCCCCATCTGACCCGTTTCGCGACCTTGAGAATGGGGGGATGGAAGAGAGGGGAACAATCAACGGCGATAATACCCGCGGGCAGTGCCTCTTGTATGCAGCGAATCAGCTCGCCTATCAGCACAGACTGTTCGCTTTCAGTCTGGTTATTTGCGGAAAGGTGGCCCGGTTCGTCCGCTGGGACCGAGAAGGGGTGGTGGTCTCCGCAGGAATCGACTGCTCACAACGTCAAGACCTCGTCATCGAATTCCTCCAGCGGTTCAATCACCTGACGGACGACCAGCGGGGACTGGACCCTACCGCGGTTACCCCCACGCCAGAGGAGGTCGAGATGTTCGAGTCTGCTGTGGCGAAGATCAAAATCGAATCACTAAAAGTCACCATCGGGGATCGGAAGATATACCCGCGATTCCGACTCGAGGTCCGCGGTGCGAACGACAGCGCGTCGCACTACGTCGTTGGGAAGGCCCTCGACTACAACCTGAGCGTCGTGGGACGTTGCACCCGAGGATTTATTGCTCTCGACCTCGACACGAAGGAGTGCGTCTTTCTCAAAGACATGTGGCGCCCAGACGTGCCGGGAGTTAAGCCCGAGCATGTATGGTACGAGAAGCTGGCCAAAGCCAAGGTCCCACACCTGGTCAAGTTCAAGCACGCGTCCGACGTGGTATCCCCTGCACCGTCCCTCAACTACTATGGCACCTCTGCCCTCGACCCTGCAGAAACGACGGGGGGAAACGGCGTACAACGGGGGTTGACTTCTCGTCTGGTGCGTCTCTTCCCCGCAGGGGGGATATCTTTACAAGCACACGTGCACTACCGGCTGGTCCAGAGCGAGATATGCCGACCGCTCTCGGAATTCAAGAATTCGAAGCATCTCGTCTTGGTCGTGTTGGACTCGCTGAAAGGTGAGAATGAGCAGACCTTGCTTCAACCACCCTGCTGACGTCATACTGTACCGTGCAGCGTGCTCGACCGCGTTTGCGGATGCTGGCCTGTTTCACAGAGACGCGAGTTTCGGAAATATTATGATCGGTCTCGACAGCAAGGGGAGGTTGAATGACTGGGATTTGTGCCGGGATGTTGATGTTGACAAGAGTTTGGAGGGACCCCGGACGGTGGGTGGGTTTTGCATATGACAGCGCCGGTACTCACATCGGTATACAGGGGACCTGGCAGTTCATGTCGACCAAGTTGCTCACAAGCCCTGGGTCGAGGCACACGATAACCGACGACCTCGAGTCCCATTACTTTGTTCTCATGTGGACGGCACTCCATTGGGTCAAACATAATCGGCCTGGTGATCCATTCGTCGGTATGGAACGCATATTCGATCACCAGTGGCCATTGGCGAATGGCATCGTCAAGGGTGGCGCAGGAAAGGTAGCAATGTACGAAAGCAGGGATTCGGAACTCCGTGATGTTGAATTTGCCTGCGAGCCGTTCAATAAGTTGTTCTGGGATCTATGGACGCTTTTTTCTGAATACCTCGAACAAAGACGGAAAGCCCTTCGGAAGAGAGACTCGGGTCCCGGTGAGTATCCTAGGCAGGAGTCGAACGTTGAATGTTCTGAACTTTGACGTGAATTCAGACCCGTCGGTATCACCACAGGAGGTCATTGGCATGTTCGAAGAGGCCCTAAAACAGCCGGGATGGATAGACGACAAAGTTGCGGACCAGTTCCCGAGAGCTGGCAGCAAGAACGCCTCGGGAAACCTTCTCTCGGATCTGGATAATGGGGAGGACCGTTGTAACCCTAACCAAGGGAAGAAACGTGTGTTCGGTAGGAGCTTAGGGATTGACTTGGAGCAGCTGCCGGCGAAGCGACCGAAGGGGAGTTGAGGATCGTTTGAAGCCGGGCGTTGTGTGTTTGTCTCGTCTTCTCTCCCGGGTAATCAGATCTCAGACCCCTGTACCTTCGCAGTTCATAGTTTCTATACGAGAGATACTACAATCCATGCGGCAGAACGAATGATCTACGCGCGGATCATTCGCCATCAGGTTATTACATGGTTCCAGAGACTAAGTGAGGTTTCAACGCAATAGATAGGTCTACTTGGCCACTCTCGTAATGTAGATAGCACCTCGTAAGATGCTGCCGGCGGGCAAATACTGGCGAAAGCTGCGTCACCTTTTGTAGTCCAGAAAAAGCCGCAACAAAATATGTGACCACCATACGATCGCGAGTTTCGCAAGCCTGGTCCGATTACACCCGGAGAGATTTAAAATAGTCCAGTACCGGTTTCTCGCTCCAATAAATTATTACATCCCTTATCTTCCGCGTCGCGTCATGGAGTTCTGCGAGCGACAATACTATTTGCATCGACTAAGTAAATACGAATATCTGGGAAAACCGAAACTAAGAGCATCAGTGGGATGGGCGTGCTTGGCGCCGTCGTCGTAGGGTTGCGAGCGACGACCGCCTTGCCGATGCAGCTGAGGCAGACCGTGGAATCCAAAGTGGGATAAAAGCTCTGACGAGAAGGATAAAAATGATGATAATGAGATGGTGACCGATGTACTGACTCGTATAATAGCGACCACACCGCTTGGGATCATACCACAGGTGCCATGTCCCTCTTGCAAATAGGTGGGGCAGAGATCTTGAAAACCATGGGGAATCCGGTCATCAACATCACAGCTGGTGGCAGCTGACCAGCACCCGATGGCGCATGAACACAGGCTGTTTGACTTCGTGGAAGAAGATGCGCATCTTGAACTTGGTGGAGTTGACGGGAAGTTACTTGCAAGATTACTCCACTGCTCTTGTCGATCGTGACGGAGGTCGGAAGACATCGCTTCTAGAAAGAGGAACGCGCAACACACAGCACCGAAAGCAGAAACTCGATACCGGCAGCGACAGTCAAGAACGGTGCACGCCAAGCGTTGTGGGGAACAAGGTAGTGATGAATGACGGCGGCGATGAGGTAACCGATAGTGTATCCCTGCTGCATGATACCGCTGGCAAGACCAGGAGCCCCGGTAGACACCGAGGGCGGTCGCGAAATCTAGACCACAGATATCTCCCACGCCGACACCGAGGGGACTCTGGACAGCAAGAAAATATTGGAGGGTCTTTCCAGCGCTGCAAGGTTATGCCGGACTTTGGGTCACGACTTGTTGATGCCTCCCAGAAACCCACTGCCCTGCTCCCCTAGTGCCTCCGACACGCATGATAGTGATCCTAATCGGACTCCGTAGATTCGTTTACATTTTTTGGATGGGAAGCTCAGCCTTGCGCTCACCCCTGAAGCTTGAAGGCCTGATCTGTCACGTAGGATTCACGTTCGTTGCTATTTGTCGCCGCGTCTCCCATCGTGCATCATGTCCTATCATCTGTGAACGACCCTAATAACGCTAAGTCGATCTGGGACTCGAGGCAGATAATCGTCGCATGCATGGGGAAAGCTCGTTCCGACGTCTTGACTTGATTCCGATCGGGAAGAATTGCCACCGCGCTGTCGACTCATACTCCCAGTAATGGGGTGGGCTAGACGCCCAATGTACAGGTATGGAATGTTTTCCACGCGACTCGCCTGTTGTGATTGGACCGTCGCCGCGGAGTTCAACTGTTCAACTAACCCCCATCGTAATCGCGGCGCGGCCATTCACCCTCATCTTCAGTGTTGTCACCCCGTGAAGATCACAGAAGATAATCGCATCTGAATCAATCTTGTGCTGATCCGGACACGGTGAACCTGCACGTTGTATTCGCCTTCCAGCGCCTGCACGTGTCATTTGGGGGTCTAAGAGCCCTGCCATATATTCGTGAGCGAAAAGTGCCCTTTCATAGCTGTCATAAACTCTTCTGGTCGTGGCCACCAGACCATACCATTCGACCCCTCCCAAGCCGACGCCCCTGAGTTATAACCAGTACAGCTCCGGGCCGGCTCCGCTCGCAAAGGCACGAAAAGAACAGTTACGCGAAAACATGGATGGTCACTTCCTGGGACCCACGGAGCCTAGCGAGTTCATGCGCTCTTTTATGCCCGTTGACTCCCATAAGCTCGGAAGTCTTCCCGACGGGATCGACTTCCGCCAGGTCTATGACCAGGCCGATGAGAAACTGATGTACGCCCCGTTTGTAAGGCGCTGCGTTGTCATCTTGCTCTGACAACTATGTTAACATGCATCGAACTGAACAGATGGATATCGCCAACGACGTGTGTACCAACTACGTGGCGAGGTTCACTGGGGATAGGCTTGATCCCGAGGCATCATTCAAACCTGGCATCACATTCTTCTCCAAGAACAATGCGGCGGACCTCCGAGAAAATTCAGACACGGCCTCTCCGATTACTTCATTTCTTCACATGGAGCTGTTTGTCGAGCTCAAGCACGACACCACGTGCGATCCTTTCCGCGACCTCGGGAATGGGGAGATGGAGGAGAGGTATTCAATGAACGGCGATAACACTCGCGAACAGTGCCTCTTGTATGCAGCGAATCAGCTCGCCTATCAGCACAGGCTCTTCGCTTTCAGCCTGGTTATTTGTGGACAGGTAGCCCGGTTCGTCCGCTGGGACCGAGAAGGAGCGGTGGTTTCTGTAGGGATCGATTGCTCACAACGTCAAGACCTCGTCATCGAATTCCTCCAGCGGTTCAATCACCTGACGGACGATCAGCGGGGGTTGGACCCCACTGCGGTTCCTGCCACGCCAGAGGAGGTCGAGATGTTCGAGTCTGCCGTGGAGAAGGTCGAAATCGAATCCCTGAAACGCTCCATCGGGGACGGGAAGATATACCCACGATTCCGACTCGAGGTCCGCGGTGCGAACGACAGCGCGTCGTACTACGTCGTTGGGAAGGCCCTCGACTACGACTTGGGTGTTGTCGGCCGCTGCACCCGAGGATTTATTGCTCTCGACCTCGACACGAAGGAGTGTGTCTTTCTCAAAGACATGTGGCGCTTGGATGTACCTGGAATCAAGCCCGAGCATGTATGGTACGAGAGGCTGGCCACAGCCGAGGTCCCACACCTGGTCAAGTTTAAGCACGGGTCCGACGTCGTCTCTCCCACACCGTCCCTCGACTACTGTGGCACCGCCGCTTTAGACCCCGCAGAAACGACGGGGGGGAACGGCGTACAACGGGGGTTGACTTCTCGTCTTGTGCATCTCTTCCGCTCAGGAGAGATGTTATTACAAGCACATGTGCACTACCGGCTGGTCCAGAGCGAGATATGTCAACCGCTCTCGGAATTCAAGAACTCGAAGCATCTTGTCTCGGTCGTGTTGGACTCGCTGAAAGGTGAGAATGAGCAGATCGTGCTTCAACCACCCTGCTAACATCACACTGCACTGCGCAGCGTGCTCGTCCGCGTTCATGGATGCCGGCGTGTTTCACAGAGATGCGAGTTTTGGAAACATCATGATCGGTCTCGACGGCGGGGGGAGATTGAATGACTGGGATTTGTGTCGGGATGTCGATGTTGACAAGAGTTTGGAGGGCCCTCGGACGGTGGGTGGGTTTTGCGTGTCCCGGCGCCGGTGTTCACACCGATATACAGGGGACCTGGCAGTTCATGTCGACCAGGTTGCTCACAAGCCCTGGGTCGAGGCACACGATAGCCGACGATCTCGAGTCCCATTACTTTGTTCTCATGTGGACGGCACTCCATTGGGTCAAACATAATCGACCTGGTGATCCATTCGTCGGTATGGAAAACATATTCGATCACCAGTGGCCATTGGCGAACGGCATCGTTGAGGGTGGCGCAGGAAAATTAGCAATGTATGGAAGCAAAAATTCACACCTCCGTGGAGTGGAATTTGTTTGTAAGCTGTTCAACGAGCTGTTCTGGGCTCTGTGGACGCTTTTCGCAAAATACCTCGCACGAATACGAAGCGCTGTCTTGGAAGAAAACCTAGGCCCTGGTGAGCACTCCCTACAAGACCCGAACTTCGAGGAAGCTTTGAACTCTGACGCAGATCCAGAACCGTCGGTGTCACCGCAGGAGGTCATTGGTTTATTCGAAAATGCCTTAAAACAGCCGGGATGGATAGACGACAAAGTTGCGGACCAGTTCCCGAGAGCTGGCAGCAAGAACGCCTCGGGAAACCTTCTCTCGGATCTGGATAATGGAGAGGGCCATTGTAACCCTAACCAAGGGAAGAAACATGTGTCCGGTCAGAGCTTAGGGATTGACTTGGAGCAGCTGCCAGAGAAGCGCCCAAAGCGGAGTTGAAGACCACTCGAAACTGGGCGTTATGTTTGTCTCGCCTTCTTTCCCAGATAATCAGGCCCTCGTAGTCCACAGTCTCTGATACGAGAGATACTATAATCAGTGTGGCAGAGCAAAGTCATCTATGGTGCTCACACGTGTACTGTGCCCTTGTGAGAATCATCTGGTAATGATCGTCTGTGAGAAAATCGTGAAGTCGTACGTTGGACTGGCAGAGTCTGCCCACCTGATACAATCCCGATCTCCCCTTCGAGTCGTTACTCAAGGAACGTAAGCTTTACAGCTGTTTTCATAAGATGTCTGATAGCGGGGGCGGGTTCTGCCCACGGGACTCCCATAGCTTCAGCATCAAACATCATGCCGGGATGCCGCGGCCCAATCCCATTCAAAAACTAAACATCAATTGGAGCCGTATGCTATAGGATACGGTCTATCGAAACGCAGATAGCTGTAATATCAAGAGACGTTCTCTCTACAAGTCGTGGGGCGACTTTGCCCGATTTCTGGATACCACCACTTGGTCTGGAACCCTCTGTGCCTGGAGGCTCGTGCTCTCTCTTATTTCTAGCTGATGACATCTGTCATGGCTGTCGTTCGTTCGTTGATTCGCGAGCAGACATGGAGACCCGCGATGGTGATGAAACGTCGGCAACAAACATGGGTGACTTTGTGTGTGTCCACAATTCGTGGGGATGTGGGTCCGAAATATATTTGCTGGAAGTTTGTCCCATGTTGAACTTTCAAGTTCAAAAGACACCCGAGCGCGCTGTCCTGTCCTTGGTTCGTTACGCTCGACAAGTTTTTTCTTCTTACGCGTTTTTGCTTGTTCCCTAGGGCTTCCTTTCCCTCTCCACGGTCCCTTGTCCACCAAGGATCAAGAAGACCCCCTTCCACTCCTCGACGCCAACAAAAACGCTACACGACACTCCCCACGCCGCTCTCTCATCGAACATGATTCCACTCGTACCTACCCTCGTTCTTGCTTTCCTGTCATTTACTTGCTCAGTATTCGTCATTCTTCGTACCGTTATTCCAATCCTTCCACCTCACCCCTTGAGCAGGCGGGTGGCCCCAGTATGTTATTTTCATTCTCTCCTCTCCTTTTCCTCTCCGATAGGTTGCTCACGAGGGTCTACAGTCCGAATTTGGTCTTCCGAACTTTAAGAAGTTGACGCCAGCCGACAAGACACACATCTGGATCGCCGCTTGCGACCTTTTAGCTCTTGCTGTTTTCCTCTGGCAGGTCATCGCCGAGTCCCTCGGTGGTCCAACAGATTATGCTGCTGGACTCGACCCTCTTGCCGCTGCCCGACTTTGGTTCGCTAGCACTATCAGGGCCACATGCGTCTTTGTCATTATTGCCACGACTCTCCTTCATGTCCGCCTTGCCCGTCCCGTCGATTTTGGTAGGGCTCACTGGCTTATTTGGGCGCCTGGACTTCTCTTCATCATCACCTCGACTACCGTTGCCGGTAAGTATTTGTGTTCGTACTTCGTGTTATTCGCCCTCACGCTCTGTGCAGGTGTTCTCGCTGGTGTCAACTTTCCGAGCTTCTTCATTGGTGTGATCGCCTACTCTTCTTCTCTCGCCTTACTCGGTATTTTTGTACTTGCTGGCCTCGTTGGTACCCTCGTCACTATTCGCCGTAACCTCACATCCACCGCTGAGCTCGACGACTCCTGGCCACCCATGCGTCAAGCCGATGAGAAGCGCAACTCGTTCGCCCAGGAAGATGTTGACGCCTTGAAAGACGGTTCCTCGTGGATCACCTCTGATGCTGGTAGCTGCCATGGCGGCTCCGTCTCTGCCTTCTCTTTCTCCACTCACCAGACCCACGCTCGCAAGTCTTCCAACAGCTCCAGCAACCTCCACCATGGATCCGTTCCCCCCAAGTCGTCTTTCTGGTTCAATCCCGAGGCTCTTGGTAGGATCTCGCCAGTTCCTCCAGTTCCTCCTCTCCCAGCTCCCTACAGGCCTCCTTCCCCTACCTCCACGAGTGTGTGCGATGACCCTGACCCCTTCCGTCGTACTATCGGCAATGACCCCCGAGTTCGCAACGGGTCTCAAGCTTCGTGGTTGACCGAGCCCTCGATTGCCCCCAGTACTGTCACCACCTGGTCATTCCCCGCGACCCGCCCTGCCTCTCGCCCCAATACCCCTGGCATGTCCCCTCAGTCCACCGCCGACCTCCATGCCGAACTCCTCCGCCCTCCCATTCCTTCTCGCCCACAGACTCCAGCTATCAGCTCTGCTCAGGTATTGGGAGGGTATGGTTTCTCGGATGTTTCCCTTGCTGAGAAGCAGGCTGGTTTGGCGGCGGTTCCAGAGGGTGATTTGGATACCAACGTTCCCCGTGTCATGACCTGGCTTATCAGCGTCTTGTTGCCGTGTGTGAGTTTTGTTTACGCCCCGCATCAGATAACGTATACTGATCTCCAGTGTAGGCCTTCAGTCTCCCGCACTTTGCCTCGATACATCTCACTGGTACCGCTTCTACTGCGGCTTCCATTTTGATGATCCTCGCCATCACCCTCCCCTCTCTGTTATTGGCTCTGAACGTTCTTTTCCGTTTGCCTCTGTTCATTCCCTCTGGCCTTTTCGAGTCGACTGCCCAACCCATGCCCGAGCTTGCCCGAGCTTCTTCTCCTACCATCGCCCGGCCCTGGTCTCATGAGTACAAGAGGAGTGGGAGTGTCACCGTTGTCGAGGGTCGCCGCAGTGGCGACGTTTGGGTTACCAATGGTGATGCCATTGATGGCAAGGGAAAGATCGGACGTGCCTTCGAATTGCTCAATGCTAAGCCCAAGCTATCCGTTCTTCCTCTGGAGAATGTTATCGTCAAGTCGATTGACGGAGAGCTCACTCCCCCTCTGCCTCTCCAGAATGCCCCTGTCTCTGTCCCTCACACCCCTGGATCTGAGAATTCGGAAGAGTTGGGTAGGAAGAAGTCGAAGGCTTTATCTTATTGCTCCGGCACTGACGAGACGGGATTGCACACCGCCCGTGTTATGGTCGCTCAAAAGCACTATTCGGCTCTCGCTATGACCATGGTCGTCCCCCCCTCTCCTGACCCCGAACCGAAGTCATTTGCTGCTTCCCCAGTAGAGGTGGAGACCGCCGGCATTTCCAGCGGTGTTGCTGTCTATGAACATACCGAGGGACGCTCCCATTGCCGCACCAGGTCCGCTTCTTCCGTCTCCACCTCGAGGTCCCGGAATGTTATCAGCCCACCTCCTGCCCTCCCGCTCCTTCCTACTCCACCCTCCGTCAAGGCTGCTCGCGCAATGGCTCACAAGCGATCCTATTCTTCAGGCCTCTCCATGACCGAGATCGATGCTTTGTCGGCCGGCATGCTACCCAAGCTCGTTCCCGGACTGAAGATCGGAGAGGGTGTGAAGATCTCTAACGACTGGAGGCTTTCGAGTTCCTCCCACATCAGAAGCATGACCGGAAAGACTTTTGATGATTTCCTTGCCGACCTTCCTAAGGAACTTGGTGAATTGCCTGGTGAATTCTCGTCTCCAGAATTCCACTCCACCCCTGCTACCAACGGCAAGAAAACTGGTCAGAGGGCTAAGAAGACCAGTCACAAGAGGCACCACTTCAGCCTACCCAGCCTCAGCCTTGGAAAGGAAGGTCTCAACGGCCTTACTACCTGGATGACAGAAGTCAACAATGGACTGCAAGTTCCTGCTCAGGAGAGGAGAAATACCGTGATTGGTAACCAACGTCCCGAGACCGTTCTAGACGCTGTTCGCGAGGTCGATGAGCTGTCCCGTCCTCCCTCTCCGTCCCGTATCCAGGACCCCGCCACCGCCCGTTCTTCCATGGCCACCCTAATTGACGCCTTAGATCATGAATTCAAGCTCGGTCTTTCCGGCATTGACGAGAACGACTCCTTGGACTTTGACGCTTCTGGGCCCTTGGCTCATAGCACCCCTCATGAATCCCACAAACCAGCATCACGGTCCCCTGTTCCTCCCGTGCCCAAGTCAAAGTCGACGAAGGCTAACCGCCGCTCAAGCATTATGTATATCAAATCCGATGAGAACGCCGTCCCTCCCTCTAATGTCACTAACGAGAACAAGACCCGCAAGTCTCTTTCCCCTACCAAGCGCCTGGCCGAGATTTCATCGCGAGCGGTGAAACCTTTGATGTCCAGGAATAAGCGCAAGGCCAACAAGAATGAGAACGCTTCGTCCGCGACTGATACCACAGCCATCGCAGCACTCCTCGGTAACGGCAAGGACGTTTTGATGGCCTCCACAGGTGGAGGACTCCGTCCTTTGTCTCTTTTGCAGGACCGGGATGTCAACCGTTCCGCCCAACCCCAGTTGGGCGTCGTAGCGGAAGACAATTTCACCCGTCCTCTGGATCTCAAGAAGAAGCAGAAGAATGTTACCGAGTCGAGAGCTCTGGCTAACGGTGTGGACGCTGGAAAGGACGAAAACGAGAACATTCATGCTATTAGGTTGGTCTCTGGAGCCGCTTCCAAACAGAAGGGTTTGAAGCCCTTGAAGCTTGCTAGGAGCGAGACGAGCAAACAACGGGGTATTCTCAGGGAGAAGGAAGCTCTACCTTCGGTTGTTGTTCGACCTCCATCCGAGGCGTACGACGCCCCGGTGATGGACTACCGGATGCCGTTCAACTAATTTGGACATTTTTACCTTGTTTCGTCTGACTGTCTTCATGTTTCCGACCTTGCTTTCTTTCTGACCTGCTGTTATCCGTTTGAACTCTTCTATTAATTTGCAGTGCTTTTTCACGGCACGACTCCTTGATTCTGTCGACATCTGTTTTCTTGCATGACTCCCTAATACCTCCCCCCACGCAACTTACCCCACGTCTTATATGCTCTCATCGGCCACGTATATACCACACTCGTTCATTGCATAGTACCGCTTTCTTTGCTTTGCCAAAGTACGTACGAAACCTTTTGTTACATGAGTACCTTTTCCCCTTTTCGTTCCCCCGTGTTTTGAACCATGGTCTGACTTACTCTTCGACAGTGTTTTCGTCATACAGGTCCCATATGCTTTTAGATACATAAATCGTCTGTGTTTTGATCCGTGAATTATCAACTATGCTGCCTTTTCTCCCTTCAGACAAACCATTCATGACGGAGATGATGTCGATCTACGAGGTAGGGTTTTCATGCTGTAATCAATAGCACCTAGTCTCGGCTCCATCCGGCCAGATCACCACGATCACCTTAGGGGATGGGGCTCCTGATCGTCTGGTGAATTTGCACCTCGTTCTCACGCATTCGTCGCCTACGTAGGGGGTGCTACCATGCAGGGCAGCGCCCCCTAATAAGGGCACTTTTCGATCACACCTCCAACCTGCGGTTTCACCGCAAGAAAACCCGTTTAT
>Ga0307515_10013366_pt1 | contig 15352 bp, 8 predicted proteins | sample 17_EM_MG_FD_194513 | JGI IMG/M metagenome (GOLD analysis project Ga0307515, IMG submission 194513) | Populus trichocarpa ectomycorrhiza microbial communities from riparian zone in the Pacific Northwest, United States - 17_EM | ecosystem: Host-associated > Plants > Roots > Unclassified | place... | reverse complement strand
AGAGGTTTCGGACACTAATACTGGCGTAATGCCAGTCAAGGCTATTTAAATCAGTTTAAGTATTATCAAACTATTGAAGTGGATCAAAGAAGCATTCCTCTTATTCTCAGGCCGGTGGCAACATATACAACGAGGATGAAACTAGCACTTTGGGTGCTGCTTGCAAAGCGCCTCCGATTAAGGCAAAAATGGCGGCAAAGGATAAGCCATTGATATGCCCTGTACGGTCAGCTGCCCAACCTCCAAGGAAGTACCCTATAATAGCGCCCAGGTAATACTGCATTGCGCGTTAATGAAACAGAGCTACCCGATGGAGAGATTAGCAGACTTACTATGCTCACAATCCCGCCCTGCTTGGTGGTGTCGGTAACGGTTCCATCGGAATGGCCAATTTTCACTTCTTGAATGTAATCTGGTGATGCATTGATACCAACCATAACACCTTAACCGTAGCCTTCGAAAAAGATGGAGATAAGAGAGAAGGCCTGGATAGCAATGTTGAGTTGCTTCGGAGAAAGCTTCTTCCAAAGATTCAGCAACGCCATCTCGAAGGTTGAATTTACACGGGTGACTTCAAGGAGAGAATATGGAGTTCAATGGTTGAGTGAACTGCTGGTCTGGTCTGGTGCCCCGAGGAGCCGGGTACGGGCTCATTTAGTAGCCGAAGCCATGACGGTGAGTCTGGGGATGTCGGGATCAGCGGAGAAGCTGACGTTGGAAGGGTTAGAGGTTCAATTCCTCACAATTGTTGCCGCCGTAACTACCTTTTAGACGTTTAGCCATTTAACAGCCTTGGCAAGGCATGACGTTCTTTCCAGTCATGTGAAACAACAAAAGGCAAAAACTCGTCGGATCGATGAGTAACGTCTTCTCTTATTCCCTCACGCCTTTCAGCTGTGCTAAAGTGCCTAAAGCTATATCGAGGTCGCGAAACGAAGCTACTACCTGAATCACGTCTTGGAACCCCAAAATGCCAGCGAATAATCTACCAACCGCCCCAGCCGGCAGCAAGGTCAACGGAGATTCCAGTAAACCTCTGGAATTGACGATTCTGGGCCTAAACAGTGGAACATCAATGGATGGCATTGATTGCGCCCTATGCCACTTCAGATAGGACAACCCCACTGCTCCAATGCACTTCGAACTTCTCAAGATAAATACTAATGTGGATAAATGAGAATTCATTATTTCAAGGCTAATCCGTCTATTAGTATAGCGAAATGCCTGTCGAATAAACCATTAAAAAACGCGCCATGACTATGATTTACTACAATAAGACGACACCTGATGAGCTTTCGGAAGCCAGTGTTCTCCTTGGGGAGACATTCGCGGCAGCCGTCAAGGAATTTTGTAAGGACTACTCGGTCGATATATCCAGTAGACGTAATCGGATCCCACGTCCAAACCATCTGGCTGCTCTCCATGCCGGAAAAGGCCAGATTCAATCTGCACTCACCATGACTGAAGGGTCGTTCGTCGTATCTCGTACTGGTATCACTACTGTCAAAGACTTCCGTGTTAGCGACCAGGCTGCTGGACGACAGGGTGCACCTCTGATTGCATTTTTTGACGCACTAGTTTCGCACCACCTGACAAAGTTGAGGGCTTGGAGGGATAACTAATGTGTGCTTTATCCCACCTGATAACAAAGGTAGCATCGATAAATGCTATGACTTCGATACTGGACCAGGGATCGTTTTTATCGACGCTGTAGTGCGGCATTACACCAACGGCGAGCAAGAGTATGACAAGGATGGTGCGATGGGGGCGCGCGGAACGGTGAATCAAGAGTTGGTGGATGAGCTCCTGCGGTTTAAATACTTCAAGCTCGACCCGTCGAAGACGACAAGGCGAGAAGTATTCCGCGATACGTTGGCACACGAGCTCATCAAGAAGGGCGAATCGCTAGGAATGACTCTGGATGACGTTGTTGCAACAGCCACTCGCATAACGGCTCAGGCGATTGTTAACCATTACCGCCGATACGCACCCTCCCAAGACATTGATGAGATTTTCATGTGTGGAGGTGGCGCGTATAATCCGAACATCACCGCCTCTATCCAGAAGAATTACCCACGGGCTAAGATTATGATGTTGGACGAGCAGAATTCGCTTGGCAGGCGGTGGAGGCGGTTATGGGACGGTCCATTCCTGTGCCTGGTTGTGTGAAGGTCAGGGCAGAGTATGTTTTGGGCAAGGTAGCGCTTGGAAAGGACTACACGTCATGCGAAAAGGGATGATGTTCGGAGATTCTGCAACCCGGTTACCGCCTGTCCAGGAATTGTTAAATCATGTCAACGGAAAAGAGTTTAGTAATAGTCGATAATAATCATACACCCCCCACCCAAACAGGCTTAGATTATTCCCGTTTAATTTAGAAGGTATCTATCCCTTCGCACGGTGATTTGCGTCCATTTGTTATCGATAAGAACTGGCCAATTAAATCAACCAAATCAAATCGTTCGTGCTTGGAAATTCTGGTGTTCCCGCACGGACCAATTTACAGATGGACGTCACCGTTCGAAGGGATAATACTATCTACCTACTTCTAAGTTAATTAATTATATTGCGCAGGGACCTAAAAGGCACTACGCAAGCTAATTTAGGTGCTGCTACTTACTTTTACTTAACGCCTGCAAACTGCCCCAGCGCCCACGTCCACGTCCACGCCCACGCCCACGCCCGCGCCTAGTGTATGCGGTATTTAAATGCCGATAGCTCGCGACGAGTTAAGGTGTTGATCTGATTTATATTTTGTAGAACTAGCTGCAAGGCTAAATTCACGCAATTTGTAAACCTAAAGTGGAAGGATCTAGGAGGGAGATGTATGCATATTAATTAGGGGTGTACGTATGATAGATACGCTGTAATGTGGAAGGCCTGCTTATGTCTTGATAGTGTGCTACGTTGCCATAGGATGTATTAAGAAGAGAGGGAAATAAATGAATGGACCGATTGTTAGTTATTAGATTTCTGACGCCAGCACCGGCAGGGTCCAGAGCGTGTCCCCCACGAGCCGTGATGGCTAGACCACTAAGAAAGAAATTGCCCTAGCGCCTATCTTCCGCCACACCACCAACCGCACCTATCAACCGCAGCCATTACAGCACAACAGCACTCCCGTCTGCATCTGCTCCGTCTCCTCGAAAGAAAATATTCTAAGGGAAAAGCTCATCTGCGATGATGGCTGTGTTACCCAGGCTGCATCGTCCCAGGACAGCGTTTTGGGTGTGAGCATCAGGGCTCCCAATGTAGCTTACCATGTCCTTGCTGCCCAGATGCCCAATCTTTTTCTTTCCCCCCCTTAAAGTTCCAAGCGCCTACTGTGCAGCTGATGGCGTCGCTTGATGACGCCAATAGGCTATTGTTTAATCTCTCGTAATATTCTTGAAGCTCAAAAGCCAGGGCTGGTGAGCTGACCTTGGCATGTCAGCCAACGGCCGAGGGCGGGTGCCAGCGTGCACTTTTGTGGCGTTGCACCACCTCCTTTTGCATAACTTTTTGCTTATCCCATGCCATTTACCTGCGAAGCCAGATGCTCAAGTTTGCGCATCTCTCTTCTATCTTCATTTCCCACTTGTTGCCTGCATGTTAAAGCTTGTTCAAGGTCACTAACTTGACCCTTTCTTCTATTGGCTGACTCGGTTCTACGTGAACACTCGAAATGGAAAAGTTTGATCTGGTTGTGGTAGGCGCTGGTAAGAGCCGTCAAATCACATCAAGGCATTCGCTAATACAGCCCCAACAGGGATTCATGGCTTGTCACTTGCGAAAACATACAAAAACGTCAATCCTGGGACTTCTGTTCTAATTCTGGATAAAGGCTCCTCAATCGGAGGTGTTTGGGCGCAAGATCGTTTGTATCCCGGCCTGAAAACCAACAACCATTTTGGTACTCTCGAATTTAGTGACTATCCCATGAGCAGCCATGGTTTTGGTGAGGATGATCACATTCCAGGCCAGCATGTCCACAACTATCTCTATAGTTATGCGGAGAAGTTTGGATTGCTTGAGCACATACGCCTGAATTGCAACGTTGTGACAGCAGAAGAGCAAGGCAAAGATGGTTGGCTTCTAACGATCCTAGATGGGCAGGATCCAGCGAAGCCCCCATCTACGATATGGGCGTCCAAATTAGTTGTCGCAACAGGTCTTACTTCGGAGCCGTTCGTTCCCACTTTCAAAGGCCAAGACGAATTCGACGCGCCAATATTCCACAGCAGCGAATTTGCTAAGCAATCCAATGGACTTGGGCCATTTAAGAAGGTGGTAGTCATGAGTGGCGCAAAATTTTCATGGGATATCGTCTCCGCGTACGCCTCTGCTGGTGTGGAAGTTGACTGGGTTATCAGAGCCTCGGGACATGGCCCATGTTGGATGACACCAAACCGCTTGACGCCCCTGAAGATTATTCCAGAGTTACTCCTGCAGACGCGCCTCATTACATGGCTCAGTCCTTGCATATGGGGAGATTTTGATGGCTATGGACTCTTCCGATGGTTCTTTCATCAAACCTGGCTTGGTCGCAAGATTGTTGACGGCTTCTTCTTCATGATGGAGCATAGCATCCTATCTCACCATGGATATGATAAACATCCTGAGACGGCCAAGCTGAAACCTTGGGACGATGTATTCTTCGTCGGTACAAATCGTGGATTGCTAAATTACGACAATGACATTTTCGACCTCGTCCGCAATGGTAAGATTAGAATACATATCGCCGACATCGAACACCTGTCCCATCGTACAATAAATCTCTCAAATTCTCAAACGCTCGCTGCCGATGTGCTTATCTGCGGCACCGGTTGGAAAGACACTCCTCCGATCAAGTTTATCAGTAATAATGAGCTTGGGCTTCCTGGATCTTCTTCTACTACTACTGCAATACACATCGCCCGTGCCGACACTGAGATCTTGTCTTCGTTCCCGAAGCTCGCGTTGCAGCCACCAATCCGATTAAATCCAAGGCAGACATCACTTAGCAAAGAGACTATTACCAAGGAGCCGTACCGACTCTACCGCTTCATGATACCTCCCGCCTTCATCCACCACCGCACGCTAGCTTTCGCCGGAGCTTACCGTAGCCCAGCAACCACAATCATTGCTCAGACCCAGGCTTTATGGATCACTGCCTTCCTTGGTGGTCAAATATCCGGTGTCGCCGGATCTGGCCAGCAATTTGGAGATCGCATCATGTACGAGACAGTGCTGCACTCCCAGTTTGGGAAGTGGAGATATTCGCGAGGCTTTGGTGACAGATTCCCGGAGTTATGGTTTGACTGTTTGCCGTACATCGATCTTATGCTCAATGAACTTGGATTGAACCGTCATCGAAAGACAAGCTGGTGGAGGGAATGCTTCGAAGCTTATACCCCGGGTGACTATAAAGGGCTCGTTGAGGAGTGGGTGAATCTCCAAAGGCAGAAGCTTAACTGAAAGTGAATGCACAGTATTAGGGTATGTCTCATTGACGGATGGCTCGGACATGAGATTTTGTTAAGACCACTTACACTATTGCGTTTTTATGCTAATTCTAAATTGCCATAAATAGAAGATTGGATCTTGCGCATTTTGTTGATATGGTTATCCTACTGTCGTTAATAAACTTGCCTTCTCTATGCACTTCAAATAGCTCTGCAACACTTTAATCTCTCTTTTTTTAATGTGCGAGTGATAGCACAACCACTATACTTTACTACCATTTATTTCCGAGAAGTGGATCAAGTGGAGTTAATCGAATTAAGCGGAGTTCTTCTATACATTGGAAAGGCCTGTGACTAATGTAGCCTATTAGAGAGGACTGGAATGGGCCCATGAAAGGCGTAATGGTGGTCTGTATTGGAGGGAGTGTGTGCCCTGCTGCATCTCGCTCGGTTTGGAACAATGTGCGGGGAAAATGCGTGTAGCGCTGATATCCGAGGAGCTAATTTGTCCAAAGTTGCAGGAGCCGGGAAACTCACAAAAAGCCATCGGCCTGAAACTTCTTCCGTGGAAAAAAAAATACTTCGGATTGGCTTGATGCCCTCGTTGTCGACCAACATGCCGACACCTGCGCGTGGCGGAGTTTTGCTTGCCGCAGTGATCTTATTGGACTGGAGTGGAGTGGATTTGACCCCCAAATCCACTCTATACAGTGAATAGGCAGTGGAGCTCCAGGACTCCAATACGGCTCGAGATCAGATATATACTATAAATAGTAAGTCTTAGTAGAAGGTAAGGAAAAACGTAAGGAATAAAGAACGTACTAAATTTACCCTAAATTATAAAGCTTCTAAATAAGAAGCCTTGTAATCTTCTACCTTAATCGCCTCCTTAAAGACAGCATCCACACCCTTATCGTGGCTCTTACATTGGGAAAATATTGGCAGGCTGAAATTCAAACTACCCGTCAAGTCAAAATCGAATACTGCCAACTAGGCCAATCGGCTGCCAAATAGCTGTCGTTGACGTAGTTGACGTTGTTGACGCATTCGACGTTTTTGACACGCAGCCTGCGTGCAACCTACGTAATTGGCGCATCCGACAACCGACCTGATATTCTCGCTTATTTTCGCTTAAGCTCTACAAGGGGGTAACATCAATGCCTTAAGACGCCCAAAAACCGTGCGCAATAGGGGGTATATGCACCCGATGTAGCTCCGTACGATTTCTATGTACAATTCACCACTTTGTATGGCCTCCGTTTGCAACAATTACAGCCTCGCAGCGCATCTACTTGCAGCCTTTCCCATTCCTCCTCAATATACTGCCGTACTTCCTCATCCGTCTTAGGAAATCGTTTACCCACCCGATACTTTAACAGCCGCTAAACGTTCTTAATCGGATTCAAATTAGGTGAATTAGCAGGCCATTTCATCCTCCATAAGTCGTTGCGATTGTGTAAAATTTTCGTGGCTTTAGCTATATGGGAAGGCGCTCCGTCCTCCATAAGAATAACATTTCCTTTGCCTGCGTATTACTTAACCTCCTCTTTATATGCGTATATTATAGGAACCACGTGCTTCCTGTATACGTCTTCTGATATATTACCCCATTCCTTTTTAAACGCCGCCAATCTTCCTTGCTATATAGGGATATCGTCCCTTAAGAGCTATAGCCACAGAACTTAGGGAAGCAGTAGCTGTCCAAATACTTCTCCTTTAGCCGTTAAGTTATATATACTTTTCCAAAGCCTCCCGTTATAAAGGAGGCTTTGTCTATCTAGAGGACTTATGCCTATATCTATAGAGGCTAATTGTGGTAAACTAAGGCCTATATAAGACGTGCCTACTTATAGGCCTTAGTGAAAAGAGGCATCTCTATTACAACATGGCGGTGGTATTACTCCTTCTTAAATATAGCATTTAGCGTGCGCCTATAAGCTTATATTCCCTCTAATTTAGCAATTTCTTTATATATTATGCGGCGGTAATATACGTTAATTATAGACAACTTTATACGCAGCTTTAAAACCAGTCTCCTAGTTAAGATCGGACGCTATACTCTGCCTTTAATACTTAAAGAACTCCTTAAGGTCCTTTATGCGGTTAATACCCTATAGACGGTACATTAATAATATAGGTAAAAACAATAAGGGTAATTGGCTTACTAGTATAGGAGTAATTTACCAATCTAGTATAAAGCCTATAGAGCTAATAGAAAAATAATTAATAATACCTAGGCTATTAACTACAGAGCTCTCGCTTAAGGTAGATTGGCATACTCCTCTACTACTTTTTCCTCTTATTACTGCTCTCTTAGTAAGCCGAGTAGCAAGCTTATAAGGTAGATTCTTAATATTTATAATGCCTTGCTAAATACTAGTTACCTACTCCTATAAGTTCTTATCTATTAATTTAATATCTACTTAACTAAATATATAATACCAATTAGCGTTAGGATAGTACTTTTTATAGCGCTAATACCTAGTAAGCTTAATTTATAAGTATAAGGGGTATTTTATTCCTTCTTCAGGTATACGCCTAGAAGCTCTTAGGGGCTACTAACGCTAGCCTTCGGCTAGCCCTTAATATCTCCTTATAAGCTCCTTAGGCTTAGAGCCCTTTCCCTCCTTATTGGTTCGTCCTTCTCTATACTAGGGTATTGCCATACCTACTCTTTACTATATCGTCCTCTTCCATCGACTCTTCTATAACTTATACTCGGCTTATTTACTCCCTACTGTATACCTAGGCAATATGCTTTACAATAAGCCTATTAAATTTATAATACCACTAGTAAGTATATAAGGCATTATATTTAGCTCTAAGCTTTATAAGGGCGTTAAAAGCTTATTATAGAGTTAACTAATTATTAACAGGTAAGAGGCCGCTAGTAATTTCTATCTAGAGTATATATAATTAAGAGGTTAACGGTTAGAGCCTTAATCTTGCCATATTTATTAGTATATTAAGCCTATATAATAAGTTACGTATTAATCTTCTACTACTAACCTATAACTTTAGAATCTATATTAAACCTAATATTACGAACGCCTATATACTAAGTATTAGCCTTTACCTTAATTAGCCGGAGCTTAACGCGAATACCTTACTTGTAATAATATAACTCCCTTTTATAAATAGAAAAGACTTTAAGTTGCTAAAGATTATAACATTAAAGGCTTATATTAATAAGAGTTTTAGTAAACGCCAGCTCTTTTAGATATTAAATTAATATATTATAATTATAAGTAATAAACACGCTGCCGCCAGCTCTTCTTATATTATTAATCCCACTCTCTATATATAGGCAAGATAGCGGAGTTATTTCTTCTTTATTCTTAATTATATTTTATAAAGGAGCCTAAAAAGCTAGAGGAGCTTAAATAGCTTAAGCAGCTCAAGCAGCTGCCTAAAAGGTTGTAACTTATACTGCCTTAATTAAGCCTATTAGCTCTACGTACAAGAAGTCTACTAACTCTATATATATTTAAGCTAAGCCTTTATATCTTCCTTATTATCCTTATTTATAGCTTTTAAATTATTTTCTATTTCTTTAAGCTCTAATATAAAGTCTAGCTAAACAGTGTTATATTTATATCTTGGCGGCTATTATAGAGCACTTTAGTAAGAACCTTATAAAGGTAGGGGCGTACGCAATAAGGGAGGAAGGAGGCTTTATTGATTTTATTAAGGACGAGGAGATATACCTATTAAGTAAGCCGCTACGCATTTTAAAGAAGGATTTATATTAAAGGTAAATCAACAATTTTATAATACGATTTTGGATTAATATTAAAACCTTAGTAAGCTAAGCAAGTTCTAAATATATAGCTTTAATTTAATTGCCCCTAGTAACTAGGTACTTAGTATAACGGTACTAGGGCATATCACCTACTATATTCTACGGACCCTGACTTTAGCTAACTAATTAGGATTTTCCATACCCGGTATAGGAAATCGCTATTAGCTCGCTTACTACTAGCGCCTTAACGACCCTCGCGATATATCTACCTCCTCCTAATTCTTCTTCTCCTTCTTCTCCTTAGCTTAATATCTTTATTAGATAGTAATCTATAAGCTTTAGTTTAGAGGCATTTATACGAGCCGCTATATTATACCAAGCTCACCCTATATTGCCTAGGAAGGCTTTAATAATATCCCACCTTAAAAAAACCCTTATTTGCAATAACGCGTTAACGTGTTATACCTAGACACTAAAACAACTCTATACTACCTAGGAAGGCCTTAATAATTTCCCATTTATAGGCCAAACTATGCTTAACCTATACTCCTAAAAGAACCCTAGAATTAAAACTAAAATATATAATTTTAATAAACCCTAAGAAGCTAATAATGGCACCTAAAGTAAGCTTATTTAAAAGGGCTGCCTTAACCTAAAAGAAATATAAAATCTAATTAGGATTAGAAATTAATAATAATAATAACGTTATAGATGTATATAAATAGATTTATGCCCTTATAACTAATTAAAAAGCCAATTATTTTTAAGTTTAAGGTATATAGGAGACCCTACAAGAGATTTTAAATAGCCTTTAAGGTTTATAAAGTAGTTTTACTCCTTCTACCTAAAGTCCTAGTTAACCTATTTGCTCTACTAAATATAATATACGAGGTAGTATAGATATAATAGTAAGATAATTAAAATCTGTGAAGCTCCTTAACCTATAACTACTATCTAATAGGATAAATCCTACCTTTTAGAATTAGAGGATTTAAGTACAAGGAAAGCTTTATATTAACTATAACTATTTCCTCTCTAAAGAAGCTAAAATACTCTATATTTTTAGTTAAATCACTAGGGACGCCTAATAGCATCTTTAAGCTAAGTTTAAGAATAACTCCCCTATCTAATTTATATCTATTAATAAGATACTACAGCACCTAGCGGCTATCTATATTAACCAGAATAAAGTATAGATTGCCTAGTATAACTATAATTTCCTAATAATAAAACTAAACTAACCCTTTACTAAATTTTAAACTTAATTTCTATACCTTATAGGAGAAGGCTAGGTTCTCCTTAAAAGCTACCGTTTAGACCTATATAATAAGCCAATAATCTAGCTATAAGAAAAGATTGCTATAACCTTAAATAGGCTACTAACCTATAAAAACTTATAGCTTATTACCTATTATTAGACTTAGAACTAAAGCGGATTAACGCCTACCCTAATTAATAAAAGCAACTCTATAGTAATTAGAACTTACTAGCTATACCTACTAAAGCTAGGGTAGGAAGATAAGCTATAACTACTCTTATACTAAAAGCGGTTATAACTACGTACTAGTGAGCCTCGCCTAGCTAGCTATATACTACCCCCTTAACTAATACTTATTGTAATACCCCGATTAACTATACCTTAGCTATATACTATAACTATAATAAGGAGGATTACTTTACCTTATTTTGCTTAAAGCTAAAGAATATAGGTAATATTAAGGAGATAGAGGAAGAAGAAGTGTAATAGGTTGAAAAAAAAAAGAACTTTAGAGAAAGACTCCCCTCTAAAGTACCCTATTAATCTTAAAGAGATTAATTTAAGTTAGCTAATAGGTAGAAAATAGTTTACAGTTCTATATATAGTATCTTAAAATAGATATAGAGTTAATATAACTGCCCTTATTAATACTGCCTATATAATTAATATTGCTAAGTTTCTAAACGTAAAGGCTATCCTAATAAAGAAGCCTATTTAGGTAAAAGGCTATAATAGCTAAGCTAGTTAACTGGTTACCTATATCTTAAAATTATATACTTCTCTTAATAGACGACGCTAATATAGTGTTCTATTTTGTATCCTAGATCTAAAGTCCTATAGTATAATCCTTAACCAGAAATAAATGTCCTACTTTAATATTTAGCTAAATATATAGTAAAGACAGTTTGCCTAGCTAGAAGATAGACTAAAAATACCCTCCTTTAATAGAGAGATCTAAACGAACTATAAAACACTAGCCGTAAAGGCTAATCTTACCTATTAGTAGGATATCCGGGCCTATATACTAGCCTTTACAAAAAAACGCCTACCACGAAGCTAGAAAGGACTCTATACAAAAAAAAAACTCTTTTAAAGCGCTATATTTAAAGAGAACTTTATATATAGAAGCGGGATAGATAGTAATATAAAAAATATTTAAATTATATAGATTTAATCAGTATAGAAAAGAATATATTAATAGGATATAAGAGATAATATCTATAAAAAAAATGCAATAGGAACTAAAAGGAGTAATAATAATACTAATACCCTAGCCCCTAAGGTTATATACGTCTCTATTATCTTATAACCCCCTTACGGTAGATATTACTATAATTAGCGCTATAGCGTTCCACTTTAATATATACTAAAAGGATAATAAGGTTTTTATAATAAGCCTATATAAGATTAACTAAATTATTAAGAATAGTGAGGAGAAGCTAGCTAAGGAAACTAATAAGAATTTAGTTAAACGCCTTCTTCTTACTATAGTGGGGTAAATTGGCCCACTAGATTTAATATTTAGTTTGGGTATAGTTTTGGAAGAGTATAGGCCTTCTATAGATATATAGATTAGCCCGCGGCTCTAAAGTCTTTAATAACTCTAATAGGCATAACAGACAGATAGTCTCTTCTTTAAATACACCCTTTTCTTCTTTTCTTACTAACTACTTTCCTACTAACTAATTACGACTGTCTGACTAACTGCCTGCCCTACGACTTGCCATCGGAGAGACGCCGTACCCTCCTATATACTTTATAGCATTCCATATAGGGACAACAACAAGCTCTTTAGATTAGAAGTTGGGCACTCTATATACAACTCTATATATAGAAGACGTATAGGAATATACTGCAGCTACAGAAGAACTAAAAATTATTAAATTGCTATTACTAGAAGCTATTAAATCGCTAATAGATACGGAAATTAAGTACGGAACTACTAGTGACATATATATGGATATATATTATTAAAATAAGTTAATAATACTTTCGGAGTTCTTTATCTGAGACCTATAGTAGACAAAATATATAATTAGTAGCGGAAATGCAAGTACGTAATATAGTAAGATAAAGGATAAAAAAGAGGATTATAGTGCATTAGGTGTAACGGAACCTTATAGTAGGAACTACGGTAGGCTCGTTATTGGGCTAGGTATGTAGGTAATGCAAGTATAGAAGTTAACAACGTAATAATAACTAGTAGAGTGGTCGCCTAACAGATTAACTCTAATTATATTCTAAGAATTACTATAAGGAAGGAACTATCTAGGTAGGGACTAAGGGTCCTTAAATACATAACTGTACTCCTATAAAATCCTTCTTATACGTAATATACGCGAGCTCTATATACTCTATAATAGATTATATAGATTACACAAATTATATAGATTATATTATATGACCTTAGTTACTATTCCTTATTATATAGTTCTACCAGTTCTATTCTGGACTATGCCTAAATTAACTAACTAGCTTCTTCTAACTCCTTTCCTAGTAGTTGTAATATTGTACTTAAAGCGTCCGTAACACTATCTCCCTCCTCTTTATCTTTATCCTTAAAGATTTAAAATATCTCTAAGTCGTTTACTAGAGGTGTAATATCTGTTTAATTAATTTAGTTAATATTATTACTTATTATACCTAAAGCAATTTCTTCTTCTTTAACTGCTTGTCGTATTCGCACTATCGCTGTAATATTATCTCTTAGTAAGATTATACCGTCTCCATATTCTCGTTATTTAAAAGAGGGGTTAGTTTATATTATATTGGCGAGTCTATTTTCGCAATAACTGTCCTCTTACTTAGAGTATACTAAAGCAAATATTCGTTCGTCCTGTAACGTTTATTCCGTCTCTAATGCTAAATATACGCAACCTATTACCCATAATAGTCGTCTAGTTCCCTAATTAATTTGTCTTAGGGTCTTGTGTTTAATCTACCGCTGCGTAATTAGATAATAAACTATCTATTATTCTGGCGGAACTACGCCGTTCTTATAATACTAAGCGAGAAGCTACCAATGCTTAATAACGGGCTCTTAAATCTCGTCTTGCGGCGTCCACTTAATTAATCCGTCTTAAGAAGGTTTATAAGAAGGTTTATTTTAAGGAGTGGAAACTTATAAAATAAGGTTTATAGGAACTTAGTAATAAAAAAACGGATTCTCTTTTAATAGAGAAGGAAATAAATCTAAGTAGTTTAGTAACTGCTCTTCCTAGGTCCCCCTTAGGTAGCTCGTTCTTTAGTAATCCTTTTTTTTTAATACTACTTAACCTAATTTCTTCCGATACTTCTGTACCTTTCCTATAGCGTTCTTTAAATTTTCTAGTAGCTCCTAGGTAGTCTTAGTATAGCCTGTCCACTTAACCTTATACTATATTTTGTCGTTAATGTCCTTATAACTAACGATCTTTAAAACTTACCATTTATTTTCTTCCTGTCCTCTATATATATCTGCTTTATAGACTAGTGGCTTAACATTCCTATATACTGGCTCTAGTATTGCGATATGCTGTATAGGGTAGATCTTTATTTTGGCTAGTAGGTTTAACTTAAACGTAACTAGTAAAATCTTCTACGTAATTTTGAAAGGTCCTAGTCTGACGTAGTCTAACTTCTTACTTAGTCGTTAACTCTTAAAATTTTTGTATAGTAGCCATACTTTATCTCCCTCCTTAAGATCTAGTCCCTTAGATCTCTTAGCATTATAGTACCTTTTTATTCTCTCTTATACTTTCTTTACTAATTCTATAAGGTCTATATAAAGATTTATTAACGTCTTTATCCTTTCTTTAGCTGTGCTATTTATTTTCTTTACTTATTATAGTAATAATAATGTTCTTAGCTTATATCTATAATTTGCCTTAAATAGTAATATGCCTATTCCTTCTTAAGGTGTTATATTGTATATAAACTATATAACTAGTAATAGCGATACCTAATTATTCTATACGTGATTAATATAATGCCTTAGATACTGCTCTAGTGTTTAATTTAGTCTTTCCGTTTAACTATCTGTCTGCGGATAATATACGGTGGAAGTTGCTGCTCTAACCCCTTGCTCCGCTAAGAATACCTCCTAAAATACTACTATAAATCTTAGATCTCTATCTAATATAATCTTACTTAGTGCTCCGTGCCTTATAAACACTTCCTTAATATAAATTCTAGCGACATCCTCCGCTAAGATTTCTTCTATGCATGCTATAAAGTATCCCCACTTTATAAGCTTATCTACTATTACTAAGATCGCGTTATAATCTTATCCGGTAATAGAATCTCTTAATTTTAGTAACTTAATAATAAAGTCCTATAATATAACCTCCTATGGTCTCCCTAGTGTTTTAATAGGTTATAGCCCTCTATATAGCTTATACCTTATTAATTTATTCCTCTAGTAATCTAGATATTCTTTTATAACTTTCCGCGCTAAGCCTTAGATTCCGTTAATAATATACTCTTCTTAGAGTCTTAATACTAAGCCTCTAGCTCTATTATGTCCTTAAGTTATTCCCTTATAGAAATCCTCTATGAATTACTCTACTATGCTTCTTAGGATATACTCCATTTCTTAATTCTTATATATATCTATCTGTAGATCTTCTAGCTATGCTTCTAAAATTCTCTGTACCTAAAAGCTTTCTAGTAACTTATAAATCTTTTCTAATTTATTATTCTCTTAAGTTGCTATAATTTTCGGATAATTATACCTAATTAATCCGTCTATATCTTTTCGCAGTAAAGCCCCTAATGGCTTTTCATCGTTCTATAGTTTAGCCTTACGACTTAAAGCATTTACTTATATGTTGTCTGTACCCTTAGTATACTAAATCTTAAAATAGTATTCCGTAAGTATCTCTGCCCATCTAACCTATCTTTAGTTAAGTTCCTTTATTATTAGGAATCCTATTAGTTTCTTATAATCCG
>Ga0307515_10013365_pt1 | contig 15352 bp, 15 predicted proteins | sample 17_EM_MG_FD_194513 | JGI IMG/M metagenome (GOLD analysis project Ga0307515, IMG submission 194513) | Populus trichocarpa ectomycorrhiza microbial communities from riparian zone in the Pacific Northwest, United States - 17_EM | ecosystem: Host-associated > Plants > Roots > Unclassified | place... | reverse complement strand
TAATTTGAGCTCTAGGCTTAGTGAATGATGATAGAAATAATGTAGAGCATGCAGAGCGGTTTCTAGAGTCAGCAGCAGTAGCCGCAGCAGCCTCAGCAATAATATATATACTTACCACTGGCTCCTTAGCCATTCTACCCTTATCTAGCTCCGTACTACTAGCAGATGCCGCCTATACCTCCTCCCCATTATCTAATGCCTCCAGTAACTGCTCTAACGGCTCCTCCGCCAGCTATAGCACCCTTAGCGTTTGCCTCACTTGCCTATCGACCGTCGGCACCGCGCTTAAGCCCTATAGACTCTGGGGAGGAAGATGCTGATATATTAATGAAGTTCTTTGACTGGAAGATTAGAATAACAAGGAACGATATAAGGAGAGCCAAATGGGAGTAGGTAAAAGATATTGTGCTTTAAGAAGACTGGAGTATTGATGATCTTAAAGGCATGGCAGATACCTCTTTAAGGATATATCAGCTTGCAATAGATAGAGGTATATTAGACGGCATGGCTCGAAACTTTAAGAGTGAGTTGTCTAGCTATAAGCCTGTATACCGCGAGCAACAGCGGGCTGCAAAAGCTCTTGTAGATTTGAATCTGGGCGGTGGTGGTTTTATTGAGGAATGAGTATATCAAAATTTGTATGCCACCTAAAGATGGGTGAGATATCCCTAGCTTAAGCGATTAAATTCTCAGATTTTCTGTTGGAGATACCATAGAAAGACTGGAGATATAATTGTTTAGTTTAGGGAAGCCTCAGAGTATCTTCTAGCTGTAACTAGTCGCCACCGTCACTATATATATCTACAAGTGCTTCCTCATCCAGCTCCTCCTCCAACTCACCATCTTCTTGCTTAAGCTTCAGCTCTTATAGCTCACCTCTCTCATATGCCCTCAAGCGACTATGCACTCGATCCAGCTCCTTCTGTTCAATATACACGCCTCCAGCTGAATGTCGAAAATGACGGTCTACAAAATGATCGCACTGGCTCTCTGCGATAGCAAACACCAAGAAGTCGCCGTAGTTGGGATGCGCTGACCTTAGGAATACATGATTGCGTTTGATCCAGGCTTTAAGTACTGCAAAAGTCAACTCAATTGGGTTGAAGTCCGGCGAGTACGGTGGTAAGAAGAGAATAATATGACCCTCTGCCTCAATAGCAGTTCTAACCCTCTCATCTACATGTACAGAGTTATTATCCATTACAATAACCATCGTCTTATTACCATACTTCTGCCGGATGGTCGCTAGTAGCGGTTTACCACCCAGTCGAAGAATTAGTCAGTCATAGCTGCACAGATACTCCAGGTTCTGCCTCGTCGAATATCAGCACTATAGCGAGCTTCAGCACCGATAGGGCCGTAAGCCTGGAATCGCCACCCAGTCTTCTTATTAAATATTGACTCGTCCAGGAAGATCAGGTCGTCTGCTACGAATTAAAGTATATCCTCACGATACGCCTGCTGCAGAGGCTCACTGCGATTCAACGATATTCGACGTAGCTCCTTCCTTGACCACTTATTCCGCTTAAGCATTCGCGACACTGTTGATTGACTGACTATTACACCGCGCTCGTTCCAAAGCCAGTATACAATCTCGTCCTGCAATCGCCAGCCTTCAATTAAGAGCCACTCTAATAAGGCCTTTGTATCCGCATCTGTTAGCCTCTTCGGCCGCCCGAGCTTCAGAAGCTGTGGCCTTGTCGGACTCCCATATCTCATCAGATTACTCTGTATAGTGTACACAGTGCGAACAGCTACACCACAGGCTGTGGCAATATCATCAGGGTGCCAGCCGAGAAGGAGATAGCGAAGTATATCCGCGCGTTTCGACGGTGGGAGGGTACGGGAGTCGGGCTGAAAGGACGGCATTGGATCGCCTACAACACCAAGAGTCAGTATACAATTGCCCTAATCTGGAAATAAGAAAATAACTTACTCCACTGCAGTTCGTGCCGACAACGAGCCTTCTCAGCGTTCACGGGGAAATATTTGGCCAAGCATTTAAGCGAACTGCAGATACTTTTGCATACGACAAATGTGCGCCTTTCTGCATCCGAAACCAATCACCCCCCATTTACCCAGTCGGTCGGCATCGATGCAATCACCGGCTTCGCCAATAGACAAGCGTTTGTCGGGTGAACGTGAGGGCGGGGAGGCAGCCTATCATTTGGACCCCGATTCCTCCAAACCTTGTTTTGATGGACCGCAGTCCTCCGTCTGAACGCGCCGTCAATTGGTAGATATACGGGCCCGCCGTCGCGAGGGCTCGAGAGACGTGTTCACCCAACAACCTTCACCATGACCGACGAACCGGCACCAGGACGCGATGAGTTCCATATCGCCATTATATGCGCACTGGGGATCGAGGCCAAGGCGGTCGAAGCCCTGTTCAGCACAACTTGGAGCACTAGGGCAATGGACAAGCACCCCGACGACAGGAACACATACACTTGCGGCCGGATCGGCGAGCACCTGGTGGTGCTCGTGTGGATGCCGGGGATCGGCAAGACCAAGGCAACGTCCGCGACGGCGCACTTACGGTTCAGCTTCAAGCAGATCAAGCACATCTTGGTCGTTGGCATCTGTGGCGGCGTGCCACGGATGGGCGATGAGGAGATACTGCTCGGCGACGTGATCATCGGCATGCACCTGCAAAAGTACGACGAGGGCAAGCAATACCCTACGGGCTACCAGGCCGGAGGCAAATGCACGCCGAACCAGGAGCTCCGGGCCTTCTTGAGCAAGCTGAAGGACAGCGACGCCAGCCAGCGGGAGCTGAAGCAGCTGTGCGCCCTTCACCTCCGCGACATGGCCGCGAGAGCGGGCTTCGCCAACGCCCAGTACCCAGGGCCGGGTGAGGACGCGCTGTACGAGGCCAGCCACCTCCACAAGCACTACGACGAGTCGCAGTGCCGGATCTGCGCGACCTCTGCGGTCTGCGACGCGGCAAAGGACATTGACTGCGCGGTCCTGAAGTGCGGCAAGGCGCATCTCGTCGAGCGGGAGCGCGTCAAGGGCATGGAGTCTGCGGGGGCTGACGCGGCGACAGCGACGACGATAACGAGCCCGAGGATCTACTTCGGCGCCGTCGGCTCCGGCGACACGGTCATGAAGTCGGGCGATCATCGCGACCGGGTGGCCCGACAGGAGAAGATCATCGCATTCGAAATGGAGGGCGCGGGCGTGTATGAAGAGATTCCCTCCGTCGTCGTGATCAAGGGGGTCTGCGACTACGCCGACAGCCACAAGAACAAGCGGTGGCAGCCGTACGCGGCCATGACCGCAGCGGCGTGCACGAGAGCCTACCTAGAGATGAAGGAGAACGAGACCTCACCCACGTCGTCGTCGCGGGCACAGCGCGGCGTGCAGTACATCGAAGAGCAGTTCCATGCAAGTGACGCGATGGCGGCGAGACGCGGTGGAGTTCTGCTAACAAGGTCGCAGAGGACTTTCCAGCACCACGCAGACCCGGCCCGCCAGTCGAGCAGCGGCCATTCGACTCCGCGAGGCCTCGGCCTGCTCCCGAGATCAAGCGTTTCCTCCAGAGATAGCCGTGACAGGGATCGGTCACCGGCGGGGGAGCGTGATCGGACTTCTCGCAGGAGCACAAACGATGCTGGTAGGAAAGACGATGCGACGCCGTATGATCTTGATCCACACTCGTCTGCTGAGCATTGAACTGAGAAGTCCAGCTGGCTATCCCCTATCGATCGAACCAACGACTTCCCGCCCAGCCCGCAGAGCATGAACGCGGTGGCCGTCGAGCCGACCTCCGGCCAGCCAAACGCACCTCCAGCACCTGCAGCACAAGTCCCATCCCACGCCAGCAACCGGGCCCACGCCCCGGACGACGCTCCGCCGTCCTACACCCAATACCCCCGTCACCCGTCCGGGCGCTCATACCCATACACATACCCGTCCCCCTTCGACCCCTACTCGTGCCCCACCCCGCTCGCGCCCCAAAACTCGCCATACCCTCCCCCCTACCCGTACTCGTACCACGCCTACAACCCCCCAAGCCAACCGCCACCACCGCCACACTCCCATCCAGCCTACCATCAGCACTCGTTCCCCGCCCCCTGGGCGTCCCCCCCGATGGGTCCCCAGCTACCCGGCGCGCTCCCGGGCCAGGCCCCGCCACCGGGCGGATACCCGCAGCACGCGATGCCCCTGACCCCGCCAGACTCGGACGCCTTCTTCGGCCCCAAGGCGCACCCAGCGACAGCGGAGAAGAAGAAGGAGAAGGAGAAACGCCCGCAGAATCCGGCACCGACTGCGGACAAACCGCGCGGCAAGCCCAGGCCCGCAGGTGCCGTCGACGACGACGGTAGCGCCAGCGGCGGCGGAGGAGGAGGCGGCGGCCTCCACATCCACCACGGCGTGGGCGGGCAGTGGGCCGTGGCGCAGGAGATGCGGATCGAGGCCGGGGCGAGCCTGTTCGCGGCGGGGAGGAAGCAGCGGCGGAAGCGGGATTCGAAGCGGCGGGGCGAGGATACGGAGAGTAGTGAGGAGGGTGAGGGGTGAGTGAGTGGGTGGTGCTGGGCTCGGTGTGCGGTAACTTAAGGGGTTGTTGCTGTATGCTAAGGGGCTGCTGGCGGTCGATGGAGCAACGTTTCGTGGTGTGGATTTGGGGAGGCGTGTATGTACATACATAGTACTCACCCAACCAACGGTCCCCCCTCCTCACGTACACAGTATGTACCCCTCTTCACCAGCCCGGAAACGTGGCGCCAGGTCGGCTTTTGCTCGGGACCTGGGACTCGGGACTCGGGGCGTCCCGTGGCCTTCTCCAGACCTGTGAGCGGCCCGACCCAAATCAATGCCAAATCGCCCTCGCTTTGGGGTACTGCATGCGGCGACGACCACCTCAGGCCGGCAGGCTGGACGGAGATCTTGACCTGCAGGTGTTGCAGCTGGAGGTGTCACGTGTCCATTGTATCGCTTATTAGTCAAGCAGTCGTGTACCTAAATGGATGGGAAACCTCCAGCGCATACGTACATAGCTCTCGTCCATCAATCCCACCCCATCCTCAGCCGTCGCCGGCCTTCCCCCCCCCCCCCTCCCTCCCCTCTCCCAAACTCGTTATCGCCGCGTCCGTCGGCTCAGCTCTTCAGAGCCCTCGCAGGCCCCAAGTCTCGCGCGTGCAACCATGGACGCCGCCGCCGCCGCGTCGTCGCACGCACAGCCGCCACGCTTCAAGGGCGAGGACCCGGAAGCTCAGAGTATGACGGCCTCGGACGCTCGATTCGGGCAAGGCATTCACTGAGCCGCTGCTAGCAGGGACGAGTTACCAGGTCGCTCCGAGCGGCGTCGCGGCCTCGACGATGCCGGACGCCGGCCACCGCAACCACCACCGCCGCCCAGAGGAACGGAAGCGCTCGTGGCAGGCCGTCGTCCGCGGGGTCGCGAGGTACGCCAACGCCATCGTCGCCGTCGTCGCGCTCGTGTGCGCCTGGATAGCCCTTCAGTTCGCGATATGGCTCGCCAAGAAGGGGTTCATGGAACATTGCCTGAGTGACCAGGTGAGGGGCCCACGATGCCGCGCGTGAGAGATCATCCGTTCTGACCGGCGCATAGGCGCGCGGCGCAGTGCTCGACGAGGCCTGCTCGCGGGCGCTGGACCAGGCGTCGCCGTCGCCGCAGCCGCCGCTCCTGGGCCGAAAGCTGGTGCGCTGGATGGGGGAGCTGGCGCAGCGTTGGGTCTACCACGTCCTGTTCCACGAGCACGAGGTCGACCGGCACGTCGATGCCTTCGCTGCCGTGATTCCCTACTTGGCGGCCTTTGTTTCCTCGGTCGCGGTCGCGGTCGCGTCGGTGGTCTTCTCCATCAGGGGCATCAACCCCATCGCGTCCTTGCCCTCCTACTTCTCTAGAAAAGGTTCGTTAACGCAAGCAACGAGGGACGTGGCGCTGGTCGATGAAGGCACCGAGAAGATCGAGAAACAGGGTAGCAAGTCCGTAATCAACATACACCACGGAAAGGGGGGCACGTTCTACATAGCGGAGAAGATGACCATCGTCAAAGAAGGTCGGTCGGACGGGCTGCGACACTTGACTCTGCTTCTTCCATTCCGCTAATGCCAACAGACGACGAGTGGCCCAAGATCCTGAAATGGCTGTCCGAGACCATGTGCCTGGACCACCACCATTCCGTTAGCTCTAATCGCCTAGAGGGCACTGGGCAGTGGCTGTTGCAACGGAAGGAATTTCTGGACTGGAGAGAAACCACGTCCCCCTCGATTCTCTGGCTGCACGGCATTGGTATGGACCCCGTTTCTGTGTGGGGAGGGAGACCCCGAGGCTAAACAACAACAGCTGGTGCCGGCAAGACTATGCTAATGTAAGCGCTCCACGGCTCAGCTGCTGTCGATGGGAGGAGTATGCTCACACACGCAGGTCTCTGGTCGTCGATGAATTCCTAGAAGACATGGAAGAGGGCGATGCGCTAGTCTACTTTTACTGCAAATACGACGAGTTCGAGAGGCGCAACCCAGAGTCCATCCTGAGGGCGCTGGTCAAGCAGCTAACACTCGCGAGTTCGCAGCCGCCGGAGCCCGTAGCCTCCATCTATGAGCAGCGACGGACGGGCGGTTTCCTGTCCGGCCCGCTGACGCTAGAGGAAAGCAAGCGTTTGCTTGTGGAGCTGATCGGTTCATTCGGACAGACGGTCATTTGCATCGATGCGCTAGACGAGTGCGATAAGAACACTCGGAAACAGCTCTTAGACGTATTGACCGACTTGCTGCGCCTATCCTCCAGGCCAGTCAAGATATACGTCACCAGTCGGGACGACGATGACATCGTGCTTCACTTAGACGTATTTCCCAATATTTCTATCCGTTCGCACGACACCTCCGCCGACATCGAGTATTTTGTGCACACGGAAATCGAGAAGCGCATTGCGAACAACCGGCTTTTACGTGGAAATGTGGATCCGGAGCTAAAGTCGCACATCAAATCGACCCTTTGTTCCCGGGCGTCTGGGATGTATGGCTCAAGCCCTTTTGCTTGCGTCTGCCCACAAACGTACTGACGCCGACGCAGGTTTTTATGGGTTCATTTCCAGATTTTGAACATCTGCAACGAGAAAACGACGACGTCGCTCAAAAAGGCATTGAACCGATTACCATCTAACCTAAGGAACACGTTTCTGCAGATCCTAAAGAGGATCGAGGAGCAGAGCGATGACAGCAGGGCATTAGCCGAGAGGACGCTCAAATTCATCCTGTGCGCTCAACGCCCCCCTACCCCGGATGAGCTTACCGAGTTTCTCTGCTTCGACCCGACGGAGCGGACGTTCGACGACAACGGCTTGAACGAGATGGTCATTCTCGATGTGTGCCAAAATTTTGTTATTAAGGATAACGAATCAAACGTCCTGCGCTTTACACACACATCTGTCCACAATTTCCTCCAAGGCGAATTCGGGCTCCCCGCTGCGCATACCTTCACGGCGGAGATGTGCCTTTCTCTTCTCTGTCTGCCGAATTCCTTCGACGATGAGGACGGGCCAGACGAGGCAACCCTAACCGGAGAGTCGATTTTAGACTACGCTTCCACGTACTGGGCCAAACACGTTCGGTCGTCCGGGAACGAGAGTAACAGTTCGCTTATAAAGCTGCAAGAAGAGTTCCTGCAGCCATCCCCCGCCTACACAGCTTGGCTCCAGAAGTCTATATCGCTAGACACCGAACTGTCGAACGGATGGGACATACTGGCGCCTTTGTTCGTCGTCTGTTACTACGGACTCGCGGCTATGTGCCAACATCTCCTGGACGCGGGCTGCGACCCGAACCTGCATAATGCATACCGAAGAACAGCGCTGCACGCGGCCGCACGGTACGGACACGAAGCGCTCGTCCAGAAGTTGGTAGGGTTGCCGACGGTCGATCTAAATGCGAAAGACAACGACGGCATTACCCCGCTCTCGTGGGCAGCGCGACGTGGGCATGACGAGGTCGTCAGACAAATCCTCATAGCGAAAGGGGTAGACGTGAACGCAAAGGATCGTAGCGGCCGCACGCCACTCTTGCTCGCGGTGCAGCACAAGCACCGGAAAGTGGTAGGGCGACTGCTGGAGACTGATGGCGTGGACGTGAATTGTCGGGACGACCTGGATTGGACGCCCCTGTCGTTTGCGGCGGAGAGCGGAGATCTCAAGCTGGTCGACCTGCTCTTGAGTGCACGAGGCCTGGATGTCAATTCCGGGGATTACGACGGCTGGACTCCGCTGCTATTCGCCGCCGAGCAAGGGCACGAGCGTGTGACAGCACGGCTGCTCCGAGCGACCGGAATCGACGTCAACGCCGGGGACGACGAAGGGCGTGCGCCCCTCTCCTTTGCGTCAAAATTAGGGTACGAGGGCGTGGTTCGGCTGCTCCTAGACGCAAACGGAATCGACATCAGGCCTGAGGACAGCGACGGGAAGACGCCGCTACTATGGGCCATACAAAATCAGAACGAGAGGCTGGTCCGGCAGCTGCTCCGAGCCGAAAGAGTGGACATGCCGCCTAGACATGTCGATTGGGCTGAGCTGGTGCACGAGGCAGAAAGGGGGCACGAGGCAGTGATCCGTCTCATACGGGGCGGAGCTAGAAATGAACAAGACACGGACAATCCAGGCTCGATCTCGCTGTCGTTTGCTGCAAAACAAGGCTACGATGAAGTCCGGAGACTCCTCGAAGCGGGATTTGACGTGAACTCCAAGGACAAACCGGGCCTTACGCTCCTCTCGCGCGCTGCAGGCTGCGGGAACGAGCTGCTGGTGGAAAAACTGCTTGGTATGGATGGTATTGCTGCGGGCTCCACGGACAACGGGGGCCGGACAGCTTTGTCGTGGGCAGCGCGGCTCGGGCACGATGGCGTCATCAGACGATTGCTAAGAGCGAAGGGAGTGGATGTCAATTGCAAGGACAACGGCGGACGGACGCCGCTCCTATGGGCAGCACAGAAGAACCACCGCGCCGCTGTCATGGAGCTTCTGAAGGCAGAAGGCGTCGATGTCGACTCGAGCGACCACAACGGACTGACACCGCTCTCCTGGGCAGCGATGAGGGGCTACAGTGACGTGGTCGAGCTGTTGCTCGGGACCGGGACCGTGGACGTCAACGCCGAAGACAGGCACCGGCTGACGCCGCTCCTGTGGGCAGCCAAGGAGGGCAAAGAAGCCGTGCTGCAGCAGCTACTCGACATCGAAGCCGTAGACCTGGACTTCAAAGACAAGGACGGCCTGACGCCACTGTCGTGGGCGGCGCTGCAGGGACACGAGGAAACCGTCCGGTTGCTGCTCAACGCTGGCGCCAACTTCGCGGCCCAGGACAACAATGGGCAGACGGCGCTCTCGCTGGCGAAGGAGAACGACTATCGCAACATCGTAAGACTGTTGCGGCTGGCTGGGGCGGATAAGCCGTAATGGGATGCGAGCTGGCTTCGGCTCAGGTGTTATCTCTGTTTCTCTGCTCGAGGTCTGAAGGTTGGCTTCATTATTTTACCGTGCAAATCGTTTGTATAGGGTAGCAGCGGATAACTAGCTTGGAAGAGTCGAATGTGCAAAGGAGAGTGAACAATGCAACACCAGAAATGTTTGTGGTACATAGAAGTTATCGTCATCGGGAAATGTCGTGGGTACATGGTCTTTCCCAATAAGGGTAAACATGACCGTTTTGGTAAGATCGAACCAAAGGTCCGTCACCTCCAGCTGCGCTTTCCCTCTACGCGTGCCTGCCACGAAATTGGTCAGTTCCTTCTAAATGGACCGCTCGCTATGGAGCTACTATGCACTTCCTTGACCGCACGTTCCTTCAACTTAGGGGCCGGCTCGGAAGACCTACTTGCCCTGGCCGATGGAGGTCTAGCCTAGGCGCGGCTTATGAGTGCAACACAAGGGGCTTACAGCTCGGCGTGGTCCGAAAAAAGCTCGGCGTGGTCCAAAAGTTCAACGTGGTCCGAACTTCAAATTCAACCTCGGACCACGCTCAGCTTCGGACCACGCTCAGCCCCCGCATATGCAATGCACATGCAATTTAAATAAAATAGAAAATGCGAAGTTGTTTATCTATAAATCGTAAATATTATAGTATGCGATTGGGGTATATGCTATATATATGCTCTAATATGGCTATATAAGGTAATGGTAGTTAGTTATTAAAACATAGCCTGTGCACACACGTAGCATATCTATAATATAGTTGCACCACAACTTCTTCTCTATAACATTATAGCATATACTATAAGTATATATAGCGCAATATAGGTATAGGCCTTATATATGCTAATAGAAAGACTAGGGCGAACTTTTAAAAATATATTTAATAATTATATACGCCGCGTATACGCTTACTATGAGTAATCTAATAATTGCGGATTTTGATAACCCGCAGGTAGCCTCTACTACTAACCCATCTCCCTTTAGCTATTACTATAGTAAGTATATACTCTATATATGCGTATATATACTTATAAAGCTTTATAGGCCTAATTCTAAATCTAAATCCCGGTTAGGTAACACCTAGTAAGTTATATAGTTGCATATGCATAGTATATGCTTATAATAACTATAGCGCGCGCTGTAGCAGCTCTTATAGGGGGAAGACGTAAGTATATATAGAATCGCATATCCAGTATATATACTAACTATATATAGCCCTGGCTATCTTAGTCTAAGACAACGTGAGTATATATAGCTTTATATACTGTGTAGGTATATACTAAGCGTATACTAAACCCACTTAATACCGCCTCTATGCTCTCCTTAGTAAATACTATAGTGTATATTGCTTATCTATACCCTATGCGTAGCATATACTAAGCTAAAGTTTAGGTATAATATCACAGTTAATGGTACGCAGATGTGCGGCCGTGTCTTTACCGCTTAACTAAGTGTACGTTTTGTATATGCGCAGTATCTACGGCTCTACTAATATAGCTATAGTATCGCTAGTATGTCCGCAATAAGCACAGCGGTGCTTATATATACTACTATGTTAATATAGTAGCCCGGTATATACTTACTATATATAGTAACCAACCTAACTATTAATAATACGCCGGTTGGAGAGCTAATTATAGGTAAGAAGTATACGCTATATATATGCAGCGTATATATAAGGCTAATATATTATAGCGCCCTAAAACTGTTTATTCTCTCTAGTACTTAGTAGGACGCTAGATACCTATATAAGCCTAGGTATATCTATGCCTATATATTATATATACGTCGCTAATAGTATATATAGTCGTGGCCCTTTAGGGTTTAGGATCTCGGAGTATGCAGATACCTATATACTCTTTATATATACCCACTCTATGCTATATATACTAAGCCTAAGCTAATTAAATACAGTGCCTAGGACCAGAGGTTTGCCTCCTAATTTAGTAGGCAATTCTATTATGAGGTAAGAGCACTAGTATCGCTTTTGTATATGCGCACTGTACCCTAATATATATATCTATCTATCTATATACTTATTCCCCCTAAGTTTAATTTTAGATGTAAAGGTACTTATAGGCCTAAGGGTAGCGTATATAAGGAATAAGTATGGCTACTACTAGGGCTACTACCCAATTCTGAAACTAACGCTTAACTCTATATTTAGGAGACTAGAAAAGTCTAATTTGGCGTATCCCCTACATATACATTACTAAAACCATTACTTGGTTATATTGCTAGCTTATATATATATATACTACGTATGTACAAACCCCTAATATCTTCTACTAACTATAGGTTAACACGTGCTTATACTAGGCGTATACTAACTTAAGGGAAACAGCGTGTTGGCCCTACTACTCCCTCTACTAGCTTAAAGCGTAAGGTTAGTATTTTATCTGTATATATTTAGCATACGCTAACTATATGCGCAGCGCAGCCTAACCCCCCTAGGCGACTATGAGGAATCCCCCTTACCGTCCGCACGCTGCTAAAGTGGTAGGTTTACTTTATATATACCCTATATATATATTACTAATGTTTAGTATAGGGGGCAGAAAACTAACTGGCTGCTACCGTGGTAGTAGTAAGAGCTTTAGTAAGTTTAGTTTATTTTGCTGCATATATTATGCTTATGCTTTATATAAGCCTCTCCTACTATAGGTAGAGCCTGTTGCTCGTCCTGCCTTACTAGTTAAGTCCTAGTATATACTAGGCCTATATACTATATACGTAGAGTATAGTATATATCGTCGGAGTTTTGGTGGAGTTTACTAGGTAGTTAGGCTAGGTATATACCCGATATAGGGCGGGGGCTATAGGCCCATATTAATTAATTCTTTATTTATAGTGATAGAACTTTATAATACTTACTCTTTATATACTATGTATATGCGCCCTATATACTAATACTATGCTCCTACGCCCACTTCTTAAGCTCTGCTAGTTCCTTTACTTTATTATATACATCTTTAGCCTATTTTAATTTACTAATTCATTACTCTATATTTTATATACGTAGTATATATGCCTCCTTTTCTATCTCCTCTATAGATAGGTTAGACCTATACCTCTTACCTGTAGTCCGAGGCGTTTAACTTTAAGATAGTAGAGGTAGCATCTACGCTGTATATACTGTGGATATACGCGACATATCTAATACTAATGCTATATTATTATCTACTGTACTTATCTACAATATAGTCTGCCTACTAAATATAGTAGATAATTCTATACTAGGTATATGCTGTAGATTTGGCTTAGGGGTATTAAATAGGTTCTGAGGATTTTAAGGAAGATTTAGTCTAGGATTTCTAGCTTATTACTTAGCTGCTTTCCACTGTTTTTAGGCTGCTTAAGCTTAGTATCTACTCTATATCTACAGCGCATATACATATATTATTTCTATAGCTATACTACTATCCACTTTAAGTCGTAATAATTTCTCTATATATTATCTATTCCTGTCTCTTTATATAGCTCTTATAGATTAAATATCTCTTATATATGGAGTTTAAGTCTATACTAAAGCATTAAAATATATAGCGTATATATAGAGCGTATATATTACTGAAGTACTACAATAAGTACGCATAATTTTCGACTAGTAAAGTTATTGTTTTAAAAGTAACTACTTTTACTAATTCCAGTATGCTTTTATATATATGCCCACTACTTATAAGGGACCTTTAACTTTTCCTTTATAAGCCTAGCTAGTATCTATATTTTCTTCTTATTATTTATTTAAGACGTAAGCTCCGGATGTAGTGTGTATATACTTTATATACGCGCTATAAGTTTCTGCTCTATCTCTGCTTTCTATATCTGCTCTATAATATATCTTGCTTTATAAGTTAGAAAGCGCTTTATAAAGTTTTGTTTAATATATACTAGGTAGAATATAAGCATATATTAAAGGTATTTGTCCCATTTACGTAATAGGTTAATTAAATATAGGTAATCTCCAAAACCTATATACCGTTAGTATATGCTAGGCATATATAACGCGTATATATTCTGTATACGTACTACCGGCTTATTTCTTATATATATTAACTATAGCTGTACGAAGTCTAGTTCCGTAAATATGTGCAAATTGTATAGATAATTGGGTAGCATCGCCTAAAACCTTAAATACTAGCTTAAATATCTTTGTATATGCAACACGTATTTCTAGGTTAAGAAAGGTATATACCTACACCTTAATTCCTATTATAAATATTAGCCTACGCCTGGTATATACTTAGTATAGGGCGTGTATACGTTTCGAATTCTTATCCCATTCCGCAATTAAGAATAGATTTGTTTTACCTTATACCATTTTAAATAATAGGTCTATTTTAATACATATTACGTGTTGGAATGCCTTAGCTTACGCGTATATACAACATATAATAAGGAAATACTCGTTATTAAAGTTATAAATTGCTTAAATCCATTACTCGGTGTTCTCTTTATATTGGTTTATAGAGAATTCGCGTACTATACCTGCTTCACTTAGGCTTTATATATACATAGCGTGTATCTAACCTATACTTACCTATATATGCCGTCCCCTTTAGGAATTATAGTAACCTTTTCTTTTAAATTAAAGTAGTAATTCGATCCTTAATATTAAGACTATTATATACTGCATGTAGTGTCTGCGTCCTATACTTTCTATATAAAGTATAATATTCCAATAATAGGATAAATTAACCTATATTATAGTAAGTAATTTTATTAGCATATACTATGTATATACTATATATATACGGGGCATACGTGTAGTAAGGCTTAGGACTTCTATCTACCTTATTACTTTAACTACGTTATTAGCAAGGTTAATTAGTAGCTTTGTTGGGTATGGTGGATAATATGTATAAGAATTCCGCGTAATAAGGCAAATGTAAGGATACTGTGCTATATTAATAGGAATATAGCAATCTAGCTATACACTATATGTTCGGCTTACTACTCTACCTTAGTCTTGTGGGTGGTTGAACCTTATATAGGGTTAATATATGCCTAGCGTATATAATATATAATATTATATACCATAATATTTTTACTTTAATGTTAAATGTCCAATATAGGTATATTCTTGTTTTAGTTCTTAAATTCCATGTTCTATAAGTAGATAAAGGTATTAAATATCTACTTAGGCGGTTATTAATAATAAAGGCTAGGCAGTATGCTATGGTTTAGTATTACTACTGCTAGAATAACTAATAAACTTGATCTGTATATAATAAGCATATATTGCGCATACGCTAGCCATATATATACTCTATGCCAAAAAGACATTATTAGTCTGCTTTTACTATATACACGTTCTTATGTTCTAGGGCAGATATACTACCGCCATAATTGTAAAATATTATGGTAGTAGCTGTATATTATAAGTATATATTTAATATATATAAACGATGCTTACTTCTCTATACTTTGCTTAAGCTTTTTATTAATCTCTACCGCCTAGTGTAGATAACTGCTACGCTTTTAGAGGTTGTTAATTAATTTAAGCTTAACCTTATTATATACGGGGCATATACAGAGGATATCCTTATAGGCGTGCTTATAGTATCTAATGCCGCTATATTTAAACGCCTAATAAAATACTTTTTTACTCTCCCTATTATTTTCTCTAAGAAGCTATAGTCGTATAATCCTAGGGTTACCAGTTTTATGGAATAAGAATTAAATCTACTATAGGTATAAATACAGTATATGCCTAGTATATGCATCGCTTACCTTTAATATATACTGCTTAATAACCTTACGCACTATTTCTTTATCTACATCTATAGATAGTAGAGGTGCTGCTTTATAGATAAAGTGTGCAATTCCTTCTTTTCTAGTTGCTGGATATTCTGGCATTATAATATAATCTACTGCCTCTTAGATAATAATTTAATGCCTACTATAAGAGCTAATAAGTGCTC
>Ga0307515_10013364_pt1 | contig 15355 bp, 2 predicted proteins | sample 17_EM_MG_FD_194513 | JGI IMG/M metagenome (GOLD analysis project Ga0307515, IMG submission 194513) | Populus trichocarpa ectomycorrhiza microbial communities from riparian zone in the Pacific Northwest, United States - 17_EM | ecosystem: Host-associated > Plants > Roots > Unclassified | place... | reverse complement strand
AAGTTTAATCTTAAATATACTATAGCTACTCTAATTTAGTTATAGGAGAAAGTAAAAACAATTTTGTTAAACTAGCGCGAACACATTAGGGAAAAGGGTGCAGAAAATGCTGGACTGTTATAGGTACCGGAAATTATAATATAGTGATTTAACTGGGCAGGTTATAGCATTTATATTTATAGTAGCTATTTTTTATATTATTTATTAGTGTTTAATAATAGATTTTAATATATAATTACACTGAAATCCTTACGCCCCTAAATTAGTCGGCTTACGCTACTATAGAGAACCTAGTCTATACACCTAAAAGATCTAAAGCTAAAGTGCCCCTACAGCAGATAAGAATCTATACCCACCCTAGTTTAACTACGTAGTGCCCTATTAGTTAGAGTAAATGCATTTATAAAATAACTCTCTCCTCTACCCTAATATTCTATAACTAACCTTATTTATTCTTACTATTAACAATTAACTAACTAAAAGCCTTAAAAATGGATATTAATAGTCTACTTCCCCTAAATCTAATAATACTATTACCGGCGCCTAAAAGATTTACTCTACCAGATTTAACGTTTTTAACGCTTAATAGATTCACTCTACCAAATCTAATGTTTTTAGCGCTTAAGAGATTTACTCTACCGGATCTAACGTTTCCAGCACCTAAGAAACTTACTCTACTAGATCCATTAATGCTAGCACCTAAGAGATTCACTCTACGAGATCCATTAATGCTAGCGCCTAAGAGATTTACTCTACTAGACCCAGCGGTTCTAGCACTTAAGAGATTTACTTTACTAGAGGCTTCGACGTTAATTTTTCCAGTTTTAACACTACCGACTAGCTTCGCAACACTAGATATTTAAGAAAAGCGGGCGTTAACGGTTTATACCTCCAGTGCTCCTTTATAGTTAATTTGCTAATATTTAATATAGTATAATATAGCTAACTCTAATCCTAATAGCTGCAATTATTCTATAAATATACCGCCTTTAAGACTAGACCCTTTACTCTTATTAAACTCAATTAGTTTGGGATTAGTTTGGCTTATACTAATATACCTTTAGAATACATACGCGTTAGTAGTTTGTATTACTAGTGCCCCTTTACTAATTACTCTGTTAACGCTTAATGCAGTATAACGCAACCAGATCTTCTAATAGCAGCACGCCTCCCACTAGCGGGCATATATTGCTTAGCTCGCCTCTTACCAATAACAGTCCTTCTATAGATACCCTATTATACAGTCGACTGCGCAGAAAGCAGCGTTATAACAATGCTTGGAATATGCGACGTAATAAACGAAGAAAAGGAAATATGTGGGAGAAGAATGCAAAGTTACTTCTAGGCACAGCAGTAATAAAATATTAGAATTGTTGTCTAAGGGAGTGCAGTCCTTTACCGTCGCCAGTATTTAGCGATTCTGGTGTTATAACCAGCCGCGAACCTAGTGCCGCTAGTAATAGTTAATCTAGCGTTATAAGTAATAGTTAATCCAGGGTTACAAGTAACAGTTAATCCAGCATCACCAGTAGCAGTCCCCCGCTATTACCAGTATTTAGCAATTATAGTGTTATAACTAGCAGTGAATCTAGCATTAATGGTGTTAGCCAATATATTATTAGCACCTCTGCTAGCCAGTTAAGCGCTACAGTTAGTAATTATTATAGTAATATTAGTGGCAACAGATCTAGTAGTCTAATGCCCTAGCATTGCTTACGTTTGTATTATCCGCCCTTCCTAATGTCCATTATATTAAGACTTCTAAGGATGCTTCTGTAAGCTATTATAGGGGGATATTAAAACCCAGTTACTAAAAGCAATGGTTGATTACGGGTATAAATAGGATTAAATTTCGGAAACGTTTAAGATCAATAAGCGTGCTTATAAATATCGGTATTGCAACGCGACGCGAGGGCCTTATTATCGGCAAAGTTCGCTATAGTAAGAAGCTAAAGACAAATTCCTGAATAACCAAAGAGTAAAAGGCGTTGTATTTAATGTAATTGCCGTAGGAATGGGATGCTATATACCTTTACAATATATATCTAGATACCAGAGGTATAGGTTATATCTTAGTAACCTTAAAGTATCTTATTTACTACCGTCACAGTAAATACAAACTTAAAAGACCTAACCTCTCCCTTTTCCCCACTTAATGCTCTACGTGCTAGGTTAAGAGGAAAGATAAGATATAGGAGAGTTAGGAAGACAATATTCTTATTTCCTTGCGTACTAGTAAAAATTGAAAAAGTTTTTAGACTATTTTAGCTTCGCTTCTGGGCAGAACAGGTTATATATATTCTAATTAATATAATAACCTTAATAAAAGTAAAAAGGTAGAGTTATATTTAGGCGGAAAGCGGAAATACTAATATTAGAGTAATTTAGACTTGCAAAGAGCTTAAGAATTAAAGGGAGAGGGATTGATATGGGATTAGGTAGGAGAAATAATTAGAAGATCGGGAGAACTATATAGAAAAAAGATAAAGCGTAATATGACGAATGAATAGTTACTAAAATAGTTACTCTTTAAAAATATATATATATTATTTGGATATAGCTAGGGCTATAGAATCCCTATAAATCCTAATCGGTATAACTTAGCCTTCTCATACTATAAGGCAGGTAGTGGCTTCCGTTACATGTGTATATAAGCCCTAAACCCTAAGCATTATATTAATGTCATTGTAAACGTGGAACAAGTGGCGTCGGCTAGTTATATACTATATTTAGCAGCCTACGCCTTAAGCACTGCCTTGTCTAGCTATCTCCTAGCCTTCTACTGCGTATAAATAGCCGTCTTCCCACCTCTTAACCGCCAGATACTTCTTATTTAGCCTTTTACCCGGCTTAACAGATACCAACCCCGGTATATAGCGCAGAAAACTCTCTAATAACTATAATGCCTATATAATAGCAAGAAGCCACTAGCGAATCCAATTTAGAATAACTAAAGGCGATATACACTCCTAATTTAGGCCCTAGTTTAATTAATTATACACTAACCTCTAATATACCTATAGAGGGAGGCTAACCTTCCTTAGTTATACTACTTAAGATATAGTAAGAGAAGGAATCAAATATAAAGGAAAAGGTAAGAAAGTAAGTATAACTTCTGTAACGTATATTCTAATCCATAAAGGCTAAGAGAAATATCCAGAATATTGTTTTTATAGAAGAGCCCGATAAGAATATTGTATATATTAAAGACCACTTAAGACGCCAAAAATTTATTAACTACCTGGAACTAGGGAGGAAAGCGTAAAAAAGGCCGCTAAACTAACCTTACCGTACCTCTACCTCCACTTCCCCCACTTTAGAGTTATATAATAAGTACGGCAAAGCAAATAATTAATCTAGTTTAAATTTTGTTAGAGAAATAGATAGCTAAAATTAAGGACGGGATAGTAAAGTAGGTAACTATACTAAAGGATATTACGCAGAACTAGTATAACGAACTTAGAAAAGGGAAGGAAAAGCAGATTGCTACACTAAAGGACGCCATAGGGAGAGAGTGTGAGGAGGTTGAGAAGGGAACGGTAAAGAAGCTTAAAATACTAAGGAATGCCTAGAACGTTTAGCTTAAAGCTCTTAAGGATATAATAAGACAGGTTAAGAACCTACTAGGGCGGACTAGTAATGATTTTTAAGGGATATAATTAGACTTGCTTTTTAGCAAATCCTAGTATACTTTTCTAAAATTTAGATATTTGTTAAATATTAAGCTTTATAACTTTATACTAGTAATCTCCATCTCCCTAATAGCGTTTATGATATATTGCTCTCTTTAATGGATTAGATATCAATATTTAAGCGGTCTTTATTTATATCTCTTTACTATTAGGCCCTTCTGTAGCTTAAGCGTGGTATTATATATATGCGATATTACATACACTTAGTTAAATAGACAGTGCACGCCCTCTTACTAAAGAAATCCTATTCGCTTTCCCGTTTCTTAGTTCCTAATTCTAAATTTCCGTTTTCGGTTTCCTAAATCCTAAATCCTAACTTTGAAATATCTTTTTATATTTAACATTTAGCAAAAATAAGTAATAACGGTCTAACAGAATAAATACCTCTTACGCTACCTCTTCTTCTATAGATAAATTTTAAATCCTTTTATAGTAAAGGGTAATTTACCTTATATTCGCTAGGTTAAGTTACTAGCCTTATATCCTTAAAATATACTTTAATACTACCATATAGCCGGCTACTTAGATAGTAAGCCTTCTACTACCGGATTTCTATTACTTATTTAGATCCTATTAGTATAAAGCTAATATACATATCTCTCTTTATCTAGAAATGTTACTGCTTTTATTAATAACCGAATTACTATAGCGCTTTAAAAGTTTAGCGTTATTACGGGCTGCGGAATATAGATAAGAAGTAGAGTCTTATATTCTACTAGAAGTAGGAGCTAATATCTAAGTAATAGACGATTTTGGTCGGACGCCGCTATTATTGGCTATAAGTAATAGTTATAAGGCGGTAGTAAAACTACTTCTTGCACGGGATAATATTGATCCAAACTCTAAGGATAAATTTAGGGCTATACTACTGTTATTAGCTGCAGAATATAGAAGTAAAGTAGTAGTAGAGCTACTACTTATATAGGATAACGTTAATCTAGATTTTAAGAGCGCTCTTAGAGATACACCGCTATTATAGGCCGCGATAAACGGGTATAAGGGGGTAGTAAAGCTACTACTAGCGCAGGATAGTATTAGCCTAAACCCTAAGGGCTTCTATAATTAAATACCGCTATTAGTAGCTACGGAGCGCGGGTATAAGGTAATAGTAGAGCTACTACTAATGAAGGACGGTATTAGCCTAAACTCTACCAATATTAAAGGTTGGACTCCGCTTTTATAGGCTACAGAGAGTGAATAAGAGGGGATAGTAAAGCTACTGCTTGCGCGGAAAGGCATTAACTCTAACTTTAAGGATAGTAATAGTCGGACACCGCTCTTATAGGCTGCTTAATGGGCATATAAGACTATAGTAGAGCTATTCCTTAAAGATGGCGTTAACGCGAAATCTAAAGATAAGTATAGTAAAACGCCGTTATGGTAGGCAGTAGAGGGCTAGTATAAGATAAGAGAAATATATTTATTAAACACGCGGCTAGTAGGGTTTATAGACGAGATATACAAGCCAGTGGTTTAGCTACTGCTTAGAAAGGATAATAATATAGGCTTTAACACTATATATACTTAACTTTCCTATAAATTAGAAGACTAGTTACTAAGAAAGATTAAAGGCTACGGTTAACTTCCTTATACTAAGCAAACTATTATTACAGACTCCGACGTTATCCTCTCCCCATCTATCTTCGTGCCAGCTACCTCCTAATTTCGCATCACCATTAAGTTATAGGGGCGTAGCCTTATCTAAAAGATATCTGGCGATCTTTTAGCAGTTCCTATAGATCGCGTAGTTAATTAGGCCGTGAAATTTTGGCCCTAATTTACATAATGGGGGTTCCTTGTTTATCTATATAACGAAATTATGTCTATTTCTAGTTTTCGCCGCCTTATAAAGGCGCGTAGCTAGCTAAAATACACCTAGTTTTTTTAGCTAAGTGCCCACAATCAGAACAAGATCTAGAACTTAACGTTTAGTATCCTAAGACACAGCTGCAATCGCGTCCTCGTCTTAATTGTCAATTTCTCTATCAAGAAGTACATCGGGCTAAAGCACGCCAATATCTCTAGACCGTTTCCCTTCGCCTTATTAATCTATATCTCTCCTAATATAATTAGGATAAGCCAATAGTTCTAATCCCTAAAAGTACTTTAGGTTAAAGGCTAAGCGCTATTTATACTTATAGCAGATTATCCTATCTAGTCGACCGTAGAGTTCTATTATCTTTATTTATAGGCCCTTTTTAGTTAAAGGAGAGTCCGGAGATAACGACTGGAATTTATTATAAAGTCTATCAATATTCTACGTAAAGTGTTAAAGGATGCGCCCGTTGCTTTTATTCGCAAGTTAGTGGAAGTTAGTGGGTATAGTATAAAAAGCTAGCTCATTTATAATGCAAAAGCCCCTATACATATTTTAAGTTAAATAATTATTATTATAATTATTAATGTTAAATAGGCTACGTCTAAACTAGCGCCTAGAAAATATAAGGTTTTAAAGGGTATAAACAACATTCTCATACTTAAGTTAATAGGAGTTAGTAGGAACGGCACAAAAAGCTTTCTTATTTATAATACAAATATTACCGTGCATATTTTTAGTAGAATTACCGTTATTGCAATTACTAATCTTAAACGGGCTACGTCTAGATTAGTGCCTATAAAGCGTATAAAAGTCGGGAACTATAAGCATTAAGAGTTAGAAAAGTAGCTCTCTACAGTTTCCAATATATAAGACTTACTTTTTGCAACTACTAAATTGCCAGCACCGCTTAAAATAATAATCTTCTTCCTTACTATAAACACCTTTTTAAGGTCCTTAAATAAGATCTCTTTAAGGGATTTCGGTTTAAAATAAGGCTTACTATCTTTAGTGAAATACGATTGCCTTTTAGGGTAAATTTATTTAGGCATTTTAGTTTAATAAATCAACTATATAAAGAGGGAAGTGGGGACAAAAGATACATAGAGTAGGTAGTAGGGGTGCTAGTAGTTATACTTTGTTTTACACTAATAGAGATACTAAAGAGGGGCAAGTTGGTATAAAATAGATATAAAGTGCATTTTAGGAACAGAGCTTCGCTATACTCCTATTGCACACCCTATAGTCCAATTAATACCATTATAATATATAACGGGCTATCTAAGTAAAACTATCTAGGGGTTCTATATAAACCAGCGAGGTAGAGCATAAATAGCCTTGCTATAATCGCCTTAGTTACCTAAATAGCCATAAGTAGTAAGCGCTAATTAAGGGTCACCTACTAAGCAGAGCCTTAGGTAGGCGCAGAAGTTTTATTTAAGTAAGCAGATTAGTGTTTCGTGCTAGGGCCTTAGGCATATAAATAATTTCAATAGTAGAAATTAAAAATATTAAAAGTAAGAAGGCTGAATAGGCTTACGGCGGCTTAAGCTATCTACTACGGTACAGCATCCCCTTACCCATTCCAGTTATTTCACTTCGTTTTAAAATTAAGGGCCTATTAACTATAAATCTAGCATATAAGCTAAATATTTAAGACTTAGCGTTACTAAGGGTCCTTAAACTAAGGTAATATAGCACTTTAGTAACCCATTAGCTCTATAGAAGCATCTGCCTTTCTAAGATTAAAATTTATACAGTTGCAGTAAACAAAGATAAGGTAGAGCCACGGCACTGCCTTTTAGGGTATCATCTTAGGGCTTATATAAAGGTTAGCTTTCTAAATATAAATAGGTATCCCCTAGGCCCTTTAGTCAAAGAAACCATCCTACACTAAGACGTTAAAAAGATAGCATACCTATTCTTAATAGCTCTTATTTACGGCTTTATTAACATTACTCTCTTAGGGGATCCTGTTTTTAGCTTAACCCCAGCAAAAATCTCTAAGAATTCCATAGTCGACAGCTAGGTAAGAAGTACAGCATTTCTAAATAACCTAGAAGGACTAGTCCTAAGCCAGATAATAATAGCATTAGAGTAAAGCATAATCGCAGGCACCTAGTTTACGGCGGTTAATAGTATAACTAGAACTAAAGGGGACTTAATTAATAAATCTAGCTAAGTGCTTAACTTTAAAGGACAATATAGTGGAATTAATAAGAATGCGCCTTTAATTAATAACGAAGCTATAAATGACGCCGAATTCCTTACTAAAGTTAAGGGTATATTTCTAGATAAAGGTACATTCTAGTATCTCCTTTATAGAAAATCAGAATCTTAACTTACTAACTACTCTTTTTTTTTTAGAGAGAAGTAGTATTTAAGAAGAATCCAAACTTTTAGGAGTAAGGTATAAAGATATATCGTCTACCATAGCATTAGATTAACCTGCGGATAATAACTATAAAATTACTACTTATAAACGCAAATCTGCTTCCCCTTATAAGTATAAACCTGCTTCGCCTTATAAGTAAAGGTCAACAATATAGCGTAAGTAAAAAGCAATCCCGCCTTATAAGAATACTCCTATTGCGCCTCGAAGATCTACTAGAAAAAGTAAGCGTATAGTAATAAACCTCTTTAGGCGAATGCAGTACGGATATAAGCCTAATTTAGGTACCTTAACGGATAAGATAAACTTAAAATGGATTAAAATATAGATAAAATAGCTAGCATTAATAAAGGTAGTAAAAGGTAAAGAGAATTATACTTTATAAACAAAGATATAAAAGTTTAAAGAGATTCTAGAATTAGAGTTAGAGTAAGCGCGCTTAGCTAAAATAGAACCTCTAGAGGCATAGGAATATATATATTAAATCTAATAGGTATAAAGGCGTATACTCTTAGGTTATAAGGGAAGAAATAGGATTAAAAGTTATAGGGATGTCCTTAATAATTTATATAGCTATTTAGATATATTTTACTTCTAAAGCCTATAACGGCAATAATAAGTAAGGTTATTCTATATAAAGAACTAAAATAGACTTATTATGCTTTTAAGGCTATTAAAGTTAGGTTAAATAACGTTTATTTATAGTTAATATAGTATTACATATAAGTAAACCTATATCAATTAATATTGGCCTAAGTACGTTGCGATTAATCTAATAGATATATTTACTAAAACTAATTATATAGATTCGCCCTCTAATTACAACTTATCCTAATAAGATATTGTTTATATCGCGAGACTAAACACGCTAAGAGTACCTCGCGGAAACGGATAAAGGAAGCTAGTGCTATTCTAATAAGTAATACTTACTATAACACTTGCCTAATCCACCTAAAACGCATTATAATCGCCGCTGCTATTTGTAATACTTATAAGAGAATATAATATAGCGCGTTAACCAATATACTGCCTTAGCTAGATAAGCATAGCCTTTATAAAAGGGATAAGGGATAATACTATTAAAGAGCAGCCGTGCTATTTAGCGCGCTTTAGGGAATCTTAAAGCTAGCGGTTTAGTCCCTAGGACAGTTATAAGGTCTTATAATTATAGAGAGAGGGAAAAAGGTAGGATCCGTAAAGTTTAAGGTTGCCTTATATAACGCGTTTCGCGAATTAAATAATCTATATAGCCCTATTAGCATAGCTCTAGGAGTTTTTAGTATTAAAACGTACTAGAAATCTAGTTTATCTCCTATATTCACCTATATAATAGGATTTATTAGGCATAAAAGAGAATTTTTAAAGGAAAGAAGAATGCCTAAAGATAGGGTAGGAAGGAGAAGGAGTATAATTCCGATTATATTTGCACTATACTATACTCTTAGTTTAGAGGGATTCTCTAGCTTAAATATACGGGTATATTCCTTATATTTTTAAATTGGGATTTAGTTTTATAAATCCCAAAATATAAAACTTGCATATATATAATAGTTTAGTTTCTAAAACCATAAAACCAGAACCAGATTTTTAAATACTAGTTTTAAATTACCATTTAAGCTTTAATAAAATAACCCTTTTAGCGATATAGCGTAGTGTATATATAGTCAACTAAGCGCGTATAATACTATTAGCCTTAAAGTTATCACCATTATATCTTATCCTTAACCACTTTATTAAAATCACTTAGAGAAAGATTATATTATATTTACAGTGCCAAATAGACGCATTATTAGGAAGATTATAGACTCTACCACTTAAGACGAAAATCTTCGAGTTATAGCCGCCAGGAAAGCACTATAGAAAAAAGCAAAAAAACTAGTTTCTCTTTTCTCTTAGTATAAGGTGGACTTCTTACCAGTAAAGGGAAGAAATAAGATCTAAGTAAGCCTCTTATTAACCGCTAAATGGCACTAAAAAAACTGGTCCTTTTAGTAGCGCCAATTAGGATAATATATAGCCCCAAATCCCAGTTAACACCCTTACCCGCCTCCCCCACTACCGCATCCTTCGCTGCCTCTAATAACCGTTATATAAGAACCAAAACCTTTGCTAGTTTCTCTAAGCCTACTATATAGGCTATAAAAACCAATAAATCCGCCCTAATCCACTAAGGATAATTATAGGAGGCAGGTGCTATCCCTATATAATAAAGTATAGCCTCTTAACTCTCCTTTACCAAAACCGTAACTAAGGCAAATCTTATTTAAATCCAATAATGGAAACATTTCTAAGGAAGGAGAATCTTAGCCTATCTCTAGTTTAATATTTCTATTAAACTAAACTTAAAACTTTATAAGGAGAGCTTAGGGGAAATAGGCGGAATAGGCAAAATAGGCGGAATAGGCGGAATAGGCGGAATGGGTAAAATAGGTATAATGGAATAATTATATAAAATTTAAGCCTTTAACCAGATTTTAATATCTAAATGTAAGGTATACTAACCGTTTATATAGTACTTAAAAGCGGTTCTCTTAAAATATCTCTATAAGGCTCTCAAAGTAATATAATACTAGGCTCCCCATTTATACGAAAGATAGGAAATAGCTAAGTGCTATTTAATAAGCGGACTTAAAAAAATAGGGTCGTAATAGGCCCGGAAGGTATTATAAGATATCTCCTAGTTTCCATTATGGCAAGGTTTTTTAACTTTAGGCGTAATTAAAAAGGGGTACATCTAAAGGTTAAGATCTCAAAAATAAGAACTAGAATGCGAACCGGGATGCGAACCGGGATTTAGGAAATGAGAAAAAGGAACCGGGATTCTAGAAACGGAAAAGTGGTTTTCTATAAGTAAGCGTATTAATCTTTCTAAATCTCACAGTATTTACTTTTAAGACTTTAAAAAATAGATAGTTTATTTAGTACTCTATACATCCAGATTATCCATAAACTATCTCTATATTTATTATTCTCTACCTAAAGTTACTAAGTAACTATAAAAGTTTATAAATTATAAGACTAACGCTATAAAAACACCTCCTATATAGTGGCTTAATCTAAGTAATAGATCTCTAGCGCTATTAGAAATTTTAGGCGAGGTTAAGGACAAGTTTTAAGAACTACTAGTTAACATAACCTTGCCTATACTTAAGAAAACCGTAGGGTTAATAACTATGGGAGATAATAGAACCTCAGAGCTCTTAGAAGGGAAAGGATAGGTATTAGTAGTAGGGAGTATAACTAGGGCTGCTTTAATAGTAGAGTTTTGAGCATTTTCTATAAACTGGTCTGCCTCGTCTCTAGGGTTTACGCTAAAAACCATACTAGTATAGCAATAAGACTTACGGAACGTTTATGCGTAGTAAAACTATTAAGGTTTCTTAATATCTACCTTAAAATCTACGACAAACTTACCGCTTACGTTTATAGGATTAAATTAATTAAATCCTATATTAAAGGAGCCGTTCTTCTAGTAAGGGTTTTTAAGTTAACTTTATGTTAACGTATAATTAAGACCAAGGAAATTAAATCAAAGTACTGTTCCAACCAATATACTAATAAAGTTAGGATTAAAGGCAAGCTATCCAGTAGCTCTAACTAAAATCTATACTACTTAATATGGTGTAGTTAGTATATAGGTTAGGAACAGGCTATCTAACTAGTAAGCTATTAGAGTGATATTGAATTATTCTATACTATAGTGTAATGGAAGTAAATAGTGCCTACGGAAGCAGTAGCGGCTAAAGAGGACGTAATGGCCTAAAGAAAGAATATGGTTTTGGGTAAAGACGTAATATAATAGGAGGTGCGACTATTTAAGCTTGTGTAAAAGGTAAGAAGGGCAACAAAAAAAGGCATTCTAGATTTAAATTTTGTAGTAAATTCGATAAATACGAAAACGGATTTTATAGGCGAGAAAACGGATTTTATAAACGAGAAATTAAAAACTAGAATTTATGCCTATATGACCCCCAGGGGAGGCAAATATTTATTAGCTTAAAAGTGAAGGTGCCTATTTACCAAAGTATATTATTCCGCGATAATTATTTAAGAACCTCTACCTAGTAACCTAGTTTATAATTTATTCTTTAAGCAACCTATTAAGTAGGCACTTAACTTACTAAGTTAACTTTTATTTCCTTAATTATACTTTAAAGTCTATTCCGATTTCCGTTTCCTTAGTTCTACTTTAAATTTTACTTTAACCTCTATTTCTAGTTCCGCATTTTGCCTATAAGAACGGCACTTTTTATATCACCCTATAATAGTATCTTATAATTGGTTAAAATGGCCACTTTTACTAATAAATTAGTAGCTAAATATAAGAAATATCTAAAATCCGTTAATAACCTAAGTCTTCTTAGGCTAGAAGTAGAAGCAGGCTCTATAATATAGAAAGTAATAAAGACCAATAAGGCCGGGCTATAGGGTGCTAATCTAGAGTATTACCCCTAGGGCACTCAATATAATGAATATTTCGCTACAGCTATAAGTTAGCTAGGTAATTAAATAAAATTAGAAGAGACTAGACGGGAGGGATCCGGAGGGCAGTTAGAGGAGGAAAAGAAAGAGGAGGAAGAGGGGGGGGAGGAGGGGGAGGAGGAGGAGAAGGGGGAAAAGGGGGAGGGGAAGGGGGAGGGGGAGGGGGAGGAGGAGGAAAAGGAAGAAGAGGAGGAGGAGGAGGAGGAAGAATAGGCTAAGTCTAAGGGGAAAAAAAAGGGTAAGGCTAAGGGGAAAGAATAGGCTAAGCCTAAGGGAAAAGAATAGGCTAAGCCTAAGGGGAAAGAATAGGCTAAGCCTAAGGGGAAAGAATAGGTTAAGCCTAAGAGGAAAGAATAGGCTAAGCCTAAGGGGAAAAAATAGGCTAAGCCTAAGGGGAAAGAATAGGCTAAGTCTAAGGAGAAAGAATAGGCTAAGCCTAAGGGGAAAGAATAGGGTTAAGCTAAGGGGAAAGAAGAGGGTAAGACCAAGGTTAAAGAGGAGCCTAGCGAGGGTGCTAAAGAGATAAATAGTATTCCTTATAAAAGTATAAAGAACAGTAGAAAGAACAAGCCTATTAACCTTATAGGTAAAAATAACTTAAAGGAGGACCTTAAGTATGGTCGATTATTATATTATAGGCCTAGTCTAAAGAAGGTAAAGGGTGTGCCTATAACGACTATTAGGTAGATTAGCGAAAGGGGTATTAAGTATATTAATAAATACAGACCAAAAAGTTATCTAAAGTATTAAATTAAGTTATTTACGGCGGATTCTTAGTATAAAGAGAATCTGCTAGAGAACTAAAAAGTTAATAACCCTTTTAATTGATATGGAGACTAATAACTAAATAATAGCAAATATAAATATACGAGGCGTTATATTAATAATATTTTCGGAGTCGCTTAGTTTATAGAGGACGCAGTTAATATAGATACTAAGTTAAATCTACTTAATCTAGATATAAAAGGAGATAAAAGGTATAGTCCTTACTATATTTTAATTAATTAGGATATTAACAGCAAGTTAGAAAAAAAGTAAAAGACTAAAGTAACTCTATAGTTAAGATAGGGAGCGTATATTGCTAACTAGGCGCTTTATAATTCTACTACTATTATAAAAGCCAAATTTTTTAAGTTTATATTAGGTAAAGAGCTAGAAAGAAGCAGATCTTCTTTTATTAGGCTTACTGCGGAAATAGCCCGTATATTCCGCAATTAGTTATTTAGGGGATTACCCACTCTAATAGCCCGTTTATTACCTACTCGCGTAGGCCAGTTATTATCCGCTTATATAGGCCGGCGATTACCTACTATAGACTAGGCCGTCGACGAAGATTCTATATTTAAGAAATTTAAAGAAGATTACTTTATAATAATAGGAGTTAGCAATTTTCGTAAACTTAGTTTTTAAAAAAAAAGAGAATGCCTAGTAGTATGGAATATAAATAAGATAAGCTTAGGTTTTTAGGGTTTAGGTTAAATAACCGAGTTAATTACGCTACGCAGTCATCTATACTTTATTATTACTTTTATTTAGTTATTACTAATTCTTATTTTTATATTAAGTTTATTAATTTTCGTATAACCTATATATTGTATTAATTAAGTAATTAATAATCCTTATTTTATAACTTTTATATAATCTAAGGTTATATTTATACCTTTATTAAAAACCTTCCTAGTATTCTAAAAATAAGGAATTAAAGAGGTCTAAATACCTTCCTTTAGTTATCTTTATATAAGTCTGTCTCTTAATAACCCGAAAGCCTATTATAATACCTACCTAGAACCCTTATAGCTAAATTACTTACGGCTTCGGAACGAATAGGTAGCATAATAAGCATTTACTAATAAGCGCACCTTAAAATGCGGCTATGCCCATTTTATACCTTAAGGAGTAATTTTATAGTGTAGATAGTATCTATATAAAGCTAATAGCCTAAAGGTACGCTACTTAATCCTTAACATCTCTTTTTTAATTCAGCGCTTTAAAAACGAATTATGCTTAGAATTTAAGAATGCCTAAAGACTAAGAATGCTTAGAAAATAAGAATGCTTAGGAAATGAGAATGCTTAGAAATGAGAATGCTTGGAAATGAGAACGCTTGAAAATTGAGAATACTAGACCATAGGCAAGGTATTTTACATTTCGTAGTATAAGTAAAATTTTCTAAACTTTGGGGGAATATAAAGAAGACGTATAATCTAACGCTTCTATTTCCCTCTAAACCCCAAAATTTTCCGTTACTAATACTATATCTCTACTATAACATTTACAGTTTGCCTTATTAGATTATTAAAATAACCTCTTTTAGAAGACGCGAATTTATTTATCCTTTAAGGCTAACGCGTTAAGAATAAAAGTTAATAAGCGGTTAGACTGGCTATTATTAGTTTATAAAGGTAGAAAGTATAAAGATATAAAGTACTTAAACTATAAGCCGCTAAATCTTAGCCCTTAGGTAATCGTTATCTATAAGTATATAAGCATAATCTTAAGTATACTGCTAGAGTATAGTAGTAATATTATTATACGCAGCACACTATACAGCGTTATCTATAGATAGTTAAGTTAACTACTATATAAAGTTTGCGCGTAGCTAAACCTCGGCATTAAGCGCGTCCTATATTTAGTTATGCGACTAGATCTTAGCTTAAAGGTTATACTACTTAGAAGGAAAAAATATCTAGATAGTTACTAGATTTAATAAGTTATGCTTTAACTAGGATAGCCATACCTATCGGCTTTTATAGTTATCTAGTATTAGGGGTTTAGAGAATTCTTTTAAAGTTAAGATATTTAAAGGTGCTTTATCTGTAATTTTAATTAGGGCAGCCTTTAAACTTAACTGTCGGGAATAAGGCAATTTGCCGTCACGTACGGCAAATTGCCGTCACATGATGGCAAGTTGCCATCACGTGTCGCCGCGGCACTAGCGTGGTGAGGAGCCTTAAGCTCCTCGCCCTTCCTCAG
>Ga0307515_10013363_pt1 | contig 15357 bp, 4 predicted proteins | sample 17_EM_MG_FD_194513 | JGI IMG/M metagenome (GOLD analysis project Ga0307515, IMG submission 194513) | Populus trichocarpa ectomycorrhiza microbial communities from riparian zone in the Pacific Northwest, United States - 17_EM | ecosystem: Host-associated > Plants > Roots > Unclassified | place... | reverse complement strand
CGTAAAATAACTTAAGGGTGAGGTTAATAAGACTAAACAGCTCCTTATAGATATGGAAATTAAAAACTACTTACCTAACCAATACTTTACTAAGTATAGTGAGGTAAATAGTATATAAACTATTACTGTTCTTAATAACTAATCTACGCTCCATTTTATTACAAAGTTAGATATCTTTAACGAGCTAAAGGAGAGCTCCGCGTTTTCCTTTAACGATAGATACTCGGCGAACGTCTTTTATAGTATTATGCTAGATACTAGAGCTATAGGAGTATCTATAGTAGAAGAACCTTAAGTTCGAGCCCTTTAGCAGCTTAATAGCTCTATTTAGATTAACTATTTAACGGTAGGCTAATACACAATTCATTTTAGTAAAGGTACTATAATCTCTCTCAGTACAATTAGGGTTTAAACCCCCTTAGAATATATCACTTTTTACGTTATTCCTACGAATACTCCGTTTCTATTTTATATCAAAGATATAAATAAATTAGGCGTTAGGCTTAATAACTTTAAGAATATACTTATTTAGGGAGATAATTGGGTACCCGTTATACGCAAGTGGGGTTACCTCTAGTTGCTCCTTTATTAACTAAAAAAGAGTATTACTTAGAGCCACTTAACTAAGTCGGAATTACGCTAACTACACTGTTGTTTTGGCCACCTATCTATTTATTAATTGCTTAGGGTTCTTTAGCGAGTAGGCTATAAAGTTAAGGTTAAGGCAATTAAGCATCTTATAAAATACTACTACTACTGCTAAATGAACTAGAGGTCCCCTAGCCGATTTAAGTTTACCCTTAAAGATAACTATGACTTTAACTTCTGTATTATTATTGATATTATATATCTTAGCGGCAAGCTAGTACTCTAAGTTATTAACTTCTTAACCTCCTTCTAAGCCGCACGATTCTTAAAGGATATATTAGCTAGGAACGTATAGGATACCCTTTAATTATACTAGATTAATGTCTACCTAGAACCCCCTAATTAAATCGTCTATAATATAGGAAAGAACTTCTTATCTATAGAGTTCCAATAATAAATAAAGGCAATAGCAATTAAGGTTAAGGAAGTCCCTATTAAGGCATATAATAGTATTAGAAAAGTAAAGTAATATTACGCGCCATTACGCCGCGTATATAAGATTATCTCTTTAGAACTAAAGGACGCTAGCGAAGAACTTACCTTATAAATGGCTATTAAAGCTATTAACAATTCCGCTGGCCTAGATAGACTTATACCTATATTACTAGTCTTTAGCGCCTACCCACGAATAACTAACAATTCTTCACTATCTCCCTCTATTATATAATAAGCTAAGGCGATTTAAAAGGCAATAAAGAAGGTATAACGCCTTTATGCTATACGCTAGGTTAATAACGCACTAGGAATAAGAAATGGCCTAAATACCTTAACTACGCTTAATCTACCGCTCTAGTCTAAAGTACGCGTATAACATAAAAGGGGAGGATAGTTAGGCCTATATTAACTTATTATAATTAATAGTTAAACTTATACTATTTAAATGCCTTACAGACCCACCCAATTCTGTTTAACTATTATTAAGCCTTACTATAAAGATAACAATTCTAAGCCTTTATAGGATGCCCTAGAAGATACCTTAAAAAAAAACTATAATTAACATACTCTAGAAGGCGACTACAATCCCAATATAATTGTAGTAGATATACTACAACTATAACGCGGTAGAGGTCGCCCAAAGGGATTATAAAATTGCTAATACCTTATTAATTTTAAAGAACAATTTATTGCCGCTATTAAGAATAAAGTTAAGTTATTAATGGCCTTTATAACAGCTAAAGAGAAGGCTAACTTTAAGCTCGTAAAATAGCTCCGAAAGGAAGGTCATATTATAACCCTAGGAGTTCCTTTCCAAGCATCTAATAAGTAGGAGATTAACGGTCTTATCACAAGAGGAGTCTTTAAATTTAAGAAATATAACCCTACTAAGTTCAATAGAGTTCGCATCTTTAAGTTAAAAATGGTTAATAAGATTAAGGGCAAAGCTACTAACGCCCCATTTAAGAAATTAAGGCTTATTATCTAAGGTTATAATAATAATAGTAAAGAAATAATTTTTATATAATCTTCTATGATTCAACGAGCTAGTTAGTAAGTTATTATTATATTAGCTCCCTCCTTAATAAAGAATAGAATGGCAGTTTATTTATAAAATATTACTTAAGCCTATACCTAATTAGAGACGCACCTTTAGCGCTTAATATTAGTATACCTTCCGGAGTAAATTCGCCACCAGTATCCTAAAGACACAATTATGGTTGTGTTTAAGCCATTATATAGAATTATAGAGGCAGGAACTTACTAGTGGGCTACCTATAGTAAGCACTATAAAGAGAAGCTTTTAATAACTACTTCTATATTTAATCCCTACTTCCTTATTACAACCATAGGAACCCTATTTAGAATCGTTGGTATATAAACTAATAATATAATTATCTTAGGAGACAACCAATTTTTAGCTCTTAAAGAGGATAAGCTAGTAAAGGCAAATCTTATAGCAAAGCTAAAGGAAAAGCTTAACTTAATAATACTATTACTTTTTAATAGATGTATCCTCTCCCTAAATAAGGATTCCATTGCTTTGCGCCAGAAGGGTTAAGGTAAGAAGATTAACGTTATTAACGTTAATTCTCTAAAGTAAGGATATATGGAGTAACGCGCTTGTAAAGCTTATATTACTTTTATCTATTAACCTAAGGCTTTATTTAATCTCTCTATTGCCGCCTAACACTAGAAACTAACTAAGAATAACGTTCTTACCCTAAATAAACGTCTTTTCTAGCAAATAAACCATCTTAACTGGGGACTATACTACGCGCTAGTTAATCTTCCCACCGCTAAGCTCTTTATATTTATTAATAGATTGTTTATAAATAATAAAGATTTTAGCTCCTAGTTAGGATATAAGATTATTATCGCAAATAAATTTACTAGAGAGAATGACTTTATAATCTATAACAATCTTATTTATTAGAGCTTAACTAAGAGTAAGCGCGTTACCTAAAGTATTTTAGCGTTAGAGATATATAAAATGATTAGCGGAGTTAATATAGCAATTACAATTAGAACTACCCTAAAGATAATTATAAATTAACTCAAACTTCCTATTATCCCTATAATTATATACACTAATTTATTTTCCCTTTATAAGTGTTTAGTTAAGCTTAGTACTATAAAGGAGAAGCGCCTTATAATTAATATTATAGCACTTTAGCAATCCTATAAGCGTTAAAAACTCTTTAAGATTTAATAAATTAATGGCTAAGATAACCTAGTAGATATAATAATAAAGGCGAACCTAAATAAGGCACTAGAGACATTTATTAATATAAATACTCTATATATACGAGTTAAAGGTTAGGTTAAAAGGGAGTCCCTAGAAATTTCTTAGTTATATAAGGTCTTAAGATATCTAGGAACTTTAACCGGCGGTTAAAGTTATCTAATTAGTTAGATTCTATAGACCCTAACTTAAACTAGCTAATTAAGATTTTCTATCCCTAGGATGGAAAATCGCTATTAGCTCGCTTACCGCTAGCGCCTTAGCGGCCCTACTAATAAGATACCTACCCATAACTTATAAGCAAGAAAGCACCATATACTAAGAGGCAAATTTTAGGATAGTAAGACTTATATTACAATAGCAATAGTAAGTAAGGAGGATTAATTTTTATTCCGCTAGTTAAGCGGTATATATATATAGATAGCAACTACAAAAAAAGAGTTGCTAGTATTGGGAATAAAGGCAAATGGTCACTATATAAGGCATATTGCCGTCATATATGGCAAGTTGCCATCACGTGCCGCCGCGGCACTAGCGTGGTGAGGAACCTTAAGTTCCTCACCCCTTTCTTTAAGAAGAATACAGAACAATTATCATACTATCTACGAACCGTAGCTACGTGATATCCCCCTTATGTAACTAACAGAAGGTAGCTATAGATAGTAAATTAGATTATATATAAATAACTAGTAATAAGAGTAAATAATTAGGTGGACCTTATAGCTATTATTTATTCTTCCACGTAAGTTAGTAAGTATATTAAGTTTAGCTATTAAGTAGGTTTTAGCTAAGGTTTACACTATAGGGTAAGAAAAAAACCCCCTTCTTAATATATATATATAGCGTAGCAGGTAAATAGATTAACTTAGTTATAATATAGGATATAACTTTTATAGTATTTCGTAATAAGTATAGAAATATAGAGTTTACCGTTTAAATTATTTAAAATACTAAGAATAAAACTATAATACTAGATAAGAGGCAAGCGCTAAGTTGCTTAGCCTATTAAGTTAAGCGGCGGTTCTAATTCTTATATTAATAAGCTAGAACACACTCTATATAAGGGTATAGTACTAATACCTCTTATTTACAGCCCTATGCTCCTAATACTGGCTATACTTATTATATTAAAGGCGTTTAGGGACTATAATACTATTAAAGAGCTCCTTAATATAGTACTACTAAAGGGGGAGATGCTTTATTTATAATAGAAAGAAAGTATACTTAATACACCTTTTTTTAAGAGCATATCTATAAGATAAAAAATTAAAAAGGTAAATATATTTAGCTTCCGCCTTAGAGCGCTAAGTATCTATATAAAATACCCTTAGCCGCCTATAATTTACGACTTTAGGGTGGAGGGCTTATATTAGATTGGTATATATCTAGTCGTTTCTTCTATTTTTAGACTACTTAGTAATTAATTTCTAGTAAAGGAAAGCTATATTTAGCCGCTTAAAGAATAAAGTACGCTAGGCAGAAAAATTTAAATACGTTTAATAATTACTATATACCTAATAATAGTGGTATAAATAGCTAGGCGAGCTACTTCCGCACTAAACTATATAGTATTATTAATAACCTCTTTCGCGGTTTATCTCTCCCTTATAACGTAAGACTATAGTAATATCTTCTAGTAGAGAAGTAGTATAAATTTAAGAATAGCTTAAAATATATTAATATAGAGAAGGAGATTGCTAGTTTAAAAGGGAAAAAGAATATAAACTTTATAACCCGTTAAAAGGAGCTTTATATATAAAAACGTAAACTAACTACAGTTAAACCCCCTTAATACGATATGGGGTATATAACGATATCCTCTACATTACGATCTACACCCCTTAATCAAGCCTTTTTTGGTGTAATATTACGATAATCTGACTTCTGACGATATCGTTAAGGTAGCTCTACTAAAATCGTTGTAACCAGATAAGATTTTGTAGGGGAGAGCCCAATTTAGCCCATATAGTAGTTGTCTTATACCCTTTTAGGGTAGTTGGCCTACACTTTCCTGCTTATTAACGCATCACATGACTATTTAGTATAACGATACCATTGGTATTACGATATGCTCGGCTGCAAAAACGGTATCGTATTAAAGAGGTTTTACTGTACTAAAGAATTCTATAAGTAGTAGAAGGTATAGCGGTATAAACTAGATATTGATAGTAAGGGTAATACCTTACTATACTATTACTAGACTATATTTAACCGAACTTAATTTCTTATACCTAAACGGGACTGCCTTATATTTATCCTTTTTAAGGTTCCTACCTTATAGAGCCCTATAGGTCTTAGCGCTCTCCGTAATATAGTTACGTTATATTAAAAGGATACTAAAATAGAGTTTTAACTAGGCTTAAAGCTAAAGAAGTACTATTACTATAACTTAGTACGCCAGCGGAAGATAGCTTAATCTCTACTCAGTAATATAAAGATAAAGACCACTTATAATTAGAGGTATATATATAACTGCTATAAGAAAAGGTATAATAGCTTTTCTAAGCTATACTTTTAATATAACTAGTAAATTTTTAGGAAAGTATAATAGAGCGACTACTATTAAGTGTATCTTGTAATAAAGCCTTATAGGAGATACTACGGTAAACTTATTAATGGGCCGGGTATATAGGTAAATAGGAAGTTAACAACGTAATAATAACTGGTAGAGTGGTTTCCTAATAGATTAACTCTAATTATATTCTAAGCTTTACTACAAAGAAGAGAACTATCTAGGTAGGGACTGTAGTCTTTTAAATACATAATACTACGCCTAAGAAATACTTAAGTATATTAGTATGTTAAATAATCTAAGTATATAACGTTCTAATAGATTTTATAAATCCTATGTTTTAAACTTATAATATAACTAGCTATATAACTTAGCTACCCCTTATCCTATAGCTTAATTGATTTAGTGCCTCCTATATTATCTTAACTAACCTATTTATATCTCTTCTTAGTAGTCGTACTACTGCTAATATAAGGTCCGTAATACCATCCCCCTCCTCTTTATCTTTATCCTTAAAGATATCTCCTATCTCTAAGTTGTTTATTAAAGGTGTAGTATTCCCATCTTTAATTTAATAACCTTTATTATTCCTAATACCTCCTATTAGATCTTTTATATCTAAGCGTTATACTTATATAATTTTAACAATTCTTTTACTAGGTGAAATTATGTCTCCTTATTCTTGTTATAAGGAGAAAAAGCTAGTATATATTATAATTACGGCTCCGTTTAGTCGCCAACTATCTTCTTATACTAAGTATACGCGAGTAAATATATAATCGTCTTATAATGTTTAATCCGTCTCTAACGCTAAATATACACGTCTTATTAATCTTTAAAGTCTCTAACTTCCTTATCTAATTTGTTATAGGGTCCTATATTTAATCCGCTCCTATAAAGCTTAATAAAGAGCTCTTACTAGCTTTTAACGAACTTTGTTATTTTTATAAGGTAAAGTAAAAGGTTATAGAGGCTTAGTAATATACTACTAAAGCTTACCTAGCTATATTTATTTAGTTACTCTATCTTAAAAAGGTTCGTAAAAAAGTACACTTAAAGGAGTTCCGTCTTATTAAGTAAGGTCTTTATAAGCTTAAGGCTAAGGAGGCTAAAAAGGATTTTAATTAAGATAAGGCGGAAACAACTAATATACTAGTAGTAGATTGTAAGGCAGTATTGCTAGGGCGTACGGTAGGGAGCAGGTAAGCCGAGCATAAGTCACATAGGGAGTCGATAGAAGAGGACGATATGGTAAAGAGTAGGCAATAGCCTCGTACGGAGACGAACTAATGAGGAGGGAAAGGGCTATAAGCCTGAGGTGCTTATAAGGAGGTGCCAAGGGCTAGCCGAAGGCTAGCCTTAGCGACCCCTAAGAGCCCCTAGGCGATGCAGCTAAGTAAGGGCCAAAATAACCCTTATATAGATCCCTTAGATAATCTGGCTCGTTTATTACCTTTAACTAATCCCTTTATTTTTGGCTCCTTTTTAATATTACCTAACCTATTTTCTTCTGATGCTCCTATGCCTTTTCTATAGCGTTTTTTAAGTGTCTTAATAGCTTTTAGGTAGTCTTATTATAGCCTATCTACTTTACTTTATACTATATTTTATTATTAATGTCCTTATAACTAATAATCTTTAAAACTTACTATTTATTTTCCTCTTATCCTCTATATATATCTGCTTTATAAACTAGTAGCTCTACATCTTTATACGCCAGTTTTAGTATTATAATATACTGTAAGCTTTGCAGTGTGTGGGAATTAAATAAGCAACTTAATTATAAATCTATGGAAATCAAGAGGTATATATATATGAAATGGTAGCTAAAATAGGAATATTAATCTGTAAGTAATATTAATCTGCGATTAATATATAGGGTGGCGTTAAGGCTGTCTTAGCAGTACCCGTAGTCGGTTATATATACTATACTAGGTAGATCTTTATCTTTACTAGTAAGTTAAATCTATATATAACTTATAAAATCTTTATTATAAATTTAAATAGTCCTAGTCTAATATAGTCTAACTTTATACTTAATCGTTAACTTATAAAACTTTTATGTAATAGCTATACGTTATCCCCCTCCTTAAGACCTAGTCCCTTAGATCTCTTAGCGTTATAGTACTTTATTATTTTTTATATTATCTATACTATAAAATAGAGGTCCTTATAAAGATTTATTAGAGTTTCTATCCTTTTCTTTACTATACTACTTATTTTCTTCGCTTGTTGTAGTAATAATAATATCCTAAGCTTATATTTGTAATTTACCTAAAATAGTAATATCTTTATGCCTTTTTATGGTGTTATATTATATATAAACTATATAGCTAGTAATAATAATATCTAATTGTTTTGTATATAATTAATATAGTGCCTTAAATACTATTCTAGTATTTAGTTTAATCTTTTTGTTTATCTATCTGTTTATAAATAATATGCGGTAGAAGTTACTACTTAAACCCCCTATTCCGTTAAGAATACCTTTTAAAATACTGCTATAAATCTTAGATCTCTATCTAATATAATTTTACTTAGTGCTTTATACCTTATAAATACTTCTTTAATATAGATTTTAGTGATATCTTATACTAAGATTTCTTCTGTGTATGCTATAAAGTAGCCCTATTTAGTTAACTTGTCTACTATTATAAGGATTATATTATACTCCTATCCGGTAATAGGATCTCTTAACTTTAGTAACTTTATAATAAAGTCCTATAATATTATCTCTTATAAACGTTCTAGTACTTTAATAGGCTGTAGCTTCCCGTATAGCTTATACCTTATTAGCTTATTTCTCTAGTAATTAAAATATTTCTTAGTAACTTTTCTTACTAAGCCCTAGATTCTATAAATAATATATTTCTCTTAAAGTCTTAATACTAAGCCTATAGCTCCAGTATGTCCTTATATTATTCCCCTATATAAATCTTTAAAAAACTTCTTTACTATTTCTCTTAGGATATATATATTTATTCTCTATTTAAATTAGTTTATTTTTAGGTCCTTAAATTACGCTTTTTAGATCCTTTTAGTTTAATTACTTTTTAGTAGTTTATATTCTTAAGTTGTTATAATTTTAGGGTAATTATATCTAATTAATCTATTACTATCTTTATATAGTATTGCTCCTAATAGCTTCTTATTATTTTATAGTTTAGCCTTTTTACTTAGTACGTCTGCCCTTGCATTCTTAGTGCCTTTAGTATACTAAATTTTAAAATAGTATTCTGTAAGCATTTCTGCCTATTTAACTTATCTTTAATTAAGTTCTTTTATTATTAAGAACCCTATTAGGTTTTTATAATCTATTTTAACTATAAATAATTTCTTTATACCTTATAAGAATGCTCTCTATTTTTAAATACTATAACTATATCTAATAACTCCTTATTATAGATATTATAGTTTAACTCTAGTAGTATTATCTTTTAACTATAGTATGCTATTAGATGCTATGCATTTCTATACTTTTATAGTAAGTATACTCTTAGTATAAAGTCTAATATATTTATTTCTATAACTATTTCTATTGGTCACACAGGGTGACTCACCAATAACGACTACTCGAGTAGGGTTACAGTGATGTTGGTTAATAAAGCTTATTCATTGGAATAAGGGAGGGCGAGGAGCTTAAGACTCCTCGCCACGCTAGTGCCGCGGCGTCACGTAATAACCGCTTGCCTCATTCCCGACACTAGCAACTCTTCTTTTATGGTTGCCATCTATATATAAATACTGCTTAACTAGCGTAACAAATACCAATCCTCCTTACTTACTATTGCTATTGCAATATAAGTCTTACTGTCCTAAAATTTGCCTTTTAGCACGTAGTGCTTTCTTGCTTAGAGTCGTAAGTGTATATTATATTAGGGCCGCCAAGGCGCTAGTTATAAGCGAGCCAATAGCGATTTTCTATCCCGGGGATGGAAAATCCTAATTGGCTGGGTTAAGTTAGGGTCTGTAGAATCCGGCTAATTAGATAACTTTGACCGCCAGTTGAAGTTCCTAGATATCTTAAGACCTTACGTGACTAAGAAATTTCTAGGGACTCCCTTTTAACCTAACCTTTAACTTATATACGTAGAGTATTTATATTAATAAATGTCGACCCAGAAGCCGCAACAGCAGCAAAACCAGCCTAAAAACCACCCAATAAAGCAATCCGATATCGGAATCCTATTCCCTGCACTGAGAAACCCTATAAAACCACGTCGCCCTATCCGCAAAGCATGGGGGACGACGGAGGGGCGCAGGCTTCCCGCCGGGGTCGCGACGGTCGCGACGGTCGCGACGCGAGGGAACAGAACTACAAACCAGGCGGGCAACAACGCGAAAAAGACAACAGCCAGCCTAACCAGCAATGGCAAAAACTAAAGGAAACACTCGAATAAATCGAAGATAATCTTATAAAAGAGGAGGAAGAAACCCCACGGCATTAGATACTCGCCTCTATCTAAGAGGCAATACGACGCGTCAAAGCGCTCTTAACGCGCCCAACCCCTTAAAAAAAGGAAACTAAGGCCTAGCTTAACCAGATTAAAGCTAGCATTAAGAAAATTCAAACGAATAAAGGGGAACCCCTAGGCCCGGGAGTCCCCCCAGTATAGGCCCAGACCTAGGCAGCCGTCGCTACACAGGCAGCCCGCACGGTAAACGCAGTCGCGGCACCACAGAGAGCGACCGTACGCGTCCGGCTTAAGGAGCCCCAGGGCCACAAACCAGGGGAGCTCCTTAAGTTTATTCAGAGAACAATACCAAGCGCTTACGCCATACGCACCCTCAATAGCGGGGACGTAGATATCCATATCCCCTCCCAGACAACTAAAGATTAAATCCTAAACGGACCAGACGCACCAGGACTTAAGATACTAAGAAAAAACTACCTCCTAAAAGTACCCGGGGTCCCACTTAAAACCCCAATTAATAGTAGAAGAAACGCAAACAATTTAGAACTAATTCAATCCATCTGCGAAGCTACAAAGCGCCTCGCGCCGGGTATAGCCATCAGTCGGATCCAATGGCTATACGACCCCAAAGCGCAGGCAAAACGCCAGGCAAACCCCAGCAGCGCCCAAAGAGAACCGGAAAAAACCAGAGAAACACTTATAATTGGTATCCCAACCCAAGCAATCCAGCAAAAGATTATAAAAAGCGGAATAGTCATTAAATCCCAGCTTTTTAAGACTAGGCTATTCAAGAATAGCCTAGTCATAAAACAGTGCTACCGCTGCAATCAATGGGGACACACCCAAAGCGCATGCGGAAAGCAAATAAAATGCGGACAATATACGGGACCACACAACACCACAGATTGCCCTAAGGAGAGGGTATCCTACGTTAATTACGGTAAAGCCCATAAAGCATAGCAAAGAAAGGAGTACAGGTCCTTTTAAAGCTACCTTAAGGGTATCCAAACAAAAAGGATGGCCCTCTTAACGCAGTTACTCCGCATACAAGAAGCCGCAGAAACAACACACCAACCCCCAATACCAGGAAACTTCACAATTATTACCAATAAGAAAAGAGGACGGGAAATATTAGGGACCTAAGAACAACCACTCAAACGGGGACCAGGCAAACCATCCTTTATTAATAAAGCAAGCAGAGACAGATCACAATTAAGGCTCCGGCTTCGTGCCAACAAAGCAATAACAATTACTAGCGAAACTAAAGAGGAACAGGACACAGACATAGATAAGCCCATACCCACCCAAAATAAATAGGTATACAATTATTTAGTATAACTGCGGAAATGCAAACCAAGGGGCGTATCACCCCTTCTTTAACAGCGTCACACCAGCGGACCACCAGGTCCTCGCAGTCCAAGAGCCAGCATATAATAGATACACCAAATTAACATACTGTCCTAGGGGATTCACACTCACATATAACGCTCTCCCCACAACAAAAGTCTGCTTTATAATCAGCCGGAATATCAAAGCCGCGCATTAAAAACGCAGACAGTACGGCCCCTTTACCGCAGCCCTCTGGGTGCGCCTAGAGGGGCTAAAGATTACAATCATCAACGTCTACAACCCGTGCGAAGGTGGCCCTCAGATTAGGACATGGCCTGAGGTTAAAACGGCTATTAAGGAGGCTAAGGGAGAAGTCATACTCCTAGGCGACTTTAACGCCCATCACCCGATATAGGGCGGAAAGCATATAGCCAGCGAAGAGCAGGCGGAACGCCTCCTGGCCGAAACCGATGCCAGAGAATTTATACTCGCCACACCAAAAGGAGAGCCTACATAGAAAAGAGGGCAACAGGAGAGCGTAATCAACCTCACGTTTATATCTCCAGATCTATACAGAAAAGTCAACTTCTGTGGTATAGTTAAGGAATGGGCCCTCACAAGAGACCACATACCTATCCGCATCCAAATTAATAACGCCGGCTGTCCGCCAGCGGAACGCCAGCGCCTCGCCCTTAAAAAGCTAGATCTATAGGGCTTCCTCTAAAGCACCCAGGAGCTTAACTAGACCACATCTAAAGACCCCTTTTAAGCCCTTCAGGAAGGGATTAAATAAGCACTTAAAGAGCACTGCCCACAAGCACAGCCTAGCCAGTAGGCCCGCCAAGAATGGTCACCACAGGCCACACAGCTCCACGCCGGCGCCCGCTAGGCGCGACAACAGTACCAGGACTACAATAACCCCCAGGACTTTCAAAGATATCAAGCACTAAGTAACCAACTCCAGAAAGAAACTAGGAGAGTTAGTCGTAATAACTAAAGACGCTTTATCTATAAACTTACTAAGGACCAATCAAAGCCCTATAACAAAGGACTTTGGATCCTATCAAAATAGAGCAGAAAAGCAAGTATAGTAAAGGCGGACCCCCATCTACCAAACCTCAGGAGGTCTATTAAGGACCCCTTAACAGATAACAACACCATAAAAGCAGACATCCTTACAACTAAATTCTTTCCTAAGACTGGAACAGCAGATCTTAGCAATATTAAGCCAAAGGCAACAATGGAACAAAGGGCACTTAATATTAGCCCTACCATCTTAATAAAAGAAATCAGTAAGCTAATTAGGAGCCTTCTAAATAGTAAAGCCCTAGGGCCAGACGGTATACCAAATGAGGTCCTTAAAATGGTTGCCCTAGTTATTATAAAAGACCTAGCAGAAGCAGCCAGTCACTGCTTTACTAACGGAACAATACCGGAAAGCCTTAAAGAATCCATAACAGTGGTCTTACGCAAAGAAGGAAAGAAAAACTATTCTCTCCCAGGCAGCTATAGACTAATTACCCTCAAAAATACGCTAGCAAAAGTCCTAGAGAAGCATATAGCCAATATTATATCAGAGGCAGCGGAAGAGCACGAGTTACTCCCCTGGAACCAGATGGGAGCAAGACGCAAGCAATTGACGCTGTCAGCGGTAGGACTGCTTAGCTCCTACATACAGACAGCGTAGCGAACGCGCCGCGGGTGCGTGGTGTTAATGCTAAGCTTAGACTTGGCAGGGGCGTTTAACAATATTTCCCACAAAAGGCTCCTCCATATCCTAAAAAGAAAAGGCTTTCCAAAGTAGCTCACAGACTTTATATAAAGCTTCCTAACAGTACGCAAGACCCGCATTAAGTTCACAGGATATAAGAGCAACTAGATCCAGACACAAACAGGCATCCCCTAGGGGTCTCCCTTATCGCCAATTCTATTCCTCTTCTTTATATCAGACCTGTTAGAGAAATTCCAAAGCCCTAATAGCGGCACGCTGGGGTTCGGCTTTATAGACGACACAAACCTTATTACCTAGGGAGACTCCGTAGCAGAGAACTGTAGACAATTGGAGGCCGCTCACAACTACTGTGCTGCATAGGCTAACCGACACGGCGCGACGTTCGCCCCTAAAAAGTACCAACTTATGCACTTTACAAGGCGACGGCGCCACGCCACTGTAGACCTTGCGTCCACCGTGCGCATTACCAGCTGCGAGACAGCTCCCCAGAAAACCAGCATGCGAATCCTAGGGATTTAGGTAGACCCTAAGCTCCAGTAGAAAGAATAGATTAAGAAGGCGGCAAGTAAGGGCTTAGTAGCCTTCAAAGCGATGTTAAGGATCACGATATCTACATGGGGCCCATCAATATGCCGCTCGCGCCTCCTATACACGGCCACCGTCCGACCAGCGATGCTATATAGCGCCCAAGTGTGGGGAGTACGGGACGACGGCGGAACGCCAGCGAAAAGCCTACTTAAACCGCTACAGAAGGTCCAAAATAAATGTCTCCGCAGGGTCACAGGAGTATACTAGCGAACACCAATAGCTGCAATGGAGAAGGAAGCGGCCATTCCCCCAATCCAGCTCCATATTGACATAATAGCCCTCCAAAAAGCCGCCAAGACGGCTCCTAATAGGGTAGAAAAGGAAACAGTAGAGGCACTCAATGGTATCTGGAAAACATTAGTAAAGCGCAGGCAAAAAGCAAGACGGCTACTAGTATCTTTAGAAGCGCTTAGAGACCGCGCAAGGGATCGTAAGAACGAGATACAGGGCTTCCTCGCACACCAAAAGGACTATACAGAGCGGAGAGCTGCAATAAACCCCCACAGGCGTAGCCAGCGGAACGCTAGTAGAGCGCAGACGGAGCGCCGCTACCGCACAGGAGGTCACCAGCACCGCTGGCGAGCGACCACCCTCATCGCGAAATGGGCGGACCTAGAATAGCGCCGACGGTGGCAAGCGAAGGCTAAAGATCGCACAGAAACTACGTAGAGGACCCCGTGGGGGAAACCCACAATCCCGCTATATAAAGGCTTAACAAAAGCAGAGGCTATAGCACTATTTCTTCTTCGTACAGAAGTAATAGGGTTTAATGCATGGCTTATATCTGTTAGAGTACCAGAGATTCTCCCGCGGTATAAATGTGGCTGGATAAGGCAGACAGTATACCATGTACTATTTCAGTGTCCACAATACTAAAGGGCAGACTTTATAGCACAATGCACTTCTAAACGTCTTTAAGACGTCCTAAGCGACAAAAGAAGTGCCCAAGCAGCTGCAAAATGGCTAGTGTAGTTAGGTGCCCTAACCTAGTTCCAGGCTATAAAGGAAATGGATGCAAAGGACATAAGTAGATACCAGCCCTTTTAAAGCCTAGAGGATTGGTAAAAGGACTAGCAAAAGGACTAGCAAAAGGACTGGTAAAAGGACTAGTAAAAGGACTAGCAAAAAGGATAAGGGAAGAAGAATAAGGAAAGAAGGGGCAGTGTAAGATTGTCCGCAAAGCGCGGTCAGTTGGCTTAATATACAGACTTGGTGCTAGGTAGAAGGCGAGCCGCCGGCGCCCCGATATCGGAACGCTGTCGTCTCTCCAGCACAGCCCGCGACTGGGTTTTCTCTAAGATAGAGTTTTTCCTATAGAAGGTATTAGCCTGCGTGGACCCACTAAGGGGACCGGGACGGGCGGTAAATTAAATTTATTATTATTATTAATAAATGTCTCTAGTGCCTTATTTAGGTTTGTCTTTATTATTACATCTACTAAGTTATCTTAGCC
>Ga0307515_10013362_pt1 | contig 15358 bp, 13 predicted proteins | sample 17_EM_MG_FD_194513 | JGI IMG/M metagenome (GOLD analysis project Ga0307515, IMG submission 194513) | Populus trichocarpa ectomycorrhiza microbial communities from riparian zone in the Pacific Northwest, United States - 17_EM | ecosystem: Host-associated > Plants > Roots > Unclassified | place... | reverse complement strand
TCCTGTCCCCGGGTGTACTGTCGGTGCCAGTTCGTGACTCCCTATCACGATCAAGTACATCTAGTTGAAGCTGGTATCCAATTCCTATGTGTGTGTTCGCCAGTGACGACCGCCCACTGCTGGTGTCACAACCATTTAACGGTTGCTCGCACACGACCCCCGCCCCCCCATGCAAGTCTCTCATTTCCGATGTAGTGTTTATTTCCGCTTGTTGTTTCTTCGAGTTACCATTTAATCCACCAAGTTAATCAATGTATGTATTCCACCCCGTTCATGAATTTCACACCGTCGTTCGGTGGCCAACCATCGACACAAAGGTGAAGGTCATAGGTACCTCTACCTTCGCACAATAAACTAGCATCCCAAAAAAAAAAAGAAAAAAAAGGTGAAGGTAACAGGTCTTGACTCCGCTGAGGGACCAATTGCAGTCCTTTCTGAATGTCGGACCCACCGCAAGTACAGGGAGAAGGTAGTCGGTAACGCTAATTAAATACATCCTTTTTAACACTGGGAGCGAAAGCATCCGTCCTGAAACCCGAGACCCTTCCGATAGTCCCTGCTATGGGAGCTCCCCGCATCCCAATGCATCTCTTACACTCGCGTCTGTTAGAATAATGGGCCTCAGTAGAAGAAGAGAAACTTGCGATAAGGAGAGAACGAAGCGACCGTCCGAAAGATAAGGTAAAAACGAGGTGAGAAGGAACTACTGTAAAAGGAAGGAGTACGAAGAAGTGTGAAATGCTAACATTCTAACAGTGTCTACCCTCCAAAGACCCCTGGTGTAATGTGGAATCACATCGATGGCTTCGTGGAAAGTAGACGTTCGGCGGTATTGAGGAGTTGCTCGTCTTTTACCACCTGGTTTGGAGTACGTAAGTATTAGGGAACGTTATAGAATAAACCGAAACACACCCCGCGAAGCCAAGAGATGGTTTTATCCCGGGCGGTCACAACGGCCGTCAGGGCTCCTAGGGTATCAAGCGCTTCCAACCACGCCCCGGTTTTTTCTTCCAGAAAGCGGCGTAGAGTGGGAATAAGATCGGTGACATCGTCCCTAGCCTGTGCGAGGTGGATGTACCGGGATGTGCAGGCATACTTGAGTGCGACCTCGGAATCCGTAGGCTGGTTTTGGGGTGAGGGGCTGTCATCCAATGTCTCGTTCAATAGCTTGAGACAGCTAAGGGCGATTTCGGAATGAAATTTCCTGGGGGAGATGTAGAACCTCTCGTCCACGCAACGGTTTGGAGATGTGAGGAAATCGGAAAGCAGTTTGTGCAATGGGCGGACAGGCTGATCGGGGTCTTCATGGAGTCTCAGAAGCGATTGTATTGACCCGAGGATGGACTCGACTTCTTCGACCTCCAAGCAGATGAGGTCGGCAATTGCAGATGGTGGGAGAGGGCGGGTCACTAGGACCACAGTAGCGAGAACCGAGCGTACAATGGCATCATCTTGAGCGTCGTTATTTCTGAAAGATGCCCGGAGAATGGAGGTACACAAGGAATCGAGACTCAACCCCCGATGGACTCCATCCACTGTTCCCTCGTGAGCCGTGTCATCTGGGGAATGCGCAATAACGGCGTATTGTTCGTTGGGTGGCACATAGTCGTGGCCCAAGAACTTGACAGTTGCAACGGCGAACACAAAGAGACCGTCTGCCCTGTCACATAGCATATCCAGCTGCGCAAGTGCCGGCCAGGTATCCAGCCCATTCTGGGAGGCGAGACCAGATAGTTCGTGCTTGAGGAAAACTCGGATATCGTTGTTGACCAGGTCTGGTGCGGTGTCGTGAAGGGTAAAGATATCGGCTAGGCCACTGAGGAGTGGAAGATGGAAACTTGCTAGAATGTGGGGTTTGGGTCGACTGGTTACGAAGAACTTGACCTCCGGAATCTCCTCAATCCAATATTCCACGGCGGAGAGAATGGCAGATTGTAATGTGTCATCTACCCACTCATCCAACGCGTCAATGACGATGACAGTGGGGACATCAGCTGACTTCAGTGGATTGGCGATCAAATTCTCCATCTGGTCGGAGGGTGACTCGTACACAACGTCCGGATCGGACCGGAGAAGGGAAACGAGAATCGACCGAACCCTGGGGTGTTTCTGTGCGAGTTGGATAGCGAGGGCAGGGAAGATAAGGTCGAGATTGCCGTGGTCATTGGCGCCGTGTGAACAAAAGAAAGATGATACCAATTGGCCATGCGAATCGCACCATTCCACGACCGTCTGCGCAATTGCCGACTTCCCTGTCCCGGCGGGCCCGTTCAGCCAGAAGATGGGCGGCCTGTTGAAGTCTTTGACCCACGACTCAATCGTTTCCAAGACGGTCCCCCGGGTACCCTGGAGGCAGCCCCGCCAATCGCCATGTTGGTACCCACCCACTCGAGTGCGGAGACCGATGTCCGGCGCCAACAATTCAACTGTTGGGCTATGAGCGTGCGGCAGTCGAAAGTGGAAAGATGACCGACCTGGATCGACAATCTCCCTCCTAGACACAACGCTCTTCTCTCGTCGTGCAGTTGCGGTGCGTGCCCCACCTGCGGAGTTGTCTGGATACAACAGCTCGATCCCGTCTGGGCCCCAACTCAGGATCGAGGTCGCAACGGGTGAGAAGGCAAACTCCGTGAATGGCAACTGGGGTCTGAGGTAACTCCAAGGTACGTAACCGGCAGATGCCTTCTCCCAAACATAAATTTCATTTTTCAATGTTCCGCACGCAAATAAGCGCCCGTCGAGGGAAAAGCGTCCTTCTGGCACGTAGAGTGGACAAGCCACTTTGGTCCGGAATAGGGTTTTTGAGTCCAGAACATCGAGTATGACAACCTCCGTCTCGGTGACAAATGATGTATGGGAGGAAGCTGGGGAGAAGGAAAGTTTTCCATTATGGGGTGGCACAGGGAACGATGCGACCATGGGTAGCAAGGGGGTTGAGGTTGGCTGGAGCTCGTGGATACCAATTATAAGTTGCCCACCGGCCCAAAAACTTTTGGCAAACCGGAGCGATCCATCATGGACCCAGTAGGCGCCCAACTGGTGGTTGTATGACTGCAGGAGTTCACCCTCACAAAGCTGCGTGCCCTCCAGCCCATCGTATGTACAGAAGTTCCCTCGCACGACAAGCGTGATTGTCCCTTGGTTCCCAGAGAATGCGATCTCGCCGAAGTCGTCGATGTCGATATCGTTGATGACAATACCTGTCTGGGTGTCCCAAATACGTACGGTACCGGGGGTTGGTATAGACCGTCCCCATCCCTGTCTGATTCTGGGTATGGAGGTGAGTGTGGGTATAGATATGGGAAAAAACCCGCCGGAATTAGTTCCCTCACCTGTGGTAGGTACAGGCCAGCATCCGCCCATCAGATGAAAAGGCAAGCGATTGGGGAGCGACCAAAATCCCAGGGGAACTATTGGGGGGCTTGAGAATCGATCGACTCAGAAGGGTGCTCGAATTCCGGATTTCTACCCTATCCACCCAACCGATCGCAATGAACTGATCGCACGGTGACCAAACTGCACAGCTAACTTCGATCGTAGCTCCGGCACCCGCTGTGTACGAACCCCATGAGAGAGGGATGTTGGTCACAACCTTTGACTTGGGGAGGCTGATGTATTGTCCGTACAGTTTCCGGACCACCGACGACTGGGGGGCGAATGGGAGTGCGGACTGGTAGATGTGGGGTGCGGACTGACTGATGACCTCGAAGAATTCAGTCACGAAGCGGAGGAAGTCAGCGGCGGTGTCGGGGAGTGTGCCAACGTCAGCGGACGCCCGAACCTGACTTTGAGTCAGCATCACGATGCCTGGAAATCAAACCATCAATCTGGACATACCTTGTTCAGCCATTTTATAGTCGCATTCAGTGTGCATATGGCGTCATTTACAACGCCAAGGATACTTAATACCTCCAACCAGAAGAGGAACTTCTGTTCCAGGAAATGGCGTAGGGTGGAGATCACTTCCGCAGTCCGGACCTCCGTTGCAATGAGGTGCTTGTGCCATGATCTGCACGCATACTCCAGAGCCCCACGGATTCTGCTCCCCTCGATCCTCTCCGACAAATCGTCCACTTCGGAATTGAGGGCGTAGTCGGGGATCAAGCACACTTTCTTTTCCAGAGACGTATCTATAAGTTCGAGGCAGCGCAGGACAATTTCGATATGATGATGATCGGGGGAGATGTAAAACCGTGGGTCGGTGCAGCGGGTGGGATCTGTGATGAAGTCGGCGAAGGACTTGTGAATCAGTTGAACAGGGTGGTTGGGATCTTCAGGCAGTGCCAGTAGTGATTGGATTGACTCAAGGAGGGACAGGAAAATCTCGTGGTCGATACACATCAGCGTGGAGATCGCAGATGATGAGAGGGGATTTACGGATAGGACCACAGCGCTGAGGACGGAACGGACCATAGCGTCGTCGACAACAAAGCAGGCTGCCCTGAGGACCGATCTGTAGAGGAAGTCGAGGCCGGCGGGGAAATCCCTCTCCGTCTTCCCTTCGTGAATCGTGCTCTCTGGGGATTGCATGATGATGCCAAGTTTGTCCGAGGACCATAGGAAATCGCGCTTGAGAAAGTTGACTGTTGCAACAGCGAATAGGAAATAACCGGCCGCCCTTCGACACAGTAAGCCCAGCTGTTCATCCGTCGGCCAACCCTCGGTACTATCGCGTAGGCGTGCGAGACGAAATACCTCGTGCTCGAAAAATCGACGGATGTCGTGGTCTACTGTTTTACGTTCTACCTCATGAAGGACGAGGACATCCGTTACATCCTTCAGCAGCGGACCGCGGAACCCATACGTGATGTGCCTCTTCGGCCGGCTGGTGATGAATAATTTAACCCCGGGAATCTCTGAAACCCATCGCCCTAACACGAGGAGAATGGCAGATTCCGGATCTTCGTCATCGCACTCATCGAGGGCATCGATAACAATCACGGTCAAAACATCTGCAGACTGGAGTGGCCGGACAAGGAGGTGTTGCATCTGGTCCGAAAGCGAACCATCGACGATGTCGGGGTTGGATTGGAGGAGAGGGATAAGTGCTGACCGGAAGCCTGGGTACTTTAGGGCAAGCTGAAACGCCAGTGTGGGGAAGATGAGTTTGAGGTTGCTACGGCCCTCGAAATCCCCCGAGCAGAAGAACGACGCTCCAAGGCGGCCATCGGTGAAGACCCGCCCTGCGATGGTCTTCGCGATGGTGGTTTTCCCCGTCCCGGCGAGTCCGTTGAGCCAGAAGATGGGAGATCCTTCGAAATTCTCTGTCCAGCGCTCGATCTCGTTCAACACGCTCCCTCTGGTTCCCCTGAGACACCCAGTCCGATCCCCGTGTCGATATCCTGCTCCACGCGCGCTACGACAACCACCCAGAACCGACATTTCGGCTTTGAAATATGAATATGTAGGTTAGCCCATTTCAGTTTTCGTTCCAAGGGAGCCTAACCATGATCCTGTTGAACCGTTAGGGGTGTTCACATGCTTTTTTTTGCAACTCACAATCAGTTTGAGATCCCGATCATAGATGACCTGTTGGTGCTCCATCTACTCCGGTTTTGCTTGAACGAGGCGCGTAGTCACAATTTGAGAATGCCACTGACCTGGTAATCGGTGACGGCGTCCCGAATATCATCCATTAGTTCGGACACAATGTGGATGTCCTCGCCGTTTTCTGTGTAACCCACAGCCTCGATGCAACCAAGCGCTCCTTGGAGCCCGCACTTGATCCGATTGAGGGCACTGGAAAGGAGTCAGTACAGGATCAAACGAGGGGAATAGAGATAACCAACGTCAACAAGTCTCCACTTCGCATGGATTCCAATGAACTGACTGTATCCCCATTGAACTTTAAATCCCCTAAGCCCAGTAGATCCAGTCGCGCAGAAACGGCCTCGATGTTTTCCTTTGTCGTCGGTGATTTCTACCGGGGCGCGTCAGACGAGCATTCAATAGATACGTGATCGTACCTCGTGCAGTTTCAGGAGCGTGCCGAGGGATGACTGGTAGAACCGGGTGTTTCGTCAGCTCTGGACTCAAGGAATCATTGAGCAGTCTTACAGTCAGTTCGTTGATTTGGTTGTATATCGACCGTTCCTGCGATATCCGTTCCACCCGCTCTAAGTTAATTTGGGCCGCGCGGTCCGCCTGATAGTACACGATTGCGTTCCAGAGCTCCTCAACGAGGCTGGCTACTTCTTGAGCATCCTTCGCCCTGTCATGGAACCCTGCGATATCTTCCCTCTCCAGTAAGTTCTGCGTTCGGTATCTGATTTCCCACAAGGAGCTAACACGAGATTAGAACGGGCGACACAGAGAAAGCGGCAGCGTTCACTCGTAAAATTCTGTGCGTCGCCGACCCTCCTCAATATCAAATACGACGGTCCCGAAGCTATCTTCCAGCTTTGTCAGGCACGGGATGAGCTGTTCGGCCTTCTCCTTGACATCTTTGTATCCCTAGGAACACATCAATAGCAAGTAGAAGTGGTATGGAATGACCGTACTTCGTAATGTTTGATAAGGGCATCGACACCGTTTAGAGCTGACCTGAAGGGGACGGGCAGGTTCGACAACTTCTTTTCGATGTCCAAAAGCATCCCAACACCACTCTCGACGCCACTCTTTACACCACTCTCCACACCACTCTTTACACCATTCTTTATACCAGCCCAAAAATGACTCTCACTCTCTCTCCGCATGGAATCTGTAGATTGTCAGAGCGTTTGAAATCAGGGAGTGATCAGGCATGCTCACTCGAATTCGAATCTTCTGGGGAGGTGTAAGGCATGGGTCTCTTGCTGATCGTGGGACGCGATCTCGAGGGAAGAAGGAAAGGGGCCGTCTGCAAGATGGAGGACCGAAACCGTGTGGTATTTGTTTCAACGTACGTACCGCTCCCGTGACACGTCAAAGCGAGCGCTAGCAAGAATAAATTCCTTGTGCACCTCCATTTTACGGGCGTCTTTCCTTAACACCGAAGACGACGCTACACTGCGTTCAGTGCTTGCTGCCGCCCTGTTCACTCTCCAATTTTCACCAACTGCGATCCCCCGGACAGTTTGTGTGCAGACCGGCGAAGGCCCGGACGTGGACGAGGTCGTGGACTTCCTCGAGTCGATCTAGGACCCCGATCGTCCAGTCCTCCCGTTCCACAAGCTGCTTCCCGACTGCCTCAGCGATCTCGACCGTGTCCCGACACACGTTTTCTTGTCCCCGGGGGTGTCGTCAGCGCCAGTTTGTGACTCCCTGTAACGATCAGGTACATCTAGTCGAAGCTGCCCGTATAGTATCAACGTCCTATGTGTGTATTCGTTTGCAACGACCTCCGATTGCTGGTGCCGCAACCACTTTAGCAGCACGGTTCACACGTCATCAAGCTCGTGTTCTTCCTTAGCTCTCTCACGACCTCGGCTCCCCCCAAGCACGTCTCTCGTCTCTGATGTAGCGTTCATGCCGCTTCTTCGAGTCGCCGTTTGATCCATCCTGAGTTAATCATTGCACATCCTCCATCCCATGCCTACATTTCATACCGTCGTTCGGTGGCCAATCACCGACGCAAAGGTGAAGGTAACATTCCGCTGAGAAAATTATTACAACCCGCACCGGATATCAGACCCACCACAGGCATAAGGGAGAAAGTAGTCGGTAACGTTAGTTAAAATACATCCTTTGAACACTGGAGGAGGAACCATCCGATAATCCATGCTATAGTTCTACGCATTCCAATACATTAGTTACACTTTGCGCCTACCCTCCAAAGATTCCTGGTGCAATTTGCAATCAAACCAATAGTACTACGGAAACCAGACATTGCCTGGCGATGTGGCGGCGTTGCTCATCTTTTGTCACCTAATTTGAAGCATGTAGTAAGTATTTGGGGATGTCTTAGACTAAATCAAAACGCACCTCGCAGAGCCAAGGGATGGTTCCGTCCCGGGCAGACACAGCAACCGTCGTGGCTCCTAGGACATCAAGCGCTTCCAACCATGCCTTGGATTTTTCTTCCAGAAAGCAGCGTAGAGCGGGAAGAAGATCGGTGAAATCCCCCGTAGCCTGTGCGAGGTGGATGTGCCAGGATGTGCAGGCATACTTGAGTGCGACCTCGGAATCCATAGTTTGGTTTTGGGTTGAGGGGTTGTCCTCCAATGTCTCGTTCAATAGCTTGAGACAGCTAAGGGCAAGTTCGGAATGGAATTTCCTGGGGGAGATGTAGAACCTCTCGTCCGCACAACGGGTTGGGGAAGTCAGGAAATCGGAAAGCAGCTTGTGAAATGGTCGGACGGGTTGGTCGGGGTCTTCGTGGAGTCTCAGAAGCGATTGTGTTGACCCGAGGATGGACATGACTTCTTCGACCTCTAAATGTATGAGATCGGCAATTGCAGTTGGTGGGAGAGGGCGGGTCACTAGGACCACAGCGGCGAGCACCGATCGTGTAATGGCATCATCTTCAGCATCGTCATTTCTGAAAGACGCCTGGAGAATGGAATTGCACACGGAATCGAGGCTCAACCCCCGATGAACTCCCTCCACTGTTCCCTCGTGGACCGTATCACCTGGGGAATGCGCGATGATGGTGTATTGTTCGTCGGGTGGTGTGTATCTGTGACCCAGGAACTTGACAGTCGCAACGGCGAACGCAAAGAGGCCGGCCGCCCTGTCACACAGCAGATCCAACTGCGCAGTCGTCGGCCAGTTGTCCAACCCCTTCCTGGCGGCGAGCCCAGATAGCTCGTACTTGAGGAAAACTCGGATGTCGTTGTTGACCAAATCCGGCGCGGCATCGTCAAGGGTAAAGATATCGGTTAGGTCACAGGGGAGCGGAAGATCGGAACTGGCTAGAATGTGGGGTTTGGGTCGACTGGTCACGAGGAACTTGACCTTCGGGATCTCCTTGATCCAATATTCCACGGTGGAGAGTTCGACAAATTGCAACGCGTCATCTACCCACTCATCCAACGCATCAATGACAATGACAGTTGGGACTTCTGCTGACTTCAGTGGATTGACGATCAGTTTCTCCACCAGGTTGGAGGGTGACTCGTACACAACGTCTGGATCGGACTGGAGAAGGGAAACGAGAGCCGACCGAACCTTGGGGTGTTTCTGTGCGAGTTGGATAGCGAGGGCAGGGAAGATAAGGTCGAGATTGCCGTGGTCATTGACGTCATTTGAACAAAAGAAAGATGATACCAATTGGCCATGCGAATCGCACCATTCCACGACCGCCTGCGCAATTGCCGACTTCCCTATCCCGGCGAACCCATTCAACCAGAAAATGGGTGGCCTTTCGAAGTCTTTGACCCACGGCTCGATCGCTTCCATGACTTTCTCCCGCGTGCCCTGGAGGCAGCCGCGCCGATCACCGTGTTGGTACCCACCCCCTCGAGTGCGGAGACAGATGTCCGGCGCCAAAATTTCAACTTTTGGGCCATGAGCGCGCGGCAGTCGAAAGTGGAAAGATGACTGACCTGGATCAACAATCACCCTCCTCGATACAACGCTATCCTCTTGTCGTGCAGTTGTGTGTGTCCCACCTGCGGAGTTGTCTGGATGCAGCAGCTCAATACCCTCTGAGCCCCAACTCAGGATTGAGGTTGCGATGGGTGAGAAAGCAATCCCCGTGGATGGCAAGTGGGGTTTGAGGTTACTCCAAGGTGTGTAGCTCGCAGATGTATTCTCCCAAACACAAATTTCGTTTCCCAGTGTTCCACATGCGAAGAAACGCCCGTCAGGAGAGAAGCGTCCTGGTGGTACGTAGAGTGGACAAGCCACTTTGATCCGGAGTAGAGTTCTTGGGACCCAAGCAATGAGTATGGTAATCTCCGTCTCCGTGACAAATGATGCATGATAGGAAACTGGGGAGAAGGAAAATTTCCCGTCATGAGGTGGTATAGGGAACGATGCGACCACGGGCAGCGGGTGGTTTGAAGCTGGCTGGAACTCGCAGATACCAATCGTGAGTTGCCCATCGACCCAAAAACTTTTGGCGAACCGGAGTGATCCTTCTTGGATCCAGTAGGCACCCAATTGGTGGTTGTATGATGATAGGAGTTCACCCTTGAATAGCTTCGTGCCCTCCAACCCATAGTACGTGCGAAAGCCCCCTCGCATGAGAAGAGTGATTGACCTTTGAATCCCAGAGCACGCGATCTCGCCAAAGTCATCGGTGTCAATATCGTTGATAACAACACCTGTCTGGGTGTCCCAGATACGCATAATACCGGGGGTTGGTATTGACCGCTCCCATCCCCGTGCGACTCTGGGTGTGGAGGTAAGTGTGGATCTGGGTATGAAAAAACATCAACAGATAGAATGGGTTCCCTCACCTGTGGTAGGCACAGGCTAGCATCCGCCCATCAGACGAAAAGGCAAGCGATTGGGGAGTGACCAACATCCCAGGGGAACTGTCGGGGGGCTTGAGGATCGATCGACTCAGCAGGGTGCTCGGATTCCGGATTTCTACCCTATCTACCCAACCGATCGCAATGAACTGATCGCACGGTGACCAAACTGCGCAGTTAACTTCAACCGCTGCTCCGGCACTCGCTGTATACAAACCCCATGAGAGAGGGATGTTGGTTACAACCGTTGACCTGGGGAAGCTGATGTATTGTTCATACAGTTTCCGAACCACCGACGACTGGGGGGCGAATGGGAGTGCGGACTGGTAGATGTGGGGTGCGGACTGACTGATGACCTCGAAGAATTCAGTCACGAAGCGGAGAAAGTCAGCGGCGGTTGTGGCAAGGTCAGCAGCAGTGCCGAGGAGTGTGTCAAGGTCAGCGGTGGTTTCGAGGAGTGGGTAAAAGCTAGCGGACGCTTGAACCTGACTTTGAGTTAATATAGAATGCCTAGGAATCAAAGTATCGATCTGGTCGCACCTCATTCAGCCATTTTATAGTCGCATTCAGTGCGCATATGGCGTCATTTGCGGCGCCAAGGACACTTAATACCTCCAACCAGAAGAGAAATTTCTGTTCCAGGAAATGGCGTAGGGCAGGGAGTACTACTTCCGGAGTCCAAATCTTTGTCGCAAGGAGGTGCTTGTGCCACGATCTGCATGCATACTCCAGAGCCCCATGGATTCCGCTCCCCTCGATCCTCTTCGGCAAATCCTCCACTTCGGAATTGAGGATGTAGTCGGGGATCGAGCACACGTTCCTCTCCAGAGACTCTTCCATAAGTTCGAGACACTGCAGGACAAGTTCGATGTGATGGTGGTCAGGGGGGATGCAAACCTGTGAGTCGACGCAGCGGGCGGGATCTGTGATGAAGTCGGCGAAAGACTTGTGAAATGGTTGAACAGGGTAGTTGGAATTTTCAGGCAGCGCCAGTAGTGATTGGATCGAATGGAGGACACACCACACTTTGTCACAATCAATGCCTATGAGTGTGGCGATCGCGGAAGGCGAGAGGGGATTTGTAACCAGGATCAGAGCGCTTAGGACAGAACGGACCACGGCGCTGTCCTCAGCATAGATCCCAACGAAGGCTGCCCTGACGACCGATCTGTAGAGGGAGTCGAGGCCGGCGTGGACCTCCACACCTCCCTTCCCTTCATGGGCCGTACTCTCCGGAGACCTCACGATGATATCAAGTTGGTCCCAGGGCCGTAGGAGCCTGCGCTTGAGAAAGTTGACTGTTGCAACGGCGAATTGGAAAAAACCGGCCGCCCTTTGACACAGTAAGTCTAGCTGTTCGTCTGTCGGCCAATCCCGAGGTCGGGGTGGGAAAACGAATAACTTGTGCTCGAAAAAGCGACGGATGTCGTGGTCTACTGTTCGACGTTCTACCCCGTGAAGGACGAAGACGTCTGTTGTATCCTCCAGAAGCGGACCACGGAAACCGTTCGTAATGTGCATCTCCGGTCGGCTGGTGATGAAGAATTTGACTCCGGGAATCTCTGAAACCCACCGCCCCAACACGAGGAGGATGGAAGATTCCGGATCTTCGTCCCTGCACTCATCGAGGGCGTCGATAACAATCACGGTCAAAACATCTGCGGACTGGAGTGGTTCGACGAGGAGGTGTTGCATCTGGTCCGAAAGCGAACCATAGACGATGTTGGGATTGGATTGGAGGAGAGGGATAAGCGAGGCTCGGAAGTCTGGATACTTTAGGGAAAGCTGAAACGCCAGTGTGGGGAAGATGAATTTGAGGTTACGACGGTCGTCAAAATATCTTGAGCAGAAGAACGACGCTCCAAGGCGGCCATCGGTGAAGACCCGCTCTGCGATGGTTTTCGCGATGGTAGTTTTCCCCGTCCCGGCGAGTCCATTGAGCCAGAAGATGGGATATCTGTCGAAATCATCTGTCCAGCGCTCGATCTCGTTCAACACGCTCTCTCTCGTTCCCTTGAGACACCCAGTCGAACTCCCGGGTTGGTATCCTGCTCCATACGCACGACGACAAGCATTTAGAACCAACATTTCGGCTTTGAAATGTGTAGGTTAGCCTATTTCAATCTTCCAAAGGAGTCCAACCTTTATCCTGTTGAACCGTAAGACGTGTTCACACGCATTTGTTTCAGCAACTTACGATCAGTTTGAGATCCCGCTCATAAATGGCCCATTGATGCACTATCTAGACCATTTTTGCCTCAATAAGACCCGTGGTCACAATTTGAGGATACCACCGACCTGGTAATAGGTGACGGCGTCCCGAATATCATCCATGAGTTCCGACAGAATGTGGATGTCCTCGTCATTTTCTGTGTAACCCGTGGCCTCGACGCGATCAAGTACTCCTTGAAGCCCACACTTGACTCGATTGAGGGCACTGGAAAAGAGTAAGTACGGGATAACACGAGAGAAACCGAAATAACCAACGTCAACAGGTCCCCACGTCGCATGGATTCATGCGGACCAACTGTATCCTCATTGAACTCCAAATCCCCTAAGCCCAGTCGATCTAGTCGCGTAAAAACGGTTTCGATTTTTTCCTTTGCCGTCGGTGATTTCTACCGGTGTGTTAGACGACCATTCGATAGTTACGTATGATCTCACTACCTCGTGCAGTTTCAGGAGCGCGCCGAGGGAGGACTTGCAGAACCGGGTGTTTCGTCAGTTCCGGACTCGAGGAATCAATGAGCAGTCTTACGGTCAGATTGTAAATTTGGTTATATATCAACCGTTCCCGTGGTATCCGTTCCACCCGCTCTACGCTCATTCGGGCCGCATGGTTGACCTGATAGTACACGATTGCGTTCCGGAGCTCCTCAACGATGCTGACCACTTCTTGAATATCTTCCGCTTTGTCAGGGGAATCTGCGATATTTTCCTTCATAAGGAAGGCCTGCGATCTCTCTCTGATTTTCTCCAAGGAGCTAACACGAGGTCAGAGTGAGTGATGGAGTGAGAGTGGTTGAGTCCACCTAAATAGTTCTGCGCGTTGCCGCTCCTCCCCAGGACCAAGGTCACCTACGACAGCCAAGAGTTTATCTTTCAGCCCCGCCAGGCATGGGATGAGTTGTTCAGCCTTCTCCTCGACATCTTCGTGTCCCTAGGAACACATCAATAACAAGTAAAAGTCGTATGGAACAACCGTACTTGATAATGTTTGATAAGGGCATTGACACCACCCAGAGCTGACTTGAGGGGGAGGGGTCGGTCCGGCGACTTTTTCTCGATGTCCAAAAGCACCTCGATACAGTTCACTTCCTTCTGCACGTTCTCTGCTGGGTTGTCAGAACGCTTGAAATCAGGGAGTGATCCGGCATGCTCACTCAAGTTCCAAGGTTTTAGGGGGGAGAGACGTGTGGGTATCCCGATGGTCGTGGGACGCGATCCCGGGGAAAAAGGGAGGGGGACCGTCTGCAACATGGAGGACCGAAACCGTGGGGCGTTTGTTCCAATCACACCTACCGCTCCCGTGACACTGACACGTCAATGCGAGCGCTAGCACGAATTCAATGATTGATTATCGCAGACAGAAAGACAGCCTGGGCCGAGCAAATTCATAGGGAGTTTCACGACCGCAAGGCCAAGACGTTGTGCGAAACGGTGGGATTAAACGATGAAGGTACTGAAGAGATGGGCGTGGTTGCTGTGGGACGTCTCGGTCGGAGTCTTTGCCGTCTTCGGGCTTGTTCACTCAAATGCTCAAAGGTCGTAGTTTCCGGGTCCCTGCACGTTTGCTCGTTTGATGATAACGTCGCCTCAATGTCATTACTTCTTTATGTCAGGCATATCCTGTGACCCGCCCCAGATGATGTACAGTTTGCCCACCCGACCCTACAGCATATATAGAGCGGCGTAACGCGCGTGTAATGGTCGCATATACACCCGAGTGGAGTGATCACCGAAAGACCGTCGAATAAATCAGGCCATTAATTTAGTCGACGACGAGCTGGCGCACAAAGGTGTACATCATGAGCCCCACTGCTGATAACCTCTTGCAGGGGATAATTGTCGGTTTCAGGCTCCCAGCGCCACGCCAACCACCTTCGTTATTATTGGTAAGATTTATCACCACCTTCACAGGTGCAGCCTTCGCTATCACCAGTTTCTACGCCGTCTTGATCAAATCCCAGCCGAACGTTGGAAAGGACGCGAGTGACGATCCGACGTGGTCGAAGTGCTTCCCCGACACCGACTGCGCCGGCATGGTCGCTGACGAGGGTACATGGAACTACCCGAAGGTCACGAGGGGATACTGAAGAAAAAAGGCGAGCACGAGAACGCAAATATTTTTGTGGGAGGATTGAACACGCAAAAGCATAACTCACATAAGATCCGGTTTACGCCATACTACTGTTGGATGACAGGCTTGTGGTAGAAAGCTGTACTGTATTCCTTAGTGACTCGCCGTGTTAAAGGGGTGCTGTAGACCCAACTAACGTTCATGACCCACCAGGGGCGGTGTCGTCGTCCCCGGTGGGGTTGACTTCGTAGCCCGCCCAAATGACCTCGGAACAGCCTGGACAGGCTATCAAGTGTACGCCTTTCTCCATATCCTCCTCTTCAATGGTATACCGTCCACCGCACCGACAGTTGTACGCCCAGGCCCGACCGAGATCCTCAAAGTCTTCAAGCGAGATGATATCAGCTGGCCGGCCCCTTGACAACGTGGAATCAGGGTGGGAGGAGAGTTCAAAATCGTATTTCACCCGAGATTCTGGGAAAAACAGGGTGGCAAATGCCTCTTTGAGTAGGCCGATGTCGATGTCTGTTGGAGTTGAATTTCCCTTGGACGTGTCCAATTTGTCGGGGTGGCGGGAAAGAAGAAGTCGATGGTATGATGCCTTGATCTCTGTTGGGGATGCGGTATGAGGTACTTGGAGTAGTTCGTAGTGATTTTGCCCAGGCGGGTTGGTTGTGGACATGGGAGGAGCAGTCGCAGTGCGGGGTCACGGTTCCAGGAC
>Ga0307515_10013361_pt1 | contig 15358 bp, 6 predicted proteins | sample 17_EM_MG_FD_194513 | JGI IMG/M metagenome (GOLD analysis project Ga0307515, IMG submission 194513) | Populus trichocarpa ectomycorrhiza microbial communities from riparian zone in the Pacific Northwest, United States - 17_EM | ecosystem: Host-associated > Plants > Roots > Unclassified | place... | reverse complement strand
CATTACATGTTCTTTTTTTTTTTTTTTTCATTTTAATTTTATCAATTAATAACTTTTTATTTCAAGGATGTTAAGGAGTTTGTTTTCCCCATGATCTCAAGTTCGAGCCCTATAATTGTAGTTATTAATATGATGATCACTAGAGACTTGCATGATTGTTAATTTTAAAGCCCATGATATTAGTTGAAGTATACGCAAACTGATCCGGACACCCATGTTAATAATAATAAAAAAAACTTAAGAACCATCTAGGTGGTGGCCCAGTGGTAAGAGCTTGGGACCAAGAGGTTTGCTCCCTCTGTGGTTTCAGGTTCGAGCCCTGTGGTTGCTCATATGATGGCCACTGGAGGTTTACATGGTTGTTAACTTCAGGACCCGTGAGATTAGTCGAGGTGCGCGCAAGCTAGCCCAGACACCCACGTTAAACTCAAAAAAAAAATATGCGGTGACAAATCATGACCATGTTAATTTCGTTTACATCATTTTCCTAGTTTTATACAGTCCCCACCCCGGTTTGCACTTTGCCCCCACCCCACCCCCCCCACCCCCACCCACCCCAGAGAGAGAGTACCTACGGTTTGCACTTTGCCCCCACCAGCTTCCCCACAACCACACTAGCACGAGAGAGAGAGAGAGAGAGAGAGAGAGAGAGAGAGAGAGAGAGAACCTCAAACTTCTACTAGAATCTGAATTTCTATGATGAATCACCACGTAGATTTTATTTTGACAAATTCACTTACCTTGTGAGCTCAAAGTTCCTCCTGCATCATTTTCTAATTTCGAAAAGAGGATGGGGAGGGCATCATAAAATCTTCATATTGTAGTTTTCCATACTTTGGACACAAAATAGCTCAATACGGTTCATTTATGTTGACAATAATACATCTATTTATGTTGCATTGGTTTTTAATATGTTTTTACATCAAATTTGAATTATAATATTATGAAATCTTAAACTTTTCAGTAATAAGAATGTTATTTGTGATTGATGGAATATCTATTAAAATATAGAATTTGAAACTGTAGCTTGTCTAATTGTTTTTTTTTTTATCAAATTGTGCTAAAGTATTTGTCAATTAATTGCTTTTGTTAGTATGATATTCTTCTATCTTTATTTTTTTTTTTTATAAACTTTTTATCAAAGTGGATGAGTAAAAGGGATTTGCATCATCTTTATTTTTTTGGACTTATACATAGGGGATATTATAGTAATTTGTAGTAGAATTTATTTTTTATTTTTTTGCAGGTGACCTAAAATCTGAATTCTTGACTAGATTAATTTTGGATTAGGTTTAATGATATTAAATTTGGTGAACTAGGGTTTTGGTGAATTGCACTTTCACATCTATATATTCGGCACCTCTAAATAGTAACTTAAGAACTTTCAATGCTATTCTTATCCTATTTAAAAGTAGGGGTGTGCATTGAGCGGATTAGATATAGGACATTTAAATATTCGCATGGATTAGATATATCAAATGATTATTATTATTTTAAAATAAACAAATAATAAAAATACACATTAAATACTTGCAATACCCATTTTCTTCATTACTTTTTAAGAAAAAAAAAAGTTAGGTATTGCTAGGCCTGATAATCTAGGTCAACTCATTTAACCCATGTTGTCAAGATTAACACGATTAAATCCTTGTTTTTATTTATTTTTATAACTGGGATGGAAAATTAGAGTCTAAGTTTTTTATCCAAAAATTTATTTTTCAACTTAATTTAATCTAAAAACATCTACAAAACATACGCTACATGCATAGTTAATTACACTTCATTTTCTGGAAATTTTTTTATTCATTGCAAGAAGCAAAGGATAGGAGACAGCAGGGTCCCTATCCCCGTCAGTTGATGAGTGCATTGGCATATAAACTTAGATTCAGATTCCACACTATGCTGCATCAAATCAAAGTCTATCTCATTGCACAATCAGCAATACAATAGTGTTGAAATTCAAGTTTCTGAGGCTCTAATCAATACATGACATAGTTCAAGAAATTGTTAGTCTAATTGGGATCTCTAATCATATATTATAATAATTAATTGCTGTCAAAAGCAGCACAAATATGTTCCCCTCCTATATGTACACGAAGAAAAGGAAAAAAAAAAAAAAAAGAGGCATAGTGAAATATTCTTCCACATAAAAACTTCATTTTTAATGAAGTGGAGGAGGAATATTAAACCCTGATGTATCACTTCGATCAAAGTTAATTAAAAATATTAATTAATTATTATCCTGATAATTAAATTTGTCATTAATTGATTCATTTATTCTGAGGGTGATTATCATCACGTACCCAAATTAAAAAAAAAAGCCCTAAGAATTAAAAAAATAATGTTCTTGTAAGTCGTCACCATATTCAACACAACATAACAACACATCCATCGAAGGTCCACAAGTAAATAACAAAGAAATCAAAATATATACACATAGTTAGTCAACTATGGTATATAGCTTGCATAAACAACAATTTGTCTTCACCTTTGAAGAATGTTGGTCAGAATCATCAAAAGAAAAGGAGAATGTGGGCTACATGGAATATTTTTTTTTTTATACAATGTTCTTGCAGATGAGCATTATTGAAGGAAAATCTCTCCCACTCGATCACCTCATGGCATGGAACTATATATAAATTGCATGGGCGCATGGAGAGATTTGGTCATGTAGGGTCTAATTAAGATGGTTACATTTCATTTTTTTTTTTTTGCCATTATTAAACTATAGCTATCACGTGTAAATCTATCTGTTCTAGAATGTAACTAGCATTAATCCGTGCTATTTGCAAGTTGGGTTAATTTTTTTTAATATAAAAAAATATTAAGATATTAGTAAGTTTTTTTAGTGGAAAAAAATTAAATTGTGTGAGGATTGACTTGATGTTATTTGATTGATTTAAAGCAACCTGAACGACCCATAAAATTAAATACAGTTTGACTCAACTTTCTTTTCAAGATGATTTTTTTTTTAACATTAAGATAACAACATATTAGATTGACTTGGATCAACCCGAGTTAATATATCAAACCCGTAATCTGAGTTATGAGATTATGATAACCCATAGAAAACAAATCAAAACAAATTATAAAGTTTAATTTTCAATCAATTCAATGTTGAAGGATGAAATAAAAATTAAAAAATCAATTAAAAAAGAACATAAAAAAGCAACCCGGGTTAACCTGTCAAACTTGCGACTCGGGTCATAAGATCAAGATAAACCTATAGAAAAAAAATCGAAACAAATTATGAAATTCAATTATCAATCAGTACAATATTAAAGGACGAGACTAAAAAAATCAATAAAAAAAATTAAAAAATGACCCGAGTCAATCCACCAAATCCATGACCCGGGTTATGAGACTAATAAAACCTTATAGAAAAAAAAACAAAAAAACCCTAATTTAACACGGATTAACTTGCCAAATCCATGACTCTAGCAATGAGACTAAGATAACCCTATAAAGAGAAAATAAAAAAATTATGAAGGTCAATTCTCAATCGATCATGTCAGATCCAATGTTGAACGATGAAATTTATAAAAAAATTAATTTAAAAATGACAAAAAATGAGCCAAGTCAATATGAGTTAACTCGTTAAGCACTATTCCTAGGGTCGAAATAATCTCATAAAAATCAAATCGAAATAAATCTTGAAGTCTAATTCTCAATTAAACATAATTTTAAATGATAAAATTTGAAAAACAATCAATTAAAAAAACTGAGTCAATTGGATTAACTTACCAAACCCGCAACCCGGGTTATGAGATGAGAACAATCCAATAAAAAACAAATCCAATATTCAAGGATATGAGACCGATATAACTTTTTAAATTTTTTTTTTAAAATAATCTGATTTAACCATGGTTAAAATACCAAAACCCGCGATTTAGATCATGAGACCAAGATATCCCCATAAAAAAAATCAAAACAGATTATGAAACTCAATTACCAACCGACCCAATAGTGAATGATAAAATTAGAAAAAAAAATTAATTAAAAAAAAACACAAAAAGTAACTCGAGTTAACTCGGGTTAACTCGTTAAGTACTATTTTGGAAAAACTAAATTAACCTGATAGAAAACAAATAGAACAATTATGAAGCATAATTTCTAACTAACCCAATATTAAAGGATAACATTAGAAAAAAAAGTTAAATAAAGAAAAAAACCCTAGCTGACCGGGTTAACCCGTCAAACCCGCGATATGTATCAAGATAAACGAATAAAAAAAATCTAATATTTAAGGAAAAAATAAAAAAAATAAAAAAGAAAATAAAAACAAAAGTGTTATTCATTGCTACAGTACTTTAAAATTTTAATGTATTGTTAATGTTTTAATGTGTTGTTAATGTTAATTAATTAATTAATAATAATGGGTAACAATGTAGCATGTGTGTAGAACTAGTAACACATTTTCCAAAAAGTGGGCACGAGTCAAGAACCAATGAGAAGCAAGTGACTCTCTCTCTCTCTCTCTCTCTCTTATCCGTAACGGACGTTGAATTTCTTGCTCCCAAGTCAATGAGATTTCTGACCACTTTCTCTCTCCACTTTGAATTGCTGCAATTACAGTCTTCGGGGTGCGAAACTCTCAAACAAACTGGATAATCTCAAACAATTTCACCATGCTAGATCTCATCAGCATCGTCATCCATGCGTGCTACCATCCATGCACGCACACACACACTCGATGATTCTTCTTAATCCTCTACCTGCCCAACTCCATGGACAAGAGAGATATTCATCCATTTACATCCATCAGTGTTTCCATATTCGTTAATTTTGGTGTTGAATGAGCTTAAATAATGGATCAAAACCCTTTAATTGATTCATTTACGTCTTGGGAACTTGATTTTAAGTGTAATGGGAATAAAGCAACCCTTGTGGATAAGGCATCTGGATGCTCATATTATTGCATTAATTCGTTACACTCGTACATTACCTTGGAGGAAGCTGGAGAACTACGCATGAGAGTACTGTGTTTTACTTTGCATATTATCATCCACAACTTTGCGTCCTTCAAATCAAGATCAGGCAAGAATATATTTCCCATTTAAGCCTGTCTATCACTCGTTGGATATAGACTTTGCTTAGTCAAGTCTACTTCCTTAATCCCAAATTAATTTCCCTTAATCGTTAGCAAGATCATCATACTTGTATAAATATTATTATCATTACAATATTTGCCTAAGACACCTCCCCTTTTTCTTTATATTAGAGAATTATATAAATTATATTATGTGATTTCACCTAACAGTTTAAGTTTTCAGGTTGAAATGATTATTTAACATGGTATCAGAGTTTTGATAACCAAGCGATCACGAGTTCGAATCTTACCATTCTTATTTATTAAAATTAAGCACAAGATAATATGATCTTATATAAATTTTAAACTCAAAAGATTTTTTATTTGATAGGATATGTTAGAAAATTATATAAATCATATCTTATAATCTTACATAATAGCTTAAATTTTTAAATTAAAGTGATTCTTTTACATGTTAGCTTCAAATGCAAGATCATGTTTGGTTTGTTGCAATGTTGTAATGCACATAACGACGTATAAGAAACAGACAGGACGAAGCAAGGCTATCTTGCTTTGATTCTTCACTTCCACCTACGATTAGTCATGTTCTACATTCGACACTTGGACCTGGATATTGAATCTTACACCCCAAATATATGTATATACGAAGAAATTAAATTGAAGAAATTTGTAAAAATAACCAAATTCAAAACAAGTGCATGAACGTTGAACAACACCTCAAATCCGAGCAACAGGCAAAACGTTCAAGGTATACTATATGAAAAAGAATGCGTGTGATTATTATAAAATTATATAGAAAACAACAAAAAAATATTACATGATCATATTTTGTGTTTAAATTTTTAAATTAAAATAGTTCTTTAATATAATATTAGAGTTTGAATGACCAAACGATCACGAGTTCGAATCTCATCATTTTTATTTATAAAAATTACTTAATTTTAAACAACAAAAAATATTAATTGGAGATTAATGAATTGAATGAAGCAGATATATTACCTAAATCGTGATATGATTTTGAATTATACCAACTCTTCTTATGGATATACATGAAAGTTGAAGCTAATAGGGTTTTTTTAGATCTGTGATGCTGTCCATTTTACCAAACTTTGAAAGCTAAACATAATCAAGATGCTGAAATATGTTTTTTTTCTTAATTATTATACTTACTATTAAAATTGCACCTAACTATTTGGTGAACAAGACAGTCGACATACATAGTACTGTGCTAATTTTTTTTTAATTAACTCAAAAATTTAATTTATAAACAAGGTTTTAGATATAATTTCATATATTTATCTCTAATTAATATTCATAAATTAATAATATAATGACCTATGATGGGAATACAATCTAATTATTACCCCAAATACCCGATTACAAAAGTAATTACAACTTACCAAATAAGATCAAGATTTGTTAGAAATGTTAATAAATAGGAATTACAACCCCAGAAGCAAAATCTCTTGAATAAAGAACAGACGTAGCTTGAAAATTAGAATTTAGAAATGGCAATATATATATATATATAGAGAGAGCGGGAGAGATCTGATGCAAATGCTTTTGTAATCTGTTTATCGGCAAAAGCTTAATATATTGCTGCTGTACACGTGTCTCCAAAAATAGGATTCCTCATGCATGTTCTTCCATATAATATCCTTGCGAAAAAAGACAGTGATGTCAATAAATGACTGAAAGTCTATGGAAGAAAATGTGAATTAATGAGCAAATGACAGAAACAGAAAATTAGCAATGACTAAACCCTAATAAGGTAAAGAGAATTTAATGGCAGGAACACACTTGGCACCAAAGAATCTGCACTGTACAGTCACATACAGAACTGAGACTGAAGAAGACACGATCTTAAACGGATAAGACCGTATTAATTTTTATTTACCCACTCAAACTCTTCGTGCAAGTTGCCACAGACACTCAAGAAATCACCCCTTCCTCCCCCTCTACCCCTCACTTTCTCCCATTATAAATTCCCATGCAAACCCGCTTCCCTTTTCATCTTCAAAACACAATCTCAAAAACCCCTTGCTGTAAAACCAAGAAATATTTGAGAGTGAGTGAGCTAGCAGTATGGAGAGTGGAGTTAGAAAAGAAGACAAACCCCCTTCCTCCTCTGTCAATCTTCAACAACAACAACAACTGCCCTCCTCAGTAAAACCTGGCCCGTTAAAAAAGATCATAATGGTTGCATCAATAGCAGCTGGGGTTCAATTTGGTTGGGCACTACAGCTCTCTTTGTTAACCCCATATGTGCAACTTTTAGGCATTCCTCACACATGGGCAGCTTTCATTTGGCTCTGTGGGCCGATTTCTGGTATGTTAGTCCAGCCAGTAGTTGGCTACCACAGTGACCGCTGCACATCTCGTTTTGGCCGTCGCCGACCATTTATCGCGGCGGGGGCTGCTTTCGTCACCATTGCCGTGTTTCTCATTGGCTATGCCGCTGACATTGGCCACCTTTCTGGTGATTCCCTAACCAAAACAGCTAAACCACGAGCCATTGCTGTGTTTGTTGTAGGGTTTTGGATTCTTGATGTTGCTAATAACATGCTTCAAGGTCCATGTAGGGCATTTCTTGCTGATCTTTCAGGGACGAATCAGAAGAAGACACGTACATCCAATGCTTTCTTCTCTTTCTTTATGGCTGTTGGCAATGTTCTTGGCTATGCAGCTGGGTCTTACACTCACTTATACAAACTTTTTCCATTTTCAAGAACCAAAGCTTGTGATGTCTACTGTGCAAACCTCAAATCTTGCTTCTTTATCTCTATTGCCTTGCTTTTAACGTTAACAATTCTAGCTCTCTCTTACGTACGTGAAAAACCCTGGTCGCCGGAGGGAAGTCCCGGTGAAGGCGGTGACGAGGAGGAGGAAGAGGAGGCGATTGGAGAAGCCAAAGAGTCGGCGCCAATGCCCTTTTTTGGGGAAATATTTGCTGCTTTGAAGAACTTGCAAAGACCTATGTGGATCCTACTTTTGGTGACGTGTCTAAATTGGGTTGCTTGGTTCCCTTTCCTGTTGTTTGATACTGATTGGATGGGGAGAGAGGTTTACGGTGGTGATTCAAGTGGAAATGCTGATCAACTCAAGATGTATGATCGTGGGGTCCGTGCAGGTGCATTGGGGTTGATGCTTAACTCGGTGGTTTTGGGAGTTACTTCGCTTGGTGTGGAGGCTTTGGCTCGTGGGGTTGGTGGGGTTAAGAGGCTGTGGGGGATTGTGAATTTTGTCTTGGCTATTTGTTTGGCTATGACTGTTTTGATAACCAAATTGGCTCAGTCCAACAGAAGGTACACCACCGTGAATGGAGGAACCCACCTCTTGACGCCGCCGCCTGGTATCAAGGCTGGTGCTTTAGCCCTTTTTGCCGTTATGGGCATACCTCAAGCTGTAAGTTCTTGTTGGGCTAGCTTTAATTTCTTTTCAAGTATTGTTTCGTGAGTAAACTTGACATTATGAATTGAAATTTCAACATAAATTTGACTTAAAAATTAGTTAATTCAATTTCCATATAATACTTACACTTTGATTTTTTTTAAAAAAAATTTTTGTCATATAATTTTTAACAAACTGATTGCTACATGAAAGGTGTTTAATGTTTTAATATATTTTTTAATTTTAATTTTAATATTTTCATAATATGTTCATTTTGAATTTGAAATACTGTAATCACAGTTTTATAGTATAACTAGATAAGATAAGATAAGATAAATAGGTTGATCATATTATCAGAGACATAAACGAGAGGACAGTGGACAACACTCCCTATGACTGCAAGTGTGTAAAATCTTCAAGTCTCTAGGAACCTGTACCTGCGTGGAGCCACGTAGTTTACAAATGGCTAGTTTTTGAGTTTTGATTCCTTTCAATGGCCCTCCAATGCATGGACAGCAAACATTAACTGCCCTCGTCTGAGTTTCTTCTTGAATGTGTTTGTTTGGCTGGATTAGGCAGATTATGATGTTACCTAGCAACACTTAATTAATGAAAAGCCAAGATTATCAATATTTTATTAGGGGCATGGATTTAGTGAAACGTCAAATTAATGGAAATATATCCAATATTAATGTGTGCATTTAATGAAAATTGTGTGGTAGCTACTGCTGCGATTGTTGTTGGAAAAGCTGCAACTGCTGTTTTAATGGAACTTGAAGAACATATCTTTAATTCTTTGAAAAACATTAATTTGATCATAGTAATCTTAAGTTATTAATTAGTAAAACAAGACTCGAAGATTTTCATGATTAACCAACGATGGCTAATGTTTTGCAGATAACTTACAGCATCCCTTTTGCTCTGGCATCAATCTTTTCTAACACCTCTGGTGCTGGCCAAGGTAAATTTTTAAATTCCAACCCTTTTTAAAGAAAATGAAAGCTGTACTTTTGGTGATTCGTAAAGTACCCTCCTAAACTCTTAATTCCCTTGTTCCAAATTTATTATAGGGCTTTCTCTGGGAGTTCTCAATCTGTCAATAGTTATACCACAGGTCAGTGCTTCATGCTGTTAATGCATACTGCTGTTATAAATTCACCCCTAGTGATTGTTTTTCCAAGCATAATGCCTCTACAAGTTTATGCCATAAATTTATTTGATGATGGTTTCTTGGAGTGCATTCAAATTGGATTCATCTTGAGCCCTAGCCTTGTAAGTCCTTCAGCACTGGACAATGCCACAGTAGTGATCTGTTGACTTGAACATAAAAGGGAAACAGTATTCCACAAGTATTATGCTTCTTTAATTAGATAAAGAAATCGTAGTCTGACAACTATGACCTATCTTTTTATGTAATGATTTATTGGAATGTATGGAATGCCGCATCTAGACATGTTAGTATGGGCTACAATGTCTGCAATTGAATTATTGAACAAGTCCACAAACACTTCTCCACTAAAAGCACTCAAGGGCAGTCCACAAACACTTCTCCACTAAAAGCACTCCACTAAAAGCACTCAAGGGCAGCCCACAAACACTTCTCCACTAAAAGCACTCAAGGGCAAGCATTATATTGGTTTCGAAGTATGGGTGTAATGCTGGCTTATGAAATTATTGGAAAGGTTGGAAAGTTGCATAAACTTTGTCCAGACAGAACAAGGTTACATCTTTGTTCTTCTCTGACTCATGATATTCTGTGAACCCCAAGAATGATAGACTGACACTTCAATTATGCGATTCCGTGCACCAAAATACAGAACATGAAGAAGAGAAGAAAAGAATCTTATTCAAATCATGGAAAGGAAAAAGAAGAAAAAACAAAGCGGATATAATGTTGATGGAAAGGAAAGAAAAGAAAAAAGAAAGTGGATATAATATGTTGATTTAGAGATGCTAAAGGATGATTTAACTCAATTACTGGTTTAATTATATTTTTGCAGATGTTGGTGTCTGTAGCAAGTGGACCTTGGGATGCCCTTTTTGGAGGAGGTAATCCACCAGCTTTTGTAGTAGGAGCTGTTGCAGCCGCAGTTAGTGGAATATTGGCGTTCACCATGCTTCCATCTCCACCTCCTGACATCCCCTCAAACAAAATGGCTGTCACTGCTGCATTCCATTGACTTGCAAAAATGTAATAATAGCAGTTTGCCTTTTCTTTTTAACTTCTAAAGACTGGTGACTGGTCTATAATGGGTCCTTTTTTTTTTTTTTGGTGATGTATCAAAGGCCAAAATGGCCAAGTGTTTGTTTTGTCGTCATAGCTTAATCAAATGGCCACAAATGGCCATTTGAGAGTCATGTCCATATGGCTGTGCGAACATGCTTGTCTAAGTGAAATATACGGTCATGGTTAATCCTATTCCCAGCTCTAATTATCTAATAACAATATCGTAGGGAAAAGTTCATTTCCAAAGTTTTGTTTTGGCGTACTTATTTTGATTATTTATTTGGCGTACTTATTTTGTCGAAAACATGTACTGCTAACATAGGACTGACACATCCAGGGGAAAGCTCTGTACCATATCCAACATCTAGGCAATATTTTTTTCAGTCTACTGTGGTGTTGATAATATTTATAACCTGTGATCGTGCTTTGAGTTCTGTTGGAACTGAAACCATGAATTTTATAACCTTTTTCCTTTCCTTTCCTTTTTCTTTCCTTTCGTTCTTCTTTTTTATTGGGGTTTGGGGGAGGGGGGCCTGTCAGCTGAACTGCTTAGTTTTTGTCTGATCAGCTTTTTGCAAAATGATGTTGCCATCATAAGAACTTGAAGAATGATTCGAAATGCTGGCATTTGAAAGTTTTTGCAAGCACACTTTGAATTCATATCCATTGATGCTTCTGTTTTTCCACTTTTAAAATCTGTTCTCCCGTCTACTTTTTGTACTCATATTCCTGCCACTTAGTGCTTGCAGCCCTTATCATCTCGATCTGGGTTGATCGTATTTCACACTTTCATGTTGTTGTTTTGTTAATTGGAATTTGTCTGCTGAGATATATACACATGAGTAGCTTATATACAAGGATGGATCTATAAAAACCACAATCCAATAACACAAGCTTTTGGATTGAAAGTGGTGCCCATTAATGTACATTAGCCCTTGTGTGCGCAGGCCTGTGAAGGGACTCGCAGACTCCCCGGTGTAGATTAACTTGTTTGATGTGGAAACAGGGTTGGCTTGAAAATGATTATGTACTCCTGGAAAACATTTCATGTACCTAAATGTGATGAGTAGATGGGCAAACCCTTCTAGTCTTTTAAGGATCTTGGCTGATGATTCGAAAACTATGTCAAGAAACCAAGACTCCAAACCTGAATGCCTGAATCAGTATAAGCCTAAAAGATCTGATGGAGAGACTTTTCATTCATGGTTACGTTGAAATATTCTGGGAACTTATTGCAGCAAACTTTCCAGTGTGCACAGAAACTTGCTGCTGTTGCTGGTCTCTCCACCACAAATGAATCAAACGACTGGACTTCATCCAACACTAACATTCACTTATTAGTTATTTTGCTTTCTGTTTTCAAAGTTTGTCTTCTCTCAAACAGAGTTACATGCAGGACAAGCAGAAACAGTGCTGATAGAGCCAGGACTCAATGCTTTAAAGCATTGAGCAGTACCCCTTTATCCTTCTAAATGCTTTAACAGCCTATCAGAAACTTGATATGTTAGTTTTGTGCTGTTGAAGCTTGATGGACTATGTTCAAGTATAGAGACATGGATGTATGCCGCATATTTTCGTATGCATGATTCTTGCATGCTTGTGTGTGTGTGTGAATATTCACGTGTCTGAAGTAGGACAATAATGGATCTCTTATTTGTTTTGAATTTTAGTATCTGAAGAATCTTGCCTTCAACATGGCTAAACATGGATGGAATGTTGTTGTTGGCAACCACTGAGGAGTTGGCGGTGTTTCAATTACTGCAAGTTTCTTCTCTCTTTTTTGCTGAATACTTGTGTAGAGCTGAGAAAGATGAAATATAATGTGGGATTAATATTGGTTTACTTGACTGTCGAAACTAGTTGCTAAATAATCATCTTATACTTGCTGTTTTCTCAGAAATGAATTCTGTGTTGACAGCAATTACTTGCCGACTGTGATGTTTTTCTGCCTCACATATCAATTACATTGGCCGATTATTTGCCTAAAACTATGACCATGAGCATTATTGTCTCCAAATTATTGCCTTTTTGGACATTCGTAGATGAAGTTACTTCATCTTTAATTTATCTTCTGTCAAATAAAGCTATCAAGACAAAATGTAAAGTTCCTGGTAAAAGCCTTGAACTTCTTAAGGGTCACATATATATTATGTGCTTCTATCCCTTTAGATTTTAAACATGTTACATTGGAGCGCCAACAAGAAGTCAATAATATAGAACCACTGCATACGGTTGAAATTCTGTCTAAAAAGAAGCAATCTACTGGGAAAATATGGTCAGATCACACGACAACATTTTTGTGTGTTGTCTCTTGTACATGCATTCCTGCTTGCATCCTTTTTAGCTTGCTGACAGTTGCTTGGGCTACCATTGGTTATTCTTGCTGCTATATCCTTCCTTTCACTTTAAGTTAAGAGTGTCAGAGATTTGATTCGAGTGGTATTCTACTATGGGAATTAGAAGAATTTCTTCAAGGAATGAGATACAAGAGCCTTTGAAGGATTGAATTTATACTAAACAGAGTATTTTGGCACTGTTTATAATTGGAGAAATCTGAATTCCTTGAATATCAGAGTACAAATTCTACAATATAGGGTCGTTTCTAAATTCAAATCATAATCATCAAAGTGGATATTTACTGACAAGATTAATGGTAACAAGAAAAAGAAATGCAGTTCCTCGGTTTCTACTGTCCATTCAAAGTTATCTGGATCTTCTGGTTACTTTCTGTTGTTTTCAAATCTTGTGTCACTGTAGCTAAGATGGCTCTTCTGTGCTTATTTTGTTATTCTGTAGGTCATCTGAATCTGAAAAATGCCACTTTGGTGGCCTTGAATATAGCATCCAGGTTCAGGAATTTAGTACTTGGTTGCCAAATATTTGCAGTCTCAGTTCTGATTAGATTTGTTCAACTGCGTTTTCATTGCCAAGTCAATCATTGGAGTGAAATCTGCTTATCATTTTGGTACGTTAATTTTTTTCCATGCAAGAAAAGTTGGAAAGAGATCCATTGTACCAGTAATCTGGACTAAGTTACTGTTTAGATTGCTTGGAAGCAAAGAGCAGCCTTTTACTTTGCAAAAGAATCAAAATTAGCTTATCTGATTTCATACGCAACAAGCTTCCTTTTTACTTTGTTGGATTCTGTAGGGTCAAGGATATCGCATCTCATCGTCGCTTTTAATTAATTTGGTTGTTGAAACGTGAACAGCTCGATGTTCAGTCCTCATGTGTTGATATTAATTATTTGTTTTCAGGCGAAATATCCTGGGGAGGATGGAGAGAGGACTCCTGTTGCAGGGGCTGCAGCGGTTTGCAATCCATGGAGCTATTTTGGTTAGTGTTTTTGCTGAATAAAGTAACAATTCAAGTGATTTAATTTTTCAAGTGGAACTAATATCACGAGGGCTGAAGTTTCTTGTCGTCAGCTGGTAATTTAGTTTCCAATTCCGAAAGGAAAATGGCTATGCCAAACTTGGAAGAAGCAGTTGTCATGTGGCTTCCAATACCTTTTACCTTTACCTCTCCTTAATTTTTCGCACAAGCAGCATTTCACTCCTTCTCAACCAATGTTATGCTGCACAGAACATCAATCCTGTTTCCTGTAGCAATCAAGGGCAGATTCTGCACTGGAATAGTTGAAAGGCTAGCAGGAAGACATTCTTTCTTTTATTTCTATTCGCAGTACAGCATGATAGCTTCAGGAAAAAAAAAAAACATTTCACCTCTAATCTTGTTCTCAACTGCTCTATATTGATAAAATATTATTCTGTTGTGTATTCTTTTGCCCTTCATTCTGATGTCTTTCCTCCTTGTCCTGTTATTATTTATGGACCAAGCCCAATGTTCTAGCAGGTGGGATTTCAAAGGCTAAGGATTCATCAAGCTTTATCTTTGGTGTTCTTTTGGCATTAAAATTTGGTTTTGTTTCATCCTACTAATTGTATAACTGTATGTCAATAATGTATGTTTCTATATCAAAATCAATAAAGCTTAACTAAAACTTGTGCTTTTGAAATGTGAAGATTCTGATATATTATTTTGGTATTATGAAATCTTGAGTCCATGTGAGCTCAGTTGTCAAAGGGATGGTGAGATTACATAAATGCCTGAAATGTGAAGAACAAAAGACGAAGAGGTAAGAACAGGGAAGCACTTGAAATGTCAGCACAAAACAATTGCATGAAATGCCAACAAATCTAAAAGAGGATAACTAATGAGATATCATCAAATAGTATGGATCTAACATTGCAACCAAATTCACATGGTTTTCTAGAGGTCGATATCATTAGTATAAAATGCCCCACTTGCCTAGTTTGGTGGTCTTACTAGAGTATCAGATAGAGCTTTCTGTGCTTATATTCCTTGGTGAAAGATCAGCATAAGAGCCATTTGACATAGTGATTTCTTGATCTAATTATCATATTTTGCATCTTAGAGTGTAGCTTTCATGTTATTAACATGTTTTACTTTGCTCTTCATTTTCTACAGCTAAAGAATTATTTCTTCTGCATAACCTGAAAGCCGATAAATTTGAAAATAGCAGAAGTTTTCGCTTTAATATGGCATTTACATCATAAATTTGTGTATAATATTTCTCCTAATGCTTTCTGGGATCATTACAACTATGCAACCTGCCTTACTGGAAAATTTGAGGTGTTAGTAACTGACATTTGCATCTCTTCCTTCTC
>Ga0307515_10013360_pt1 | contig 15359 bp, 3 predicted proteins | sample 17_EM_MG_FD_194513 | JGI IMG/M metagenome (GOLD analysis project Ga0307515, IMG submission 194513) | Populus trichocarpa ectomycorrhiza microbial communities from riparian zone in the Pacific Northwest, United States - 17_EM | ecosystem: Host-associated > Plants > Roots > Unclassified | place... | reverse complement strand
TAAGAGCTCTAATTATTCCTAAGCTAGCTTAAGAATAAACTAACTAGTAATGCTAACTGTTACCTAACTAAAGCTAACCGACTCTATTACGCCGTAAGTTAACTAGGAGGAAAGGCTGCTAACTTTATTAAAACCCTTTAACCAAACTTAGTATAAAGCTTAGTTATACTTCTTAAAGCTATATACAGTAATCCGAACCGCTAAGTTACTGCTTAAAGAAAGATAAACTATATAGCTTAAGGAACGAAAGGTTTCCCAGTATACTTCTCCAAATTTAAATATTACGTAAGGGAGACTAGCTAGAATAACTCTGCACTAGTTAACAGCCTTATTAAATCCTTAAGCCTTAAGCTAAAAACCTCCCTAATAGGCGTAGACCTACTTGGAGCCCTTAATGCCTATATAAATGTTGTTAATAAACGGTATAATAATATACTACGCCTAATACTAAAGCCCGCTCCCCAATATAATACAACAACCCTATAATCGTCCATTAAGTTATTATCTTAGCCTAAGCACCCTAACGCTATAGATATTAACACTAGAACCCTAGAGTACGCACTACTAGGGTCCCTTAAATAAGAAAAACGCATTAAACTAGGCCTCTGATTTAAGTGCGGAAGTAAGAACCACATCTTAAAATACTATTTTGTCCCCTTACCTTCGCCCTAAAATAATTTACAAACGGCTAACACTAGCAACCGTTTACTATATTAATCTTCCGGTTACTGCCCCTAATTTTTATCTAGTTCTAGCCCCTTATCTAGTAAGCACCACTTATAAGGATAAAGCTATAACCAACGTTCTATAGGAACCCCTTCCTGCTTACTACTAAAAGGTATATTTTAGAGTTAAGTCGCTCTCTAGGACGGCTCTGCCTTAGGATCTTGTTAAATACTTTAGATATTACAAACTCTAACTCTTAGGATTATAGTATAACCGTTAACTATTATCTTTAGTAAAATAATTAATAGTAAATGCTTAAGTCCTAATTAATATAGGAGCTAGTAGCATAGGATTTATTAATAAGATCTTTACGTAAGATAATAGTTTTACCTTAACCCCCTTTAACCGGCGTATTAACGTATTTAGATTTAATGGTAAACGCACTATCTTAGGCCGTATTACCTATGTGATAACCCTAAGACTTTAATACCTAAACTATAAAGAACTAATTAAGCTTTTTATTACTACCCTAGGTTACTTAATAATCCTTAAACAACCCTAGATAAAGCTATATAAGGTGACTATTAATTAGAATAACCTTAAGCTTTTATTTACCGCTTCGCAATGTAAGTAAGAATACTTTATAACGCACTACTTTAACCCTAAACTAAAATCTAGGAAATCTACTAAAATCTACTAGCCTAAGATTTCCATTAATGTCTACTTTATGCCTAAGGAATTTACCAGATTCTAGTAGTATAGGAATTCTACCAAATTCCACTGATATCCACCAAAGATCCGAAAATTCTACTAAATTCTATAAGTTATTACTAAGCACCATACTGCCCTAAACTAAGTAGAAACTTAAGCTTAGTATATAAAACTACTAGAAGAACTAGTACCCTATAATAAAAAGAATGCTTAAAGAACCTAAACCTAAATCTAATACTAACTTTATACCTAATACTAAACCTAAACCTAAATAAGAAACTATAGACAACCTAAGCGAGCTCAGCACCCTAAATATCCGTATAATTAGAGCTACTCCGTTAGTATAACTTACTAAAAAACCTAAATATATAATCTTTGCTGTTACTATAGTTAATATTAAGAAGGCCTTAGTACTAAAGAAGTATACTAACCCTGCTATAAAGGTACTAGTAGAGTATTATTACCGCCTAGATGTATTCCTATAAAAGGAAGCCGATAAGCTATTAGAACACCAACTATATAACTATAAGATTATACTTAAAGAAGGAAAGTAGCCTAGATTTAGACCCTTATACAGGATATCCTAAAATAAACTCTAAGTGCTATAAAAGTATTTAAACAAGAACCTAAGTAAAGGATTTATTAGAGTAAGCTTATCGCCTATAGCTGTACTAGTAATCTTCGTTAAGAAACCCGGTAGTGGTTTGCGCTTTTATATAAACTACTAAGCTCTTAACGCTATTACCGTTAAAAACTAATACCTAATCCTGTTAATATAGAAGACGCTAAACTAACTAAGTAAGGCTTACTACTATACAAAGCTTAATATTATCTCTATATTTAACCGCCTCTATATTATAAAAGGAGATAAATGGCTTACTATATTTTGTACTCGGTATAGATTATTTAAATACTTAGTAACGCTATTTGGCCTTATAAATGCCCTAAGCTTGTTTTAATATTACGTAAATAACACCCTACGCCCCTACCTGGACATCTTTTATACTACCTATATTAACGATATCCTAATATATAGTAATAGCCTAACCAAATATTAGAAATACGTTAACTTTATTTTATAAGCCCTATACGGAGCTAGCCTATAATTAGATATAGATAAATACAAGTTTTATAAAACGGAAGTCCTATACTTTAAACTCCTTATTTTTATAAACGGCATTTAAATAGACCTAAAGAAGGTTAAAGTAATTATAAACTGGTAAGAACCTAAGAATATTAAGGACGTAAGAGCCTTTATAGGATTTGCCAACTTCTACTAATAGTTTATTAATAACTTCTCCGCCCTAGTTTTACCCCTTATAGCTCTAACCTAAAAGGATAAAGCCTTTATCTTTAATAAGGAATATAAGAAGGCCTTTACTTATTTAAAGGTTATGTTTATTACTATACTTATACTCTAATACTTTAACCTAGAACGAATAAGTGTTATAGAAGCCGACTTATCTAATTACGTTACTAGAGGCATCCTATCTTAATATAACGAAGAAGGAGTATTATACCCTATAGTATACTTCTTAAAATAATTAAGCTCTACTAAATGCAATTATAATATCTATAATAAAGAATTGCTAGCCATTATTAGATACTTTAAGCAATGGCGACTTAAACTAAAAGGCGCTGGATTCCTAATTAAGGTCCTTAATAACTATAAAAATCTATAATACTTTATAACTACGAAATAGCTAAGCTATTATTAGGCTTACTGGTTAAAATATCTATTACGCTTTTAATTTTTAATTATATACCGCCTAGGCGTTTAAGGTTAGAAGCCTAATACCCTAACCTAACGCTTATAAGACGCGCTAGTATTAGAAAAAGCGCGCTCCTACTAAAATTAAACCCTACTTTATCCTAAACTATTTAATCCTTCTATTAAAGACCTTACGGTATACGTCCTTAAAATAACCGATTAATTAATTAAATTGATTATAATTAATAAATACCTAAATAATAAGTTTATATAAAAGACGCTTAAGCTAATATAAGATAGCATTAGACGTTCTAAAAAGATTTCTCTAAGTAAATATAAAGCTCGCGGAAACCGCTTATTCTACTAGAACCGCTTAGTTATACCTAACTATAACAAACTTAAGCTTAAGCTCCTTAAACACGTATATAATCTACTAGTAGCCGGCTACCTAGGCTAAGGAAAACCCCTAGAGCTACTTTAATAAGAGTATTACTGGCCGAATATATATAATATAATACGAAGGTATATCTCTAGCTACTATATCTACTAATAAGCTAAAGCTTTTATCACGGCACTAACCTAACGTATACTATTTCATACTATCTTATACTGTTTCCTACTATTAGCTAGCCCACCACTAGTGACTTAGCGGCCAGCCCTACTATTTATATACAATACCCCCTTTCTACCTTCTTCCCCTCTTTATACTATAACGTAGTTATTTAGTCTACTTTATTATAGCACTGTAACAGTTTATGGTATCTTTAATTTGCGCCCTATTACAATTACTAATTCCTTATACCCTAGCTAATTAACCTCCACCCCAGAGCAATTACGACCTACGCGCACCTCTGCTAAAACTAATACGTCCCTAATATAGTCCTAGAATGATCTTTAGTTTTTACCTAGCGCCTAGATAGGCGATACTAATAATGCCAAAATGGCCGAAACCTAGAACCCCTATGACATTTTCGCAGACCTCTTTATAGAGATATACCCTAATATCGCGTAGATAATCTGCCGCTCCCTACTATACCTTAAGACCTTTAAGCCTAGTAAAGCTTACCTTACCTTTATTAACTATACTAACGAGTTCCTTAATAATATTAAAGTAGGACTATAGTGTATATATAATATAAACACCGCTAATAAAAAAGCTAATAAAAACCTTAGTACCCTTATCGCTTTCTAGATAGGAACTATTAACTTCTAGGTAGAGACTATCGCCGTTCTAAAATAATTAACCCCTATAACAACGGCAGTAACCTAGCAGAAAAAACGGAGATCTAAAGACCCGCTAATATTTAGTGGAAAAGGTACCCCGCTAGAATAATAAGCTAATTTTAAGACTTAGCATATTAAGATTAAGGGAGTCTTTAACTAGGACTAAGACTACTTTAACACAGTTTAGTTCCAGATCCTTTATATCTTAGATATACTAAAGGACAAGGCCTATAAGTTTATTAAGTAGGGCCTAGAGCTTATATATAAAAACCTAAACAATATATCTATATAGAAATGGCCTACTAAGGAAGATATGCTTAAAGACCTTACTGCCTACTATAAGGTCCTTAATATAACCTAGGTCGCAAAAAATAAGCTTAACTATTTCCCCTAGGGCGAGCGTAATTACTAGTCTTAAAAGGGAGAGCTTAATAAGCTAATAATCCGCGCTAAGAAGATAGACGAATAGAAGGTAGACCTATTTTAAAAGTTTATCTCTCTAAAGATAGAAGAGCTAGTACTTAGACTTACCTATAAAATTAATAATAGCAACTATATAGGTTAGAGTAAGTAGATGGATATATTCACTAAGAACCTCGCGGACTGTATATACTAAGCTAACCTTAAGAAGAACGCTAACTATTACCTACCTACCTAAGCCTCTGCCCCTATATTAACCCTAACCCTAGTAATAACTAGAGAACCTATAGACCTTATAAAATCTTAGATATAGAGCGTAAGCGCCGCGTTAATAATAGACTATGCCTTACTTATAGCCTACCCAGCCACTAAAAAGACGCCTATAACCCCGCTAAGACAGTAAACCTAGTCCTAATACTACCCTATTAAATAACGCGAACTAATAACTGCGGATGCGGCGACTGTAAAGTCCATTATAGACACAGCAACCGCGGAGCCTATTATGGCCGCGGTGGATACCCCCCCCTTTAACCCTATGGCTTAGTTACTCTAAACTATACCCTATATAGAAGCCTAACCCATTAACAACGCCTAGTATTAGCGACTCCGCGCTAGCAAATACGAATATAGCTACGTTATTAGTAAGGTATCGTCTTCTTATACCCCGACTAAGACTAATACTAATACTGCTAGCTAGACGGACACTAGACCGCCCCGCTAAGACAGCCTTATACCCTAGTTGTTAAAAGGTAAACCCTTAGACTAAGTTGCGTTTAAGGGTCTAAACTATATAAGGAGGAAGATAAGAAGATTAGGTCCCTATTACTAGATTAATTAGTTCTTTTTATTAGTAAGCTACCACTTAATCTTAAATTAGTAAACAGTAATAAGAAATTAATCCTTATTTAAACCTAACTCTCCTTATTACGTAATCTATACCCCTAAGTTTATATTAATATAGTAAGCCTAGTAGACTCTAGTAGTACTATAATAGTATTTACTAACGTAGAGTTTATTATAAGAAAGTATAACGTTATAACTAAGAAGCTGCTAGCACCTAGGCTACTGCGCCTTATAGATAGTATCCTAACTTCGCTTATTATAAACTACTTTACCGCCTAAATATTAATTGGCCTCTATACTAAAGCCATACTCTTTTTTATTACTAAACTCTCGCCCGCTACCCTAATTATTTTAGGTATACCTTAGCTTTAGAAGCACGAGCCCCGTCCTAGCTTTAGGAAACTTAAAATCCGCTTTAACTTAGACTACTACTCTAGGTATTACCTCCCGTAAGGGATAACTAACGGTAGTAGGGACGCCCTATATAGATACTTAGCACTATTAAGCCTAGTGCCTAGGACTATATATAAAGCCCTAATAGTAGAAGACATTTCTAATAAAGGGGAGCCTATATAGCTGTAAAGAAATAAGATAATAAAAGACTAGACTACCCTAATACTTAAGACCAAAATAATGGGCTAGCTAGCCCTGCTAAGCCCTAAAAAGAAGGTCCGCTTTACGCCGCTATTACTAAAAATCTAACCCCAACCTAGGCACTATTTAAACCCTAGCCGCTTAGCATAACACCTAAAACTAAGCTATATGCCATATACGCACACTATAGCTCGCGTTATAGTAAGGACTAGCTATAGAACTACTAAGACCCGGATAATAGAAACCGCGCCACTATAATGCCTAACTTTATACCTATCTCCCGCGCGTACTATATAGGGCTACCACCTTGTTTCCGCCCCCCTAGGCTAACTAAGCTATACTAGCCTAGCCGTAGCACTAGAGAACTAAACACGCCTTAACCTAGATAATATTAAATATACTTATGCTATAAATTTTACCTAGTTCTATAAATAAAAAGACGTAAAGGTAATAAGGATCTATATAGCGAAGCTAGTAAAACTAGTTAAATAAAATAAGCACCAATAGCTGCTTAAAGAGCTGCCTATAGGCCTAATAGAAGTACTAAACCTATTAGAAAGGTCTTTCTACCGGCTAGTAGAAGGCGACTATATAATAAAGGAAGCCTATAAAGTGCTCCCCCCCTATTTCTATAACTTCCTTAAGATAAATCTAAAAATTAAACCCGAGCTTTTACGTTAGAAGATAGTTAACACCGATATTAAAAAATTCTTAAAAAGCAAACCAAAATTAACCTATAAAGATATTCTATAACGCCTACTAAAGGAGTTTTATAAACATATTAAGTACTTCCTCCCTAAAAACGCAGATAAGCTACCCCCTTACCAACTATAGGACCATAAAATTAAGAGTATCCCTAGAAACTAGGCCCCGTACTATAAAAATAGACCACTTTTACCTGCTAAACTTAGGTATATAAAGAAGTAGATTAATAAAATACTAGATAAGGGTTTTATCCGCAAATTAATCTTACTAGTAGCCGCACCACTCCTCCTTATTACTAAGCCCGGCAGTAGTATATAAATCTACTATAACTACTAAGGCCTAAATATAGTCACTATTAAGAATTAGTACCCACTACTACTAATTTACGAGACACTTAATGCACTTTATAGTGCTAAGTACTTTACTAAACTTAATATAATTGCTATATTTAACCGGATCCGGATTACAAAGGGCCATAAGTAGCTTATAGCATTTATTACCCAGTTCGGACTCTATAAAATACTAGTTACACTATTTAGCCTCTATAACGCACCCACTACGTTCTAAAACTATATTAACTATATACTACACAACGCCCTTAACAACTACTGCACTACCTATCTTAACGACATTCTTATCTTTTCTAAAACACGCGCCAAGCACACCAAATATATAAATAAAGTCATCTAAAAACTCGGTAATACTAGACTTTAGATTAATATTAATAAGTTTAAGTTCTACTCTACTAAAACAAAACACCTCGGCTTAATTATTTTAACTAATGGTATAACTATAAACCCTAAGAAGGTACAGGCCTTATAGGAATAAAAGAACCCAATATTAATTAAAGAACTATAATAATTTCTCGGCTTCGTGAACTTCTACTAATAATTTATCTAAGGCTACTCTGCCATCGCTATACCTATAATAAAACTTCTAAAAAAGAATATTGGATGGCTATGGGGACTAAAACAAGCCAAATCATTTAAGGCCCTTAAGGGAGCCTTTACTTTAGCACTAGTACTAGCATACTATAACTATATAAAGAAAACAGTGGTAGAGACAGACGTATTAAATTAGGCTTCCGGCAGAGTCCTTTCCCAGTATAATAATAACGAAAAATTAAGACTGGTTGCATTCTTCTTTATAAAGCACTCTGCGCTAAAATATAACTATAAGATCTATAATAAAGAACTCTTAGCTATTGTTAAGGCTTTAAAAAAATAGCGTCCTAAGCTATAAGGGACTAAGGAGCCGTTTAAAATTATTACCGACCATAAGAACTTACAGACGTTTATAATTATTAAGTAGCTAAATTAGCGCCAAGTCTAGTAGGTAGAGTTCCTTTTATAGTTTAACTTTATAATTATATATAGACCTAGTAGTAAAGCCACGCTCCCTAACGCCCTAAGCTGGCTACTAGAAATAAGGCCTAAGGATACTAATAATAAACGCCTCTGCCACTAAGCCTAAGTCGTTATACTACCCTAAAAAGTTAACCCTATAATCTTAGAAGAATTACTATATAAGTCCCGTAATTCTAATAATGTAGTGTTTATAGCCGCTCTAGACCATAAAATAGCCAAAAAGTTACTAAATAAGTTAATTTAGCTAAAATGCTAGGAGAATAAACTCGTAAGAGATATAGTGATGGCCCTATATAATTAGAAAGCTCGCCGTTAGCTAAAGAAAATTAGGAAATTACTCTATTATAATAAGTTAAAATATAGTATTATTAACGGATAGATCTACTTCTACTAACGTCTCTTCGTCCCTAACGCCCTAGACCTCTACCTAGAAGTTACCCATTACTTTTATAGCAGCGGCCCCGCTAGTTACTCTAGCTAGGTTAAAACTTTTAACCTCTTAAACCGAATATACTAGTAGCTAGGAATCTCCCAGTTTATAGCTACCTTTATTAAAAACTATACCCTATACTTTTATACTAAAAACCCCTATTTTGCCTTACCTGGTTTCCTAAAGCTACTAAAATTACCCGCCTACCTATAGACCGATATCTTAATTAACTATATTATAACGCTGCTAGTATACTAACGCCACGGCAAGGCATATAAATATATCCTTATTATTATAAACCGCCTAACTAAAATATAATACCTTGTTTTAGTAATAGGACTCTTAACAGAGGAGCTAGTTAATAGCTTTATTAATAACGTATATAAGCTCCATAGTGCACTAAGCATAATTATCTTTAATTACAGTATATAATTTATTAGCGACTTCTAGTAATAACTAAGTAAACGCCTTAAAATAACCTTATAACTAAGCTTAGCCTAATACCTAGAAACGGACGGCTAAACTAAAATTATTAACGCTGCCGTAAATAAATACCTTTATACTTTTGTTAGCTTTATATAAGATAACTAGGTTAACTACCTACCGCTTACTAAGTTTGCTATAAATAACTAAGTTAATAAGAGTATAGGCATCTCCCCGTTTTTTATAAACTATAGCTTTAACCTTTACCTTAGAATTAAGCCTACTAGCCCCCGTCTACTAATACTATTAGCATAAGTAAAGAAGGAGTTCTTTTACGTAAACTCTATAGCCAACCGCTTTAAGCGGATATTAATATAGCCTAAGGCCCTAGCCTAGATTTCACAGTAACGCTATAAAGATAATGCTAATACCCATAGGGATAAGAGCGCGTTATTCTATAAAGGCGATATAGTTATAGTTAGCTTAGAAAATATAAAGATAAATAAACCTAAGAAGAAATAGGACAATAAATGGGACGGCCTATACCCCATACTCGTAGTATACTAAGGGGTAGTTATAGTAGACCTCCTAGACTATATCTAAGTAAACAAATCCTTTTATATATTTAAGGTCCGCCTCTAAGCTACTAAAGAGATCCCTAGCTAAGCAAATATTAATATTATAGAGCGCCGTAATATACAAGGATAAGTAATAGAGAGAGATAATAACGGCAATATAGAAGATAAATGGGAGTTTAAGAAAATCCTTAATATATATAACGAAGACCCCTAGGGCCTAACTTATAAGATTAAATAGAAATATTATAAGGATATAACCTAGTAGCTAGAGGAAGACCTAAAGGGTTACGAATAAGCTGTATAGCGCTTTTATAAGCAATACCCTAAGAAGCTAGGACTCCTAAACTAGGTATAAAATAAGGAAAAGTTACGCTAAGGTTACGGCTAACTACCGTATTAAAATTTATAGAGGTTAAGATGTTATAGAACTTTAACCAATAGTTAAAGTTATTTAATTGGCTAAATTCTTGCCAAGAAACGCCACGCGGATTAATTTAGGTAATAGTATAGAGTTTTACTAACCTTACTTACTAAACTAACCAATTAGGATTTTCTATGCCCGGTATAAAAAATCGCTATTAGCTTAGTTAAGGGCGGTAAGCGGAACTAATATCTTTATGGTAAAAAATAGGCAACCCCATACACTATCTATTTTTAAGTTATTTATTTAGTTTAGAGACTAAACTATCTAGGGGAGAGGAGTACTATTACAGCACTAACTTAACGTATACTGTTTTATACTATCTCGTACTATTTCCTACTATTAGCTAGCCCACTACTAGTGACTTAGCGGCTAGCCCTACTATTTATATATAATACCCCCTTTCCACCTTCTTCCCCTCTTTATACCACAACGTAATTATTTAGTTTACTTTATTATAGCACTGTAACAGCTTTGCATAAGACGTATAACGGCCTTTTAAAGCCACTACCTATTCTAGACTAAAGATAGAAAAATATCTTAATTAACTTTATTATTAACCTCCCCGTAAGTAAAGGCTATATAAACATTATAGTAGTTATAAACCAACTATCTAAGATAAGGTACTTAATTGCCTGCCCTAATATATTAATGCCTACTATTGCCTAACTATTTCTAGATTATATATAGAAACTCTATAAACTCCCTAAAACAATTATCTCTAATAAAGGTAGCTAGTTTATCTTTATATTCTAAAAAGAACTAACTATATAACTCCGTATTAAAGCACTACTATTTATTATATATTACCTAGAAATAAATGGTTAAACGGAATATATAAACGCTATAATAGAATAGTATATCTAGATATACACGTTATACTTATAAGATAACTAGATTAACTAGCTTATATTTACTAAGTTTACTATAAATAATTCTATCTTAGAAACTATAAAGGTCTCCCCATTCCTAGCTAACTACGGCTAGTATCTATAAATAGGTTTTAAACCCTTTAGTAACGTCCCTTACCCCGCTTATTACGCCTTATAAGTTATAAAAGTAAATAAATTTATAGAAAAGATAGAGGAACTATAATAGTTCCTTACCAATAAAATAATATAGGCTTAATTTGTTTATAAAGCCGTAGCGAATAATAAATAAACCCTAGTACTAGCCTACTAAATTAGTAACTTTATCTGGCTAAATATAAGAAATCTAAATATAAAACGCCCTACTAAGAAGCTTAATTAGAAGAACACTGGCCCTTATAAGGTTAAGAAGGTTATTTCCTCTTACGCCTACTAGCTAAAGCTCCCTAATACAGTTAAAATCCACCCCGTATTCCTGTGACGGCGCTAGGGCGTGTTACCTACTAAATTCTGCCTAAGTTCTGCTATATTCTGCTACCTGTTACTATCTTATATTATTGCGTACTATCGCGTACTGTCTAGTACTGTTTTCTACTGTTAGCTCGCCTACTACTAGCGCCTTAGCGGCTTGCACTACTTATTTATTTATACCAGCCCTAGCGACCCCCTTTCCTTTTCCTAGCTTAGTATCTTTATAAGATAGCATTCTACAAGCTTTGGTTTAGAGGCATTTATATAAGCTATTACATTATACTAAGCTCTCTCTACCCTGCCTGGGAAGGCTTTAATAATATCCCACCCTAAAAGAAACTTCGTCTGTAATAACGCGTTAACGCGCTATACTTAGATACTAAAACAACTCTATATTACCTAGGAAGGCCTAGATAATATTCTACCTTATAAGCTAAATAGGACTAGACCTATACCCCTAGAATTAAAACCGAAGTATATAATACTAATAAACCCTAGGAAGCTAACGATAGCACCTAAAGCTAGCTTATCTAAGAGAGCTACTTTTACCTAAGAGGAACCTAAGATCTAATTAGGATCAGAAATTAAAGACAATAATAACGTTATAGACGTACGCAAGTAGATCTGCGCCCTTGTAGCTAACTAAGAAGCTAATTATCTAGAGGCAAGGAATATATAAAAGACTCTATAAGAGATCCTAGAAAGCCTTACGGCCCTATAAAATAGCCTAGCTTTCTCTTCTTAAAGCCCTAGCCGACCTATTTACTCTACTAATTATAATATACTAGGGAGTACGGATATAATAATAAAGCAATTAAAGTCCGTTAAGCTCCTTAACCCCCTACTACTATCTAACGGGATAAACCCTACCTTTAAGAATTGGAGGATTTAAGTATAAGGAAAGCTCCATGTTAACTATAACTATTTCCTTTCTAAAGAAGCTAAAATGCTCTACCTCTTTAGTTAAACCACTAGGGACGCCTAACGGCACCTTTAAGCTAAGTTTAAGGACGAGTCCCCTATCCAATTTATATTTATTAATAAGATAATATAGCACCTAGCGGCTATTTATATTAACCTAAATAAAGTACAGGACGCCTGGTATAACTATAATTGCTTAATAATAAAACTAAACTAACTCTTTACTAAATTCTAAACTTAATTCCTATACCTTATAGAAGAAGGCTAGGTTCCCCTTAAGAACTACCAATTAGATCTGTATAATAAGCTAATAATTCAGCTATAAGAGAAGATTACTATAACCTTAAACGACCTGCCGACTTATAATAGACTTACAGTTTATTACCTATTATTGGACTTAGAACTAAAGCGGATTAAAGCCCATCCTAATTGGCAGAAGTAACTCTATAGTAATTGGAACTCGCTAGCTACACCTATAGGAGCTAGAGTAGGAAGATAAGCTATAACTACTCTTATACTAAAAGCGGTTATAACTATGCACTAGTAAGTGACGCCTAACTAGCCACATACCACGCTATCGACTAATATTCACCGCAATACTCCAATTAACCCTGCCTTAGCTACGTACTACAACTGTAATAAGGAGGGTTACTTTATCTTATCTTACCTAGAGCTAAAGGATATAGGCGATATTAAGGAGATAGAAGTAGGAGAAACGTCTAATAAGTTAGGAAAAGAAGAACCCTAGGGAAAGACTCCCCCCTAAGGTACCCTATTGATCTTAAAGAGATTAATCTTAGTTAGTTAATAGGTGAAAAGTATTTTATGGTTCTATATATAGTATCTTAAAATAGATATAGAGTTAATATAACCACCCTAATTAACACTAGAGCAAATGGCTTCGCCTTTATAAATACTACTTATATAAATAATGTTGCCAAGTTTTTAAATACAGAAGCTATCTAACTAAAGAAGCCTGTTTAGGTAAAAGGCTATAACGGCCAAGCTAGTTAGCCGGTTACCTATATTTTAAAGTTATATATTACTCTTAACGGACAACGCCAATATAGTATCTCTTTTTGCATCCTAGACCTAAAGTCCTACAATATAATCCTTAAACGAAAATAGATGTCCTATTTTAATATTTAGCTAAATATATAATAAAGATAGTTTATCTAGCCGGAGGATAGACCGAAGTTGCCCTTTTTTGTTAGGAAAATCCGAACTAACTATAAGACACTAGCCGTAAGGGCTAACCCTACCTACTAGTAGGATGTCCGGGCCCGTGACCTAGCCTTTACTTAAAAAGACGCCTACTATAAAGCTAGAAAGAACTCTATACCAATAAAGATACTCTTTTAAAGCGCTATATTTAAAGAAGACTCTACGTATAGAAGCGGGATAGATAGTAATATAGACGACGTCTAAATCGCGTAAATTTAACCAGTATAAAAAAGAACGCATTAATAGGATATAAGGGATGACCTTTAAAAGATATAACAGGAGCTAAAAGGAGTAATAATAACGCTAATACCCTAGAAGTCTACAAAGTTATATATACTCCTATTGTTATATAACCCCCCTGCCGTAGATATTGCCGTAATTAGCGCTATAGCGTTTTACTTTAATATATACCGGAAGGATAATAAGGTTTTTATAATGAGCCTATATAAGATCAACTAAATTATTAATAATAGGGAGGAAGAGCTAGCTAAGGAGACTAATAAGGAACTAGTTAAACGCCTCCTTCCTACTATTTATATAAATTATAAGGATGCATTCTTAAAGGCGGCTTTAGATAAGTTACCCCCTTACTAGATGTATAATTATAAGATTTAATTAGAAGCTAATAACTTACTAGGTTATAGCCCCCTCTACTAATAATTAACAGATAAGCTAAAAGCAATAAAGTAGTACTTGATTAATAACCTGGATAAAGGGTTTATTAAGCTAAGTTAAGCCCCTTTTGCTTCTCCTATCCTATTTATAAAAAAGCCTAATAAAGGCCTTTGCTTTTATATTAACTATTAGAAGCTAAACACTATTACTTAAAAGGATTGGTATCCTATTCCTTTAATTAATAAAAGCCTTGCACGTTTAAGCTAGGTAAAGATCTTTATTAAACTTAATATCCGTTAAGCTTTCTACTAAATTAGGATAGACCTCGTATTTAAAATTTTAATAACATTCTGTACCTATTATGGTTCCTATAAATATAAAGTTCTTCCCTTTAAACTAATAAACGGACTAGCTACGTACTAAAGGTATATAAATAACGTTCTTTTTAATTACCTAGACGAATTCTGTATGGTATACTTAGACGACATTCTTATATACTTAAATAATGAACTTAAACATTAAGTTTATATTAAGAAGGTCCTAGAGAGACCACAGAATATAAGCTTATAAGTTAATATTAAGAAATGTGAGTTTAGAGTAAAATATATAAAGTACCTTAGGTTTATCGCGACTATAGAAGGAATTAAGGTTAACCTTAAGAAGGTAGAGGCAATCCATAATTAGAAGCCCCCTTATATAGTAAAAGGGATCTAGTCCTTCCTTAGGTTTTATAATTTCTATTACTAGTTTATCCGTAACTATAGAGTTATAGCGAGGCCTCTTATTTAACTTACCCGGAAAGATACGCCTTTTATCTTTAATAATGACTATATAGAAGCCTTTAGAGAGTTAAAAGATCGGCTTATCTCCTCTCTAATCCTTTATTACTATAACTTAGACCTTAAGTTAATGCTAGAAACGAACGCTTTTAATAGAGTTATAGTGGGAATCCTATTATAGCTACATCTAGACGGCGAATAGTACCCTATTACCTTTTTTTTAAAAAAATAAATAGACCTAGCTAAGTGTAACTATAAGGTATATAATAAAGAAATGCTAGCTATTATCCAATCGCTATCCTAATAGTATGTAGAGCTTAAAGGTATAAACTCCCGGATTAAGATATATATAGATTATAAAGCCCTAGAGTACTTTATAACTATAAA
>Ga0307515_10013359_pt1 | contig 15359 bp, 3 predicted proteins | sample 17_EM_MG_FD_194513 | JGI IMG/M metagenome (GOLD analysis project Ga0307515, IMG submission 194513) | Populus trichocarpa ectomycorrhiza microbial communities from riparian zone in the Pacific Northwest, United States - 17_EM | ecosystem: Host-associated > Plants > Roots > Unclassified | place... | reverse complement strand
TTAATATTTAATTGATTAACTTTATATCGGGTTATCATTATCTTTTATTTAAAGTAGCATCTAAATATTTTTTATATATATAAAAAAATAGTTTAACCTGACATACAGGCGAGGCGTGGAAATTATCTAATATTCAGCACCCTCCATCTCATAAGCCCTCTCACTACACAGAACTCATTGCGTTGTAAAGCTCAATGCCTGTAAAAATTTGACATCTCACGTGTATGTCACTCTAATTTGTGCGTTGCTAGCATGCCTCTTTTTTTTTTTAAAAAAAAGCTTCTCGCTACTTGTATCCATTCTACTTTAGTTGGCGGGCACATTACTTGTCACTAACCTTTTATGAAGAATCTCTGCCCAATATATACAATAACTGTATTCTCCATAACACCCAATATATACAATAAGCTTCTTTTAATATACCATTGAAATTTAGTTCGTTTGTGGACAAAAATATCAGCATCATTCCAAAGTGATGCCTCGTTAATCTCGTGCAGTATGCTCGTAGTCAAAAGCTCACCACCCAGCAGCTAAGAATATCACGTGGCAACTCTTCATAAAGACACGTCATGCATTGACGTAATACGCTGACGCCACTGATCACATCACCATCATCCTTCGGAGACGGGCAAACTTCTCCTAGCGCTTCTTATAACAAGAACAATACCTGGCCACAGCTAACACGAACCCCAAAAGGTTTTATTTTTTATGGAGGCAGAGAAGAGCAAACGAGAAGTTGACGGCAAAATGAACGGAAAGAGAGGGAAGGAAGAGGGAGGACTAAAGGGAAGTCAGCAGGAGGTGGAGGAGGAGGAGGTGGAAGAGTTTTTTGCTATATTGAGGAGGATACAGGTGGCTGTCAAGTACTTCGAGAAGAGTGAAGGAAAGAAATGGAGGCCTTTGCTAGAGAGAGAGGAGTTCAAAGAACTTAACGGCGATCTTGACACAGAGATGAAAGAGGGTAATTCTTTTTATGGGAATTCGGGTTTGGATCTGAATTTGGATCCAAATCCAAATGACTAAATTTGGTAAAGACCGGTTAATAAATTTTGTACGTGCGATATCGAGCTTCTTTTTAAAAGCTCTAAAGTCTGAACAACACCCCTTTTTTTTTCATCGCTGGTTATATATTCTAAAATCGATGTCATGGTTTTAACTATATTTATCATGTTTCCGTTAGCAAAGTGATGTAGAAAACAAATATCATGTTACTGGATGGATATTCAGGTGAATATAATTCAGCAAACAATGCCTATTTCTTCCTGCATTCCTTTTTTTCTCGTGTTTTTGTAGTCGGAGCAGACTGCAAAACATGGTTATTCTTTTTATGTGTTCTGTGTTGAGATCAAGGCCATTCTTTTAGCTGTCTTTCAAGCACGCGCTCCTCTCCTTCTAGCATGCATTTATTTATTGATATATAAAATAATCAGTACTGGTGTTTGAGGAGAGAGTTATGAAGATCTGAGGAGATCGTTTCCTGGGAAATCCGTAACTGTATATGTGCAAAACATGATTTTTCATCGAAAAAGGCGAACTTATTTTTTTATAATTTAATAATAAAAGAAGACTCTTAATAAAATTAAATTGTCTTTTTTTTAATTATTATCATTGAAGTTTTATCTTATTTTCGCGGACGTTTCAGTCGAGTGCTTTGATATAATCCACTAGTTATTGCTGCTGGTAGATGTCGAGTTGCCATCTTTACGCGAACCGTGTATTTAACCAATTAAAGATAAATAAACAACAAAATTAGAAGGAAAAAAAAGGGGTTGGTGTAGAAAAATTTACTGACATCCTATTTGGTTATTTTAGTGAATTTATTTAAAAAAGAAAGACACGTGTAGGAGAAAAAAATAATTTTATGACCATCAAATTAAAATGATTATGATCGTGTCTTTACTTATATTCTTTCACATTAAAATAATTAATTACTTCTTGAGCATCACAAAATTAGTGTATTAGTGTTAATGATGGTGTAAAAAGAATAAAGATTCTTGCATGATGCCCTGTGGCTTTCTTCATGAACTTTCACCTTGCTCGTGCTCTGTAGAGATGAGAAAAAAATTGAGACGTTTTTTGCATTATTAATTCAACGTGTGAACTGTGAAGCATAGAGTTGTAAACGATGCCACGAAATCATCCTTTTTTTTTTTTTTGACTGTTTCAAAAAATGCACAGTCTATTTTTATTAGTGCTGATTTAATTTGTGAATTCATAACTAAATAGTAACTAAATTTGTTGGAAGGCTCTATGAAGTTCGTGGGAATTTATATAGATAATTTTAGTTATTCGTTTCTCAAAATCTTATAATCTGTGGTTCCCAAAATTAATATATTTCAGGGTTGGTTAAGTGTTGTGCATTCGACGATGCAAGTATTTTTATTATCATACTAAGACAAAGCAAATAAATGTATATAATGTTTTAGAGCATCCAACAAAATTTGAGATCATTCCAAATTATTTTCTAGTTTTTTGCAATTGTGTAAGTATAAAAATACTTCTTAACTTCAAAAAGAATAAAAATATTTTTGAAACTGGATTGAATTTTTAATCAGCATAAGTGAAAATCTTTAGCTCAAAATAACAAATTTTCAAGGTTTTTTTGGTCGATGAGAACTATGAAATTAAATGAAGAGGCAACATTTATTAAAAACACGATAGTTTAAAATTGAGACTAAGCTATTCATACTTCTACCATGTGTTGTCGCTATGTTTAAGAAATAAGACTTTTCCATTCGTAGCTCCTTTTCGTTAATGTAGGTAAATACCTCCTTCTAGTTACTGTAATGTATTCAATTACTTCTTCTTTTTTTGTTAAGTTATTATTTTGTTAAGTATATCAAGGTTTGTGGAGTTTTTTTTTTTATCTTGTCTGACATTTTATTTTTAAATTAATTAGATGATATTTTGGGGAAAAAAATGGAATTAATGATACTCCTAGGATGTTATTATTAAAAAAAAGTTGAGATATAGATGTTCAAAAATTTGAATGACACATTATTTGTCCAATCAAATAACATGTCGTCCACTCTACTTAAAAAATTAAAAAAAAAGTATTGGGAGAACTTTATTTATTTCGATGTTAGTTTTTCAAATTTTTAAAAATAAATTTTCATTTAAATAAATAATTATAATGATATTTTAAAAATCATTTGATTATTCCATCAACTTTAAATAAGATTAGAGCTTTTTATGGTAATATTTATAATTAAATTATGAATATTTATATCTAAATATAATATAATTTTTTAAAAAATCACATGAATATTTAATGAGAATAAAATATATATTTGTCGTGGTTATTTTTTTATATTTTTATGAATTAATTATTCTTTTATATTTCCATACAAGGGCATTAAAATTATCAATACATGTTTTAATTTTTTAAAAACTTGCCTTTTTAAAAACATGATAAATCTTTACATTAAAAAAAATGCTCCTAGTAGAAAGACATTTGTTTTTCAAGATAAGTAAAAATAAACAAGAAATTTGGGATTTTGACTGAAAAAATATATCTTTTCTTATGAATTTAAATCATTGTAATTCTTGTGAATATTTATTTTAATTACTTAAAGTTTTAATTGAAAAATTATATTGCTAATGAAAAAGACATGCCTCGTTAAAATATAAAAAAAATGGATAAATACAAACCGAGGATTTTGACTAAAGAAATATCTTTTTTTTTCTAGAATTTAAATACTTAATTTGAATTTATTTCAAATGATTATTTTAATTTCCATAGGATTAAATAAAAATTAACTTTGAAGATGTTCTCGTTCACCTCATTCTCCCCCCCAATTAGCAAATTTTATGATACTAGAAAATGCATCTATAAAGCCAATGTTTTCTTCTGTTGCATTAAAAATTAACTTGAAACTCTGTCCATGGTATAGCACGTTCACGATAACTAATATTAGCTGTATGTACAGCTTTTTTTTTTAAATAATGTGTGCTTACTAGTTTTTTTTCTCTTACATTTTCCTCTGTGTCTTTTTTTTTTAAAAAAGTATTGTGGTTATTATTTTTGGGTGGAGGCGGTGGGCCGTGGGGATGGCGGGCAAGGTGCCGGAGATTTGAAATGGGATCCTTGAAAAACTACTTAACGCCGAATGAGTTCGTAGCCCAGGGAAAAGTTTTTAGAGTCATGGGCCAATTAGAATGCCCAATAGCCTTTATTTTCACGGGAGTCTCTACCTGGGCCTAGAAGCAATGGAGTTGTAGTTCACTATACCTGCAACGAAACAAAGAGGACCCACAGAAACAGGCCTGTTTAGTTACAGACTCAGAGATCATGTTTCCCTAAATTTACAGTTTTTTCCTTCGTTTACTTCATTTTCCTTTTTAGTAGACAATTTTTAGAACTACTCGTTTTTTTTAATATATATATATATATATATATATATATATATATATATATATAATAAAAAATGAAACGATTATTTGCAATAACTGTTATACAGTAATATAAAAGACATATTGGAGCCTAATTTAATAACTTGAACTATTGAGTTTGATTGATTATTTAATATTATATCATAGTTTTGATAATCAGGTGATCATGAATTTGAATATCACCATCCCATTTTATTTGATAAAATTAAACATAAAATAGTGTGGGTCTATATAAGTTTTAAGTTTAAAAACCTTTTACTTGAAAGTATATGTTAGATAATAGTGTAAAATATATCATAGAGTATATGTTAGATAATAGGGTAAACAAGAAATTTGGGATTTTGACTGAAAAAATTATTTTAAGGTATTTTTAAATTAAAAAACACTTTAAAAACAATTCTAATATATTTTCAAACACCCCAAACTCTACTTTGTTTAAAGATGGAATACTGACTAATTAGTAGGAACGTTTTGTCATTGCTGATCGTTCACGAGATCACAAAAGGATGGAAGGTATATAACAAAAAAGAAACTTGACAAATAAGAAAAGGTTCAATTACGTCTTGCTAATAATAGTCGACTAATAAACGGGTTCGGTGTGGAATGTTAATTTCAAGGGGGATGGATCGGCAAGCTAACAATTCTTTTTTTTCTTTCTTTTTTTATCTCCGAGACGAGTCAGATTAGAAAGCATATCTTTTGTCAAGTGTTTCCAATATTTCTCGATGCTTGACAAATGACATTGTCGGTCTTCTCAGGAACCTATACCAGAGATTTTAGGGAAAAAAGCGAGTGCTAGACACCAGTTTAGAAAAATATGCAGAGGACAGACGAGTCACTTTTGATCGCGAAATATTCTTATGCATCGTTAAATAATAAGTATTGCGGAACAACAAAGCAAACTCACCACATTGGCTAGCTATGTGTGCTGCGTTGAACATGTAGGTTAGCAGACTTCGATAAAATCATCATAATTTTGTCAAGGAATCTGTCTTATCCCTGTTACAAAAACTTCATTTCGGACTGCATAATAAAAACATCCATTTTGCAATACCATATAATTAATATCATAACTAAGAGAGTTAAATAAATCTATAGGCTAAACCCGCTTAGTTAAATACCATATAATTTTGTAATTCTTAAAGATTGTTGACCTACTATTATTATTTTTTAGTTCTTAACCATAGATTATCTCGAGTTGTTATTTTAAGACTATATGCACATGAATTTATGCATTTACAAGAAATCATTTTCCTTACTATTCGTTCTGAAAAATAACAAATGCAGAGCAAAATCTCACTTGCAACGATATTATAAATTTCTAAGATTAAGTTTTAACCCCATTAAAAAAACAAGGTGATCAAGCATAGATCTATGCGAAGAGTATTCCACACCGACAAAATTTGCTAAGCTATACAGCTAACCTTCTCGCCCTTTTTTTGTTTTCGATGGGAGCTAGCTTTTGCATTCCTGGCTACCCAACAAATTGGGACACGAATTTAAGCAGACTAATTTTGTCTCACCATGTGATGTGCCATGTGGTAGGGACTTGCAACTAGCAAGTGGCACTTGATGCTCGTGTCATGGCATGTTTATCTTTTAATACTTGGCTTGGGTTTATCCTCCCTTTCTGGCCAGTCGGTGGTGTCTATCAGAAACCTTTAATTGGGCTAAGTCTATATGCTTTTTTAGGTTCCACGTTTATGTGACAAGCTCCTTGATGCCGACTATCAGCCCGTTTTTACATGTACATGTAAAAAAGAAACAGAAAAGTTATAGAAACGTTTTTCCTTCAGGAAAATCTCAATGCTACGAACTTGAAATTTACTGCACGATAGTAAAAAGTTCTTTAAGAAACGGGAAAAGTGTGGAATTTAAATATACATTTAAAAAAAAAATTATTGAATGATATTTGTAGGCATGCGTATATATATCTATATATCTCCTACCCGGCTTGTATCAAGTTTCAGCTCCTTTTTTTTTTTTTTAAGGTGAGTATCTTTATTTCTTACACAAAATATGAAAATACCAGTGAGCACGATGCAAGCACTAATTAAGAAAAAATGGTGTGGATACTAATTAGATTGATGAACTTGAAAAGAAAGCCGGCCACGTCCAGCACTTATCGGTGGTCCTCGAAAACCAACAGGCTCTGCAACTTGGTTTTTTTATGATTTTTTTTTCTATCCTTTTCAATCATATTTTTAATAGCAAATTAGTACGAAATATGTGTGGTTGTGTGTGTGTGTGTGGATGTGATCAGGGAGAATCAAGTTGTGAAATATCAATTATATGGGTGTGTTTATATGACTAACATGGGTAAATTAATAATTATTTCCAATTGATTTGGGCGAACTTATCTTTCATTCAGAAAAGCAACGAGAAGAATAGTCATGGTTGTCAAAACAAATAATCGATCTACGTGGACACTTCAATATAGGGATAGGCTTACATATTTTATCATTGGAGAAATATACAAAAGAAATTTCTTTGATTTATGAATCTTCCCTGGCCGAAAATTTCCAAACCGTTGTCCACAAGTCAGTGATGATACCACTACTAAGCGATCGAGCATCTTCAAACTCAATCATGAACGGTTGAGGAGACAAGAAAAGGTAGCTGTGAGTTGTAATAAACAGAATTCAAATTTTCTTAGAGATTAAAGAATGCTGTTGGAGAGCTTTCATCTTAAAGATTAGGGAGCTTAAAGTCAATTCATCTAGAGGGATTAATTATACTAAAGGGAGAGACTAGAAGATGAGTGGGAAGACCGGTAAGAATAGCTTTCGAGGAATTTTCGTGATTCAAAAATGCTGAAGGGGCCATGTTATGCCCCACCACGTAAACCCTATCCCGGGCAATGTTTTCCAAGCTAGATGCGATTCTCATTTCTTTGAAAGCTAAGCAACTCATGCATAAAATGTGAATTCATGGACCTTTGCCCGGGTCTTCTCGCTTGGAATTATCAATGTGTATGAGCCAAGGTCGTCATCAAAAAGGAGAAGAGCTGATTAAAACAGATTTTACCATTAATTGAGATTCAAAAATAAGCTTGCTATCTCCTCCAAGTAAAGTTCTTTTCTTTACAACGTAAGATAGGGGTAGTGCTTGGAATCAAGCTATGCTTCCTTTGCAAAGATGCAAAATAAATCATCTATGACTCGTAACAGTACCGTTGATAATTGACTGGTTTGATTAGCTGTTTCAAACGTTAAATGTTCGTGATGGTGGTCGGAGAGAAGAAGAAAACTATCTGGAGATCACAATTGATTTCACATGTTCTTTTTTTATTATTATTAGTATGGATGTCCGGACCAGCTTGCGTGTATTTTGATTAATCCGACGGGCCCTAAAGTTAACGACCATGCAAACCTTCAATGACCCTGAAATTTATAGAACTCGAATTAATAATTTTTAAAAAATAAATTTAAAACCTTACCACTTCATCTACCTCCCTTCCAGGTTTCACGTGTACTTTTCTTTTTTAGTTTAACGTAGGTATCCGGGCCAGCTTGGGCGCACCTCGACTAATCCCACGGGCCCTGAAGTTAACGACCATGTAAGCCTCCAGTGGTCATCATATGAGCAAACACAGGGCTGGAACCTGAAACCACAAAAAAACAAATCTTTTGATCTCAAACTCTTATCACTGGACCACCAGATGACCACAAGATGATTTCACGTGTACTCTTTTAAACATACTGGATGAGGTGTGCCAAGTATAAAATCCGGTGGCTCATTTCTCCTTTCTCCTGTCGCATCCCACTGTATACGGCTCGGGTTAATTTAACATAAAGAAATCAAAAAATGCATGTTTTGCATGCCATGCCCTAACAGCAAATGCTGACAAAACGAAAGAAACCTTCTGGAACGAATAAATTAAAGCTAGAAGACTACAAGATACGCAGCCCCAAACAGAACATAGTCGGCCGAATCTGATGTCCACTGTGAAGATGGATTCTCCCTTGAACTGCCAACATTGCCGCCCCGAACCTCTCTCTCTCTCTAATATTAATTTTATATTAATTTTGGATGTGTTTCATATGTGTACGGCATTTGAGTGCTGGGCCTTTGCCACGGTAATCACGAGGTGACTCGTGGTGCCTGACCTCATTAACAAACAAATGTTAGATTTTAGTCAAATGAAAACAGGTGGGTTGCAGACCATCCGCCTTGTCATTGCCTACCATCCTTTACAGGCCGTGCCGTCACTGGGGCAAGTGGGCTGTATCTTTTTGCATAATTGCATGGGTGTTTTCATTGCTGAGGTAATTTTTATGACTGTGATTTAAAAATTAAATTTTAAAAAGATATTTTTAATTATAATTAATTAAATTTAAATATGTATTTAATAAAAGATTGAAGTTTATGTATGACAAAAAAAATATATATAAAATATTTTGATAAATATTTTGATTTTTTTACAAACATAAAAAAATAAGACTGATAAAAAATATTTACAAAATTCATTTAAAAATATATGTAAAAACTATTATACAAAACTTACATTTTAAATTTAATTTTTTAATAAATCTCACGGCATAAAACTCAATTCTTTTCAATACCAAACATGTTACCGCGTTTAATTCACCACTAACATCAAAACTAGCGGAAAAGAAACACAGTCTAAGTCTGGTGCAATAACTTGGGGGTTTGAATATTTCATGGGTTATTTCTAAATTTAAAGTGCATTCGTGCTCCATTATAAATAGGATTTCTAGTAGATTTTCAATGAAAGAAATAGATAACATTATGGATATTTTTTTTTGTTATCATAAATTTCTTAATAAAAAATAATATATGTAATTAATAAAACAAATTAAAAACATATAAATTGAATGAAAATTTTTAACACCTTTTAAAGTAAGTTCAAGAGGGAAGCTGATTTTCTTTGTAGAAAATAAAAGATAGAAGCAGATGCAGATGTTTTGTCTCAACTATTCTTTTCATTCTGTATATTTTATTTATATTCAAAGTGAATTCTAGTTGATAAGTATATATGACTTTTACTCTTATAAATAAAATATACAAATAAAACTCATCTATATAAAGTTTAGGATGGAAAGAAATTTAAAGATAAATTAAAATATTTAAAAACAAATGTTACGAAATTGTAGGAACAATGCAAATATCATTTAATATTTTTTAAAAAAATAAACTAAACAATTAAAAAAAGGAGAGAGAGGGTATTAATTAAAACATTCATTAACTTATGGTTATCATATTTTCATAGTCTTGGTCATGAGTTTGACATGTTAACCCGAGTTGATTCAGTTTATATTTTTTATTTGCTTTTTATGAGGTTATTTCACGAGTCACGAGTTTGACATATTAATTTATGTCTATTTTTTAATTATTTTTTTGTCAATTCTATTCTCCAGCATTAGATTGATTAAAAATTAAATTTTATAATTTGTTTGATTTACTTTATTTTAGTTGTCATGATCACACTATTTATAGATTTTGTAGGTTAATTCGGGTTAGCTCGGATCAATCCAGTATATTATTGTTTTAATATTTTATTTAAAAGTAATACATTAAATTTTTAATGATGAAAATTACTTGTTGTCTAAATTACTTTTAAACACTAATAATATCTAGATGTTCTTTTTGTTTGTTCACAGAAAAAATTAATCTTACCCTCTACATAACACATCACGTCTCACTGACAAATAATATAGGAAAAACTAAATAAAATTCTTATTGAAACTACTGTGTTGATGCACTGCACATACCAATAATTTAACTCTGGCTGCTAGAGCTCGGAACCGAACACCAAATGACCAAACCACGAGACGGAAGGAACACTAGCAACGAACTATTGTGCCAGTTACTTTCGCAAATTTAATTATGGCTAAATTGCTCAAATCATCAGGGGTGTTAAAAAAATAGTCATATTTAATATTTATATTATCTTATTCGACTTAACCCATCAAAATTAGTTAAAATAAATATTACAAGTAATAATTGATTAAAAAACCAAATAAATAGATATTATTGGTCTCACGAGGCTTCAAATTTTTAAAAACCACCCAATCAGTATAACTCATTTAGTTATAGTTAGTGAGTAACCTCAATACTTGGTATAAATATTTTGTTGTCCCTCTCTCTTCAATTTTTTTTTTATGTTTATTACCAACTATATGAATGGGATCATTGCAACGTCAATTGTGATTAAAAACAAAAAATTATATATTTTAAAAAGTATTTTTTTTCTTCTAAAATCATCGATGAACTAGGAAATTTATATGCTAAACCCGTAGATATATGTAATATTCACACAAAAATTAATTCGACCTGATATATCCAACCCTCCCGGGTGCAGATTTATTTTGTACAACTGGATCTATAAATTGTAAAATATCAAAAGTTGGGTTGGAAATAATTATGGGTATCAACTTCACCTAATCAACCACAAACACCTCTAAAACCATCCATGAATCTGAAATTATTTAAAAATTAGTCTTAATATTTTTAATTTTAACCTCCATATATAATCAAAATTTTCTATTACTTTTTCAAGATCCTTTCCATAATTTGCAAACAAAATTAATGAAATAATTTAAATACACTCAAGTTCAATTCTTTTTAATTTAATTGATCGATTTTAAATTCTCCGTGGAAATTTTTATATACTGAAAGTAAGATTTAAGATTATGAATTTTCAATTATTTCTATATAAATTTTGGTTTTATTTTTTAAAAAATTAAGAAAAAATGTCAAGCTATTAGTGTTTTAAAAAGAGAAAGAAGAAAGTGTACTTGGACTACTAGTTTTTTTTTTTTTAATGAAAACTATATTTTTTTTACTAAGAATTAAATTATGATATGAAATTTTAAAACATAATTTTGTTAAACTAATCTATGACTTTCAAAACACAAAAAACCGACATAAAATTCAAAATCAACATGAAACCAAAAATAATTTCAGACTCAAATATGTTTTTCTAGATACTTTTAATGTCAAAAAAACGCCTCATTTCAATGCTCTCTCGTCATGTGGAACCATGTGACACAAAAATCAACTGTTTTGGTTGCCATAATTATCACTAGCAACCACTTTCTCTCTCTACGTAGAAATTCAGCGATCCTCCCTCTCTTTTTTCCACCAAAAAAAGACTGGAAATGAGTAAAATAATATTTGATATCAAATTTATTTTTAAAAAATAATTAAAGGAACCGATTAGCTAATAGTTTGCGGTCACAAGGAACTAAAATGAGCTTTTATTACAAATTTTACCCCCACCACCTATCCTACTCGCCCCTTTTCATTTTAATCTATTGTCTTTCAATTTAACTTTCACTTCTACAAAAACATGTAATTAAATATTAAATAAGGCTAAAAAAGTAAATTATGCAAAATAAAAATAACAAATTAATAAAAGAATATTTGCTCTAATCTACAAAGTTACGTGAGGAGGTGAATACTAACACCAAAAACTGATGTCTTTTAATATACTTTATAATTTCAATATTAGCGTTGGTGTCAATAACGTAGTTTTGGTGTGCTTGGCGATTATTTTTATATATTTTCTCCCTCTCCTCTCTTTATTTTAACATGTTCAGTTGTATTTAGATGGTGTTTTGAATAGAAGTGTGATTGGTTTTTTTAATGGGATTCACATAAAAGTAAGCATTTTTTTTTTTTTAATATGGGTGTCTGGACGAGCTTGTACGCACCTCAATTAATTTCACAGACCTTGAAGTTAACGATTATATAAGTTTCTAGTGGTCATGAGGTTTGTGATATTTGAATTGGTGACTTCTAGAAAGTAAACCTAAAATTTGACCAGTTAAGCTATTTTTTTAAAATTAAAAATAAAATATATATTTTTATTTTTATAAGACGTGGTTTGTATTTTAAAAATATTGTAAAAAAAAACCAACCAGAAACAATTTTTTTTTTTTAATATTTTATTTCACGGCAACAACAAATATCGCGTTTCTCAAATTATAACTCGTACTAAACTATGATATTTTTGATAAAACTTTTTCAAACTATGTTATCTGTCATTTTATATCAGTATTAATTTTTAAAAAAGAAACCTTTTTAGTGAGTTGGCATATATTTGTGAATTATTTTTAAAGAAAAAAGATACGCAAAGCCTTCATTGGAAAACAGTAGAATCTATTCAAATCTCAAAGCACTAGTGCTCGTGGCAACATATCGTGTGAAAAAGGCCGACACCGACCGAACCTGAGGTTGTTTTTTAAAATATATTTTATATTAAAATATATTTAAAAATAATATTTTTTATTTTTTTAAAAATTATTTTTAATATCATGAATCATTAAAATTATATAAAAAAATATTTTTTAATAAAAAAAATATTTTGAAATTTGGGTTATGCCGCCACTCCAAACAAGCTAGTTTCCCAAGAAAAAGCAATAGTAGATGGAAATATAAAAATCAATGGCTGACACGAAACAGAAGACAATAAATAAGCAACAAACAGCAACACCTAAAACACTGACAATCTGTAAATAGCGTGCACAGTGCCTCCCTTGACCAATCTAAAAAGAAAAGGCCCACGGATCAATGTACACGTATACCTTTTCCCGCCAAAAGATAATGCCTCTCCTCTCCTCGGGAACTCCGGCAATTGGATCTCTTATCAATGTAAGGCTATTGGGCACGCAACTGTACTATGACGGCACTTAAAATCAGTGCCCTCTTTACTTCTCATCCGCCTGATCTTTATAAATCTGGCCTTTTGCAAACCCCACGCTGCCCCACCACAAGGACAAGTTAATCAGAGTGGGGACTCTCACTTGTGATCATTTCTCTGCCGTGCGATCTAAGATCTACCCGCATCAACAAAATCCTCGTGGAAAGGAACGCCCACGACAACGAATGACAGCTTCCCTTGTATCATGTCATGTGATTACTTTTAAAATTACCCGTCCATCCATCCACATCCATGACTATGCATGTGGGACCACTTATCAATCTTTCTAGATACCCATCATTTATATTTTTAATATTATAAATAATTAAGATTGGAATAGAAAATTGAAAAGGAGAGAGTTTATTATTATTATTATTAAATAAAGAAAAGGAAAGTGCCACTTGATCTTTGAAGGGGTAAGTTGACAAAGTTGATTTTCGAGGAGGGGATGTGAGCTGACACGGCAGCTGCCAGACTACACCGTGAAGCAAGCGACACGGCAGCGTTAGACTTGGACATGTCATTTGAATTGAAAACACCTACTTGTCTCATCCTATTATTCTAAAATTTTGTACACAATTGAATAGATTATATTTCTTCCAAGATCTATCCATCTATTATAATGTTAGTAATAGTGAAGCCATCATGAATCTTGATGGAGCACATGTAAAATATTATACGGAGTGTGATGGCATAATTTTATACATGTCGATCCCGCTTGCCTACGTGGCTGTATCATATTTTTGTTAAAATTTAAATTTTTAAATTTGGTAATATTAAAAATATTATTTTAATATATTTTAAAATAAAAAATATTTTTAAAAACAATTACACTACCAATACAAAACACTTCATTAATCTTAAGTCTAACCATCTAAACTTATGAGATTTAATCCCCCGAGAATTAGTATCATAATAGACCACTGACCGAGAATTGGTATCATAATAGACCATTGACCTGCACTCTACCCCACTGATTATATTATGTTTTTAAATACAAAAAATAGCTAAGCATTATTAATATATTTTAAAAAAATAATCATGAATTTAAAATCAAATGCATGTTGGATGTTTTTAAAATATTAAAATAATGATGTAATGAATGATTTAAAAAACAAAAAACAACAAGTGAATTGAATTAAAACCCAAATTAATCATCCAAACTCGTGACTTTATAAAAATATATAATTAAAAATATAATAAAAAAACTCGAGCAAACTTATATTAACTTGTTAAATATGTTATTTGGATTATGCACAACACATGATTTAATAAATTTATATCAATAAAATTACTTTTTATTTAATTATACAACAATTATGCACATGAGACTTTTTGTATCAAATAACAAATTTTTATTAAAAAAGAAAAGAAAAGAAAAATAGATAGACACTTGAAAGAGAAATGAAAGAAAAGGGCTTGTTTTTTGTAAGTTAAATAGCAAAGTATTTTTTTTAAAAAAAGTTAAAAAACAAATAGGTTAGGGGCATGGTACAGGAATAACAACAGTATGCTTTGATTTTTTTTAAGTTGAGTAAAAGACACGTTTTTTAAAAAGAATGAAATTTTTTTCTTTTATAAGTTAAGGAAAAAATGCATTAAAAAAATAGACACCAGTGAAGAATGCTTGGCTCGTCAAAGCTTAATTTTTCTCTCGGTAAATTGTAGACGACGCGTCGTCAACAATAGACAGTGCGCTTTCTACAACCCAAATTTTGGTGACCACGTAATCGCTAGAAATCTAGGCTAAGGCTGTTTTACACTAAAAAAATTGTTTTCAATTATTTTTTCATTAAAAAAAATACAAGACCTGAGAGAACCTGTTTATATCTTTAAATAGCTCAAAAATAAATTAAAAAAAAACTGAAACCCAACAACATGTCAATATCAGATTTACTTTTTTTTTCTGTTCTCTAATAAAACTTTTCTTATTTGATAAAATTTATTGATTTTAAAATGTATCAAAAGATATTTTTTTTATCCACCTCTAAAATCCAGTAATTCTCTCATTTTTTTCAAATTAAAAACTAAAAAATAAATAAAATAATTTTTTAGACCGTAGCCGGGTTTTGAGGAACTATAGGAATCAAAACAATTATTAATAGAAAAATATAAGGATCAAAATTAATCTTTTGTGCTGATTTAAAAAATACCATCTAGTTTTTTGTATTTTTATTTTGGTCCCCTAACTCGACCATGGCCTTCCTAAATAAATTAGAAGCAATTGACTTTTAAGTTTTTAACTTGACCATAAATTAATCAAATCATTTTAAAAAAGTTTAATAATTAAAATTAAAAA
>Ga0307515_10013358_pt1 | contig 15360 bp, 14 predicted proteins | sample 17_EM_MG_FD_194513 | JGI IMG/M metagenome (GOLD analysis project Ga0307515, IMG submission 194513) | Populus trichocarpa ectomycorrhiza microbial communities from riparian zone in the Pacific Northwest, United States - 17_EM | ecosystem: Host-associated > Plants > Roots > Unclassified | place... | reverse complement strand
ATTGATACTTGAAATACCTACAAGCAAAGCAGTGTTTGTAGCTTGTTTGACAAATCCTATTTTTTCCAGAATCTTGTTCAAATAAAAGTAAGTTTCTATCTCTAACAACCATTTCATAAATTCTTTTTTTCTGGTGAGATTATGGAGCTTTCAGTCTCATCATTTGGATTTTGAATCTTAAGCAGTATATTTTGTCACTCTTTGTGGGGTTGATCCAGACAGAAAACAATTTCTTCGTCTGATTTTTGTGGGTATTTTTTATTTTATCAAGAAGATCTCTTTGTAGGGTTGATCACTAGTACTGTATTTTCCAGGAGGATCAAAGGAAATTATAAAATTGGGAAGGAACCGACAATGGCAAGTCGAAGCACGCCCGCCCTACACAAAAAGAAGTGCGATCATGCATGCTCTTTCAAAATATAGAAATATTTTTGCGGCATGATGATCCTGCTCACAACAGTACTGTCACACACTCCCTTTTTCCTTCAGCTTTTACTACTATGTTTCCACATTTTCCTTCCATGAGATTTAAGGGTATAGCTTAACCGATCAGGTCTTGAATTTGCACTTCAAGTTTTACAAACTTGAGTTCCACTGGAGGCTTACATGGTCATTAACTTCAGAGCCCGTGAAATTAGTCGAGGTGCGCGTAAACTGACTCGGACACCCATGTTAATCTAAAAAAATTGACCCGGACACCCACGTTTTCAGAATTAGTTCAAGAAAAGATTTACAAGGGTAAATCTAAACTTGGAATTGTGCAGTTTTGGACAACTCAATTATATTTAAAAAAACTACAAAAAATTATCTATTAATATTATTTTTCTTTGAGCTTAGAAAAGTATTTTGATAATTTTTGTGATTGCAGTTTAAAAAAAATAGTTGTAAGAGTTTTTTTTAATCAAGGTTTTAAGAAAGAATTTTCAGTAGGGTTAATGCAAAATTATAATATATTGATTAATCAAACAATTCAATTAATTCCTCCATTTGGACATGACAAAATATTTTTTTCTTTCTGAAAATGAGAGAATCCGATTTGGAGAAAATGTGCAACGCAGGAACTTGAATTGTGAGCATTCTTGGCTCTCTAATTATGTCTGGCAGCTCCTTCTCGGGAATCAAAACAAAAGTTGATCTATAGAAAGAGGAAGCAAAGTTAAAAATAGGGAAAAGTAGTGTCAAGATATTCAATCATGCAAAAACATGAATAATTAATTAGCAGTGATCACCTCACGTGGTAACCAATGATGACATAATCCAACCCCGTGATGTCTCTAGCTAGCTTCTTGTATTGGATTTTTTACTCTCAAGTTCAATATATTGATACTGATAGTCTGATACTCTTTCTTTTTTCTCTCTTGTGATTTCAAAAGGTCCAAGAATCTATTCTAGTACTGGTAGTGAAGACATAATTGAATCCTCCTTGTCTCTTCTTTTGCTGCTGCTCACAGATATTAGTCGTCACATGTGAATATTATTACCTTTAAAACCATTTTATACACCAGTTAGCTATTACTTCAAGTCCTTGTCTATCTTCTGTATCTCCTCACTTCTTTCTTTTACTACCTTCATTATATTAAAGTAAGAGCACCATGGTTTTTGTTGTCATGTTCTTATGTTTTTCTTCTTCTTGTTTTGTTTAAAGCATCAGATGGATGTAACAGTTTGTACTTTCTGATGTTTTTGCAGTTTTTGGAGGGAATAAACTTGAGGATTGTGATTGGAACAGTAGAAAATGTTGCAGATAAATCTTTGGGTAGTTGTAGTATTGATTCTAGGACTCGTTAGAGGTAATTTGCACACTGTGGAGGGAAAGCCACGCCGGATTCTTTTGGATACAGATGTCGATACTGATGATTTCTTTGCTCTTTTGTACCTCGAAGCTTAACAGATCAGAATTTGAATTGGAGGTGAGTCCTTTTGCTTTTATTATATACGTATACATTCATTTTCCAGCCTTTGGAACTGTTGCATAGAAGTTACAGCTGCATATGATCAATGACAAAGTTGTTAGGTCAGAGTTCAGTTTTGCCATAATTCTAGAATCATTAAATAGTTGGATCAGAGAAATCTTTTCATTTTCTGAAATGGCATAGTCAAAGTAGATGATAATCCTTAATCTAGAGAACCTAATCAACTAAGCTATAGCTCATTTGGATGCTTAAGATATGACTTTAGGGCTTAGTTTCCTTGAATTACTGTCCCAAGGGAATTTAACATAGTATTATGTAGCTTTTGGTTACAATGTATATAGTTTCTGATATTTCTCAACGAAAATGATGAGCTTTTGGATGGCCTAATTTTTCCTTTTGTTTTAGGTTTCAGTATGCTCCAAGAAATATCTATGTTGATAAATACTTCATAACGTTGGCAGTCACTATCAACACAAATGCATGGACTGATGCAGGGCATGCCGTGAGCCAAATCTACAATGATTTACATGATGGGTCGCGACGATGTATCTGTTGGAATGGGAGGTGAGGGTGGAATAACAGAAGATGGTCGGTCACATACTTCCAGGTGCATTCAAGAACACTGAGATGATATATCCTTTCTTTTGGTCAGGTTGTACTTTTATGACAACTTCGCTAACATATGGAAGTGAATTTTAAGAGAATCTCTTTGCATTTGCTAACCCTTTAGTTTTCAGCGATTGTAATGAACATGGTACTGATATGTAAGATCTTATATTAGGTAAATACAACTGCAGGAGGCTGTAGATACAGGCAAGCTTTTCCTGTAGGTCGTCTTGGAGGACGATTAGATATTGATGCTAACTATGGCGTTCCTGCCTCAGGTACAAACTTTTTATGCGCTGACATGTGAAAAAGTTGGTAGGCACTGGTGACTTCTAAATATGCCCCTCGACGCAACAAATATATACCATTCCAGTAAATGAGAATTTCTTCAAGGCGTTTTAGCAGAACCAGCACACATATGAGGCACAATACTGCTTCCAGTCCTTGAAAATGGCTCGTGATACTTGGTTTGATGACCATTTTTATACAGTAATGCTTGCTTCCACAATTTTTACCATTTGAAACCTCAAATGAAATGTCATATATCTATTTCATGCAGAAAAGGAGAAGTAGAACTTTTATGATCATAATTTTAATACATCTTTTGCAGAGCTATTTCATGTGGGACTCCTTTGGTGTGGCAGTTTCTACCATGCGTACATCGCATAACCAAAACGGAGAAAATGAATTTGCTGAAATGGAGTATATGAACATAACAGTGGTGACTTCAAATGAACCGTATGGGATAATGATTGCTCGAACCCACTCTTTGATGGCCGTAAAGTTCCGAAGTTTAATCTAAAGAAAGGTGGAGTGCACAGTGGTCATGTTCAGACTGGTCTTCGAGATCCATTTTGCGTTGTGCAGAATGGGAAAGGAAAATGCAAGGTAAATCACTTTCTTTAGTGGAAACACACCAGCCAGCTTCTGTATTTAAAAGAACCACCTCTCATTTCTTTTCAGCTCACCCACCAAACGGTTTGCTTGTTTTCTTCAATCCAATTGGCTTTGGCATAGGGAAAATCATTTCCAGCTTTGTTCTTAAACTTTCAGACAAGCTCAAGTCCTTTGGTTTTCATGAGAGTAAGGCTGGCACGTCTATATTTGTTTTTAAAACAAAAACAACTGTTGTATACATTCTCTTATACGTTGATGATATCTTAATAACGGGCTCAAGTTCAGATGCAATCCATACTGTAATTCAATCTCTACAGAACAAATTTGCTGTCAGAGACTAGGGTACTCTAAATTACTCCCTTGACGTAGAGAGGCACTTCGATGCCCAGAGGGCATTTATTTAACTCAACAAAAGTATATTATTGATTTACTTAAACGAAGTAACATGGACACAGCCAAACCTTGCAACAGTCCCATGACTTCGAATAATTGTCATCTTAATTCTACAGATGGAAGTCCTTTTGAGGATATCAGCCTCTACCAAAATATTGTCGGAAGCATGCAATATCTTGCCTTTACACGACCTGATTTGGCCTTTGATGTACACAAAGTCAACAAATTTATGCATAAACGTCATGATTCCCATTGGCTTGCAGGCAAGCGCATATTGCGCTACCTCAAACATTCAGTTTCAACAGGTTTGTTCATCACAAAAACTGGTGATTTCAGGCAACGAGCATATTCAGATTCAGACTGGGCAACTAATAGAGATGATTGGCGTTCAGTTGGTGCATATATACTACATCCACATAAGTGCCAACTTGATCTCTTGGAGTTGCAAACAACAACCTACAGTCGCTAGAAGTAGAATACAAAGCAACAATAGCAAATGCAGCTGCTGAACTTACTTGGATCAAATCAATACTATCTGAACTCGGTCTACCTCTAACACAAGCTCCGACTCTGTGGTATGATAATATTGGAGTAACCTATCTCATCTCCAATCCTTTATTTCATGCAAGAACAAAACACATCAAAATAGATTTTCACTTTGTTTGAGATCAAGTTTGCAACAAATAACTAGTGGTTCAATTCATTTCAAACAAAAACCAGTTAGCAGATGCACTTACCAAGTCATTACCGCCAATCAGATTTAAACAAGTCCAACGCAATTTGAATGTCCATGATCTACCCTCCAGATTGAGGGGGGGTGTGTGTGGAGAGTCAAGTTGATATTACTGAAATCAAGGGAGATCATATATACCCAGAAGACAAGAGAAATCTTAGCAGTAAATCAAGAGCCTAATAATAAAGAAGATAGGATCTTTAGCTGTAACAAGTTCTTAAAATTGTATCCTTTAAAATAGGAATCAATTGTATTTATAGTGATACACACACAGACACACAAGTGTACAAGTTGAAAGCATTGAGATTACTATCAAATACCCTGTATCTAAAGCTTTTCTTATATCATTGAACCAATAATTCATGCAAAAATAACTCATCATCTTTTGTACTTAACACATAGATAGAAAACAAAAGGTAGCATATACAGGGAACCAATGGAAATACTTTTACAAATTTAGTGCTTTCTTATATTTGTAAACTGGTACTTTTTATTTTATTAAGATGGGATCAAAATTGAAATTTTTTCTCATATTAGCACAATGAACGAACTTATTTTTCAAACTAGTATAGTTGAAAAAATGATCCTCACTCTAGCATAAAAACAATGACCGCGCATGTAGTATATATACAACTTATAAGTTGTGCATTTACTAAATGCGTAACAACTGTATGTAGTAAATATGTCACCTATAGATCACGCATGTAGCAAATGCATGACCACTCGGTTAATTATTTTGAAGATAGTTTCTCATTTCTTTTCTTCTCCCCTTACTCTTTCTTCTCTGCTTCTCCCTCCTCCATATGACACTCTCAACTCATGCTAGATGATCTCTCTTCACCATAAAAGACTATATTTCTCCCTTTCCCATGACAAACCTCACATTTCTCTCTCTCCTTCAACTATTTGTTCTTTCTTTAGCCATCCACCCGGGCAACAACCAATCTCTCTCCACTGTCACTGCCACCACCACCACTACCACCTATAAGCTCCCTATTTAACTAATTTAAGGTATATTCACCTTCCCCTTTATTATCTTGTTATTTTACTTACTTGGCTAATTTGTGAATTTTTTAGGATAAAGGTTTTAGGGTTTAGGTTAGGGTTTTTGTTGATTTTTCCTAATTGAATTATAATTTGAGATTAATTTGATATAAAATTAGTTAAGAAAGTGTATACATTTTCTTATTTAGTAAGAAAAATCGATGAATTATATTGTGTTGATTATATTAGTGTTAAGGTTTTAGGGTTTAATTTATGATTTTTGTTAATTTTGAATTTTTTAATGTAACTTGAATTATTTGCTATATTGACAAATTAACATTGTATTTTGTTGTGATTTTCACATAACATATCTTATATAGTTGGAATTTTATGTTATTATGGTGGTAAAATCATCGATAGCAATAATGGTATCTTTACCACAGAGAAAGTACCGAGTTATGTAGCTTGAGATTAAATAGTTCATTTGATGGATTTAGAAATTTAGTGTTGAGGAATTGGGTGGAATCTAGCCAAATTTAATGTTGGTATTACTTGGAGGATATTGGGTGGAGGCCATCTGAATCATTATGTTGGTGTGCTCATTGCTAGTGATATGAGTTTTAATACAATGGTTGGGTTGATCATCATAAATGGATTGCAAATATTAGAGCTCTTCTTGAGTAGAAAACCTAAAGTAGAAAACTCTTCAAATTTAGAGTTGACTCGGGTCCTAAGTTACAATCAAAGAATTACAAAATTATCACATGCAGTAGGTCCATGTAAGACAATTAGTGATGCAATGAACCTAACATCGGTTCAAGAAATGGTGTATATGGAACCTTGGTTAGATATGGTAATAACTCCATATTGTTATGATGAAGTTGAACCGAGTGATAAGAAAAATAATTTTCATGTCAATGATATAATTGAGGATGATGAGCAAGGTGAGCCAATAAACCAAACAATAAGACCCCTTTTTCCTAAATTTAAATATGTTAGTGGGTCTGCTCATATGATGAGCTCTAATTGGGCTTTGAGTCATATGAATTCATGTTTAAATACTAAGTTGCGGGTTAGACAAATATTTTGAACTAAGACTGATTTAATTAATGTAGTTAAATGGTGACATGTAAAAAATTCACTTTAATATAAAGTACAACGTTTAACCATAACTTATAAGTAGTTACAGCGTAAGCATGAACCATCATGTCAATGATATTTGCGTGGGAAATATCACAAAAAATCTAATTCATTTGATATTTCAAAATTGAAAGATTCTCACACATGACACAATCTAATGGTTATGAGAGCCTACCATTATATTGACTCTTATTTTGTTGCTACTATAATGTTGACCTTTTTCAAACCTAAAATAAGTATTAAAATTATAACCATTTAAGAAACTATCCATAAAGATTATTTGTATGATATATCGTATAAAAATTCTTGGTTAGCTAAACAAAAATTATTGGAGAGGTTACTTTGATCACATAAGGAGTTTTGACGGTATTGATAAGTATTGACGACACTCACTTATATGGAAAGTACAAGGCAAAAATCTTGATTGGTTATACTTTGGCTGAGAAAGAAATTAACAATAACTAGACATGATTTTTAGATTTGATTTGCTAACATGTCACAGGAAGACGTACTAGATTGTGTATAATTTCATATAAACATGCAGCAATTAAGAATGTTATGTCATAGATATGGACCCAACTAGATAGGTATCATCGTTATTGCTCTTGCCACTTTGTGAGTAACTTCAACAAAAGATTAAAAGATGTGGCATTGAAAAAACTATTAGATAAGATGTGTTAAAAGCCTTCAAGACATAAATTTGATACTATGTATAATGATATGGTTGACATGAATGATCAAATCAAAGAATGGCTTGAGATTGAACCGAAAGAAAGGTAGACACTCTCATATGATGGTGATTATCGTTATGAAAATATGATCACTAATTTGTCAAAGATTTTCAACAATGTCTTTAAAACTATTCGTGGCTTGCCTATAATAACTATAGTGCAAATTACCTTTTTTCGGACTAATAAATATTTTGTTGATCGAATAGCTGCAATTGATAATTGCATTAGTCATGGTGTATTGTGTCCTTCGCAAGTGCTTGCTAAACTTATTGTTGATGCATCAAAATCAAGATAACATGTTGCGAGTATATTTAATATCCCAAATCGTGTTTTCAAGTCAAGATCCCCTAGTAATTGGTAGTCGAAGAGAGGCTCAATGAAAAGTTCAGTTTAATCAAAGAATATATACGTGTGGTAAATGGTAGTTGTATTATCAACCATGTTCACACTTTATTGTATGTTATACATTGTAACATGTTGACTTTGAAAAATTTATTGACACTTTATTTTCTAACACCAATTACAAAAATTCATATGGTTTTTATTTCAAATCGTTACCTTATATTCCATTATGGTTTGATTATACTAGGTCATGAGTTGAAGGGTGTCCAACTAAACGGAGAGTTGAAAAGGGTCAATGTAGATCCACTCGTCTACCTAATTATACTAGTCATAATAGAAAAACAATTCAAAATGGACAGCGTAAAAGAAAATTTTTGTTTTAAATTGAGATTTTTATTTCATATCTCTATATTAAGTAGTTTTTTTTATCCTTTTATTCTATATCCTTTAACATTTTTACACGATTATATATCGTGGTGCGAACTAGGAGAGGTGGATTTATTTCAAGATGTCGTGGTATACGAGAGGACAAGTTCTCATTATGTCCAGGTGTAAATCCTGAGATAATCAAGGCTGGATTAAATTAAAAAATAAACTAAATTAAAAAGAAGTGGGGGCAAAACGAATACATTTAAAGAAAATGGGGTCTAAATGCAAATAAGAATAATTATAGAGCATAAATACTACTCTTCTTACTAAAAACAGATCTGCAACTATCATGAAGAAAGAAGAGAGGAGTTTTGGTATCTATTTTTACAGATCAAGAGAGAAACATCAAATTTCAAGAACTCATCCAAGATTAAGGGTTATAGGTAAAAATAAACACTGGTAGGCAAGGGATTACTAAGAAAACAATTGAACAAGAAGAGAAGAGGGGAGGGTCGGCTGTCATTAGAAAGAAAAGGAGGGATCGAGACCTTAATTCGTATCAGGTAAGATATTCTAAACATGGTCTTATGAGTTGTTTTAAAGTCAATTATGAATTGATGCCTGGATGTTAAATTATAGATTTGAGTTCTATAACTCCAGATATAGTTAAAAATCTGAGGAGAGGTCAGACAGTAACCGTTCAAAAACGGACAGTAACAATCCAAGTGTTTGTTGATGAGCGATTTTGACTATCTTAAAGGCAGAACTGGGTTCTCCTCAAATCATAGAACTTGTAGCCTCATGTCTTAGCTTTCTAATGACATAAATTTTGCTTGAATTGGAGTTCTATAACTCCAGATATAGTTAAAAATCTGAGAAGAGATCAGACAGTAACAGTTTAAAAAGGGACAATAACAGTCCAAGTGTTTGTTGATGAGCGATTTTGACTATCTTAGAGGCAAAACTGAGTTCTCCTCAAATCATAGAACTTGTAGCCCCATGTCTTAGCTTTTCAACGACATAAATTTTGCTTGAATCGGAGTTCTATAACTCCAGATATAGTTAAACATCTGAAGAGAGGTCAAACAGTAACAGTTCAAAAAGGGACAGTAACAGTCCAAATGTTTGTTAATGAGCGATTTTGACTATCTTAGAGGCAGAACTGGGTTCCCCTTAAATCATAGAATTTGCAGCCTCATGTCTTAGCTTTTCAACAATATAAATTTCGCTTGAATCGGAGTTCTATAACTCCAGATATAGTTAAAAATCTGAGGAGATGTCAGACAGTAACAGTTCAAAAACGGACAGTAACAGTCCAAGTGTTTGTTAATGAAGGATTTTGATTATCTTAGAGGTAGAACTGAGTTCTCTTTAAATCATAAAACTTGTAGCCTCGTGTCTTAGCTTTTCAACGGCATAAATTTCACTTGAATAGGAGTTCTATAACTCCAGATATAGTTAAAAGTCTGAGGAGAGGTCAAACAGTAACAGTTCAAAAACGGACAGTAACAGTTGGACAGTAACAGTTCAAGTATTTGTTAATGAGCGATTTTGACTATCTTAGAGGCAGAACTGGGTTATCCTTAAACATAGAACTTGTAGCCTCATATCTTAGCTTTCCAACGACATAAATTTCACTTGAATCGGAGTTCTATAACTCCAGATATAGTTAAAAATCTGAGGAGATGTTAGACAGTAACAGTTCAAAAACAAGGCTGCAACAGTTGGATAGTGACAGTCCAAATATAAAGAAAGTAATGATAACTAGGATTGGACAAAGAACGACAATAATAATGAGTGAAATGAGAAAAACATAAAGTACTAAGAAATGACTGAAAGAAAGACTTATTGGTTGGTGATATGGTTATTATAAAACATATCCTTGAGTGAGGAAAATTTATGAGATAAATCTGTGATTTGCAGGAGAGACCACAGGCGTGGTGCAACAGCAGTAGTAGGGGAGCACGAGTAGAGCTTCTATTGCAGGTAGGTGAATCATACCTTTACCTTCTATGTAAATTCCTTGTTTTAATATATATTACTGATGTGAAATGTGAATTACCGAATGTATGAGCACTCAAGGGGAAAGGTTGTTGTGTGAATTGCTAAGTGATGAAATTATCACTAACAAATGAAATATGAGAAGTGTGATTTGAGGCGTAAACTAGCATACATTTAGTGTATGTTAGGATCCCGGGTAAGGGGATCGCCATGTTTTCAGCTAGCATACATTCAGTGTATGTTAGGATCCCAGGTAAGGGGATCACCACGTTTCGGCTAGCATACATTCAGTGTATGTTAGGATCCCGGGTAAGGGGATCACCCTGCATCGACTCCTATGGGATGATGATGATGAAACTAGTGAAAGGGGTATCGAAAATGGGTTAAACGAAGATAATCATACTTGATCTTATAAATTCTAGAATGGAGGTTAATAGTGAAAGAGGGAATGGTTATTAATAGTTTGTATAAGAAAGAGATTCTAATGAAAACTAGAAAGGAGAAGAACAAAATATGAATGCATGTTACCCTTTTAAAATTGCTTGATATTCATGTTGTTATTTTTATGTGATAGTCACCTTTCAATAATATATATTTTGTTTCAGGAACATCACATGCACGACAGGAGTAGATCCTAGCTTATGTTTCCCTTCTTATAATTTAGGTTATAGGGGGTATACCCTTATATTTTGTAAACATGAAAATGTTTGTATAACTTAATTTGTATAAATAATTTTTAAACTTGATTGAATGAACTTAATCTCTGTAGCTCATGTAAACCATCTTTCATGTCTAAGTATTTACTTTTATTTTCATCCATAATGATATTTTGTTATATAATGTATATCATGAATATCGTGGATAATAGGTGTGAGAATATTGTGGGAATTGAAACCCAAGACAATTGGGTCGGGATTAAGTTATGAAATGCAAGTTATTGAAAGTGTAAACAGGTTACATATCAATAACTTGGGACCTTCCGGTTTAGGGGGGACTCCGTCGAAATTTCAGTAAATTTTAATTTGAAAACCATGAATATATATATATATATATATAAGAAAAAAAAATTCCTCTGTTTTCGGTTGACATGAGAGTGTTGTTTTTTATCCCCAAGTAGGGGATGTTACACCAGGTCTTCATGATTTATCAGTCTTGCAATTGCAGTAGAAGCATCAATCAGAGGATATTTGGGCTTGACGAGTAAGTTAATTTTTTATATATTACATGGTTATATGATAAATTGTAAATGTTGTTAATACTTATGTTTATATTTTTTTTTAATGAAAATCTCAGGGTGGTCCGGTTAAACCTCATCATTACGCCCCTATAGACCTAGATGACCATGTTTGTTCTTATATCACGGTTTGATTTCAGCATTAGTAGAGAGGTGGAGGCGAGAGACTCACGCATTCTATTTTCATGTTGGAGAGATGACACCAATATTACAAGATGTTGTTGTCATACCAGTCAACCTTCAAATAGATGGAACTCCTATTGCAAGCCTTACAGCTTTCAACAAAGATGATTTATGTCTTTGTCTATTAGGACAGGTGCCACCTCAAAAGGGATATAAAGGGGATTATATTAGGTTGACATGGTTGAATGAGAGTTTTAAGACCCCACCAAAGGGTGCTACAAAGATTGTATTGTATTATTATGCTAGAGCATAAATAATGCATATGTTTGGGGCCAATCTTCACCAATTTGACAGACAATGTAGTTCCATGCTACTTTCTTCCACTGCTAGAAAACTTTGTTGTCATTCATAACTATAGTTGGGCTCGACGATGCTTGCATATCCATATCATTAGCTTTGCCATGTATGCATGTCATATAAGAAAAACATCGGCTTATGTTTATTATTTCTATACGTATAATTTGATATTATATTCTATTAAATATTGTTAATTTAAGTATTTATTCATTTCTTTATTATGAATATGAACTTATGGTCATGAGAGTATCTTCACATCGATCATCCTAATGTTTGAAAAAATCAGATGCTCGACACTGTTACGAGAATACGACTCTTAATTGGAGCTTAATAATAATAACTATGAACACATAATTAAATTTAAATTTTCTATGAAAAAATGTCTAACTTAACTATTTAACATGTTGGTTTGGTTAGGGAGAGGTCTAGGCGTTTTACACAAAATCTCGCTCATGTTCACGAGTTCTATCAGGACAAGTTGGATTCACATGAGCCTCACCATATATGTATGAACTCAATTATTCATTTTTTTTATTTAACTTTATTTTTTGGTGTGAGTGTTTTTAATATATATGTTTTATGGTTTCATAGGTGATAAAGACATTGTACAATGATGATTTGATTGGAAGAGCATCTTCATTATGCATGAAGGGAAGTGATTTATGGTTAGTGGTTCATATGCACTATTTGTTATAGTTGAGGTGCATTGCCCTAATCGGGTAATGCATGAGTTTGGATTGCATCAACACATATCTGATGATGTTGACACACTTGATGACTTTCATGTTGTTAATCGTAGAGGTAAAGAGGAAGATGATTGATCGGTGATGATAAAGTTTAGAGTTTAGGTTTTTTTTTAATTGTTCTTGTTATTCTTCTCTCTTGGAGGAATGCCTTATATAGGCATATATATGGCGGTTTACAAGTTTCCTGTTCTACAAGGAATATATTTCCTGTTCTGAAAGGAATATATTAATGTGTATCCTTTCAGAACTCTTATGGAATATCTACTAGAACTCTTATTCTCTAATTCAGCTAATTACATGTTAACACTTCCCCTCAAGTTGGTGCGAAGATATCTTCTAAGCCTAACTTGTCTAGAACCTTATGAAGAGCTAACGCAGGGACTGCATGTGTTAGAATATCTGCTAGCTACTCACTTGATCGAACGAAATGGATGTCCACTAACTTCAGAAGTAACTTTTCCTTGATGAAGTGTCGATCTACCTCAATGTGTTTAGTTCGATCATGCTGGACCGGATTATTAGTTATCTCTCGTGCTGCCTGATTGTCGCAGTATAGTAACATAGGTTCCTTTGGTTCAAAACCTACTTCGGTGAGTAGAGTCCTAAGCCATAACAGTTCACATATTCCATGTACCATCCCTCTATATTCTGCCTCTGCTGAGGATCTCGCTGTCACGTTTTGTTTTTTGCTTCGCCATGTGACAAGGTTTCATGCAATAAATGTAAAATAGCCAGAGGTGGATCTCCTGTCAATGAGATTTCCTGCCCAATCTGCATCAGTAAATCCCTTCACTTCCATATGCCCATATCTTTTAAATGTCAGTCCTTTTCCTGGGGCCCCTTTTAGGTAACTCAGAATCCTCATTACGGCTGTCATATGGTCTTCACTTAGAGCATGCATAAAGGTCTTCACTTAGAGCATGCATAAACTGACTTACCACACTAACAGCATAGGCAATGTCGGGGCGTGTGTGAGATAAATAAATTAATCTCCCTACCAATCGCTGGTATCTTTCCTTGTTTGTTGGTACCTGATCTAGGTAAATGGCCAAATGATGATTCTGAATGATAGGAGACTCTACTGGTTTGCATTCTAGCATACCAATTTCAGATAATAGATCCAGTATATACTTTCGTTGTGACAGGTATATACCATTTTTGGTCTTTGCAACTTCAATCCCTAAAAAATATTTCAGTCCTCCTAAATCTTTCATTTCAAATTCAGTGGACAAACATTCTTGTAGCCTTTCTATTTCATCTGCGTCATCACCAGTTACAATCATATCATCCATATAAATAATAAGCAGTGTAACTCTCTCATTCTTGTGTTTGATGAATAAAGTGTGATCAGAGTTACCTTGGTGATAACCAATTCATTTCATAGCTTCTGTGAACCTTCCAAACCATGCTCTTGGTGATTGTTTCAAGCCATACAATGCTTTTCATAATCTACACACTTTTTCACTATATTGTGGACAGTTAAACCTAGGTGGAAGCTGCATATAAACTTCTTCTTCCAAATCCCCATGGAGGAATGCGTTTTTCACATCAAATTGCTTCAAGGGCTAACCAAAATTTGCTGCTAAAGATAATAAGACTCTGATGGTGTTCATCTTTGCAACTGGGGCAAAAGTTTCCTGATAGTCGATGCCAAATGATTGCGTGTATCCCTTTGCTACTAACCTTGCTTTGTACCGATCAATTATCCCATCTACTTTGTGTTTGGTTGAATATCCATTTGCACCCTACTAGTTTTTTTCCTGAAGGGAGTGATACAATGCTCCATGTACCGTTTCTTTGTAATGCATCCATTTCAGCCTCCATTGATGCTGCCCATTTTGGGTTCTTTAAGGCTTCCTCAACATTTGTAGGCATTTTTATGTTCTTCATCTCATTTACAAAGGCTTGATGTTGTGGTGACAGTCTATGTGTAGAGACATACTGTGTGATGACATATCTTGCTTTGCCATTTGGAGAGTACCTGTCGGGTGGTTTCCCACCGTTCTGTCTAGGAGGCAGATAATAATTTGAAGCAGATAATGACATGGAAGAGGAAGGGCTTGTAGTGTTACTTACCTCATGAATATCTGGCCGATCTTGGATGTGGATTTGTGGAGAGGAAGGGGCTACTTCAATCTGTCTGTCTTACTGTTCTAGCATGTTTTTGTCCCTTGCACTCCTAATTGTCTGTGAACTGGACTCCCCTAACTCCATTCCTTCCCCTGAACTAGATCCTTCTTTTTCCCCTGAACCAGAATCTTCCCCTGGATCAGACTCCCGTGAACCTGAATCTCCCCGTGGACTAGTCTGTTCAGATAGTTGGGGAAGATCAATCCAGTTATAGGCATCTTGTTGCAGCTGCTCCTAGGGGTGAGCAAATTCAGTTCGGTTCGGTTTTTATCTAAAAAACTAACCAAAATCAAATTTTGAAAAACTTAAAAATTCAAACCAGACCCGAACCGAAACCGGTTCAAACCGACCGGTTTCGGTTCGGTTCGGTTCGGTTTTTTTATCAGGAAAACCAGAAAACCTGTATTATTGTTTTTTTGGGCCTTTTTGGGCTTTTTTGGGCTTTTCGGGCTTTTTAATGGGCTTTCTGATGGGCTTGTAATTAATGTAAATATCATCTAATTTTGTTACAAAATTCTATAATATATTTAATATTTTTTTATCACTAAATATTCATTTATATTAAATTATTAGTGCTAATATTATGTTTAATATGTTGCACATCTTTCTAATATTTATATTTTGGAGTTTGGACTCCTCATGCATCAAAATTTAAATAACA
>Ga0307515_10013357_pt1 | contig 15361 bp, 4 predicted proteins | sample 17_EM_MG_FD_194513 | JGI IMG/M metagenome (GOLD analysis project Ga0307515, IMG submission 194513) | Populus trichocarpa ectomycorrhiza microbial communities from riparian zone in the Pacific Northwest, United States - 17_EM | ecosystem: Host-associated > Plants > Roots > Unclassified | place... | reverse complement strand
ATAAAATAAAATCATAAAAAACATCTAAAAAAATTAATATAATATTTTTTTCAAGCTAAATATAATTTTACAAAATAAATTCAATCACAAAAAAATCTATTGTGAGAATGACACCACCCTTACTTACGGGAAAAAGAACCGTGGCACCAATTCCAAATTGCATTCAAGGGCCTATGAAATCATTAACCTCGGAAATCAATGTGAACAACCTTAAATATGGATATTATATGCTTTCAGCCCTAGTGATGCTCTCAAAACATAACGTTCACTTGTGAGCAAGGGAGAGGGAGACTGAAAATTTTGCAATAATTTCAAATATCCCAGAGGATAATCGATCGATGACCAAGTTCTTATATATTTTTCACCTGATCGAAATATTGGATTAAACCTCTTGATTATACGCTTATAGCCAACCGAATACCGTTTCCTAATCATAATCATACAAAGAATTCCACTTGTCCTCTACTTTGGCAAATGTTTCTAAATTAACTTCCATGTAGAGTCGATGCTTGAGTTTGATCTAGCATTTATGGTGATCTTTTCAAAGAATCTGTGTTTCCAAGGTCGGATAATTAAGAGATGTAAAGAAGTACGTACGTACGCCCTCTCTTCGATATTTGAGGTGGTATCATATTTTAAGAATGATAAAAAGATATACGTGTGTGATATGACCGTCTAATATGACGTTTAGGATCTGCACTTATGAGGAATCTTCTTTTGTATCAGCACTGAAGATAATTAATTATAAATCAGGAGGGTTTAATCAACTACAAGTGTAGGAAGAAACAAAAATGATTCTCATATTCAGAAAAGACGAGTCCTCGTTCAAGAGATTGGTCAACCATGTCGTTCCATATCTCTGCCTTTTCTCTTCATGTCAAGACATGATTCGTTACTTAATTATTGCAGGACTCAATATAGAATCATTACAAAACTGTGCTTGAATGAAAATTAGTGCTTCTCTACGCAAAATTCCAATAACTTTTATGTGGTAGATGATGTAACACAAGATCAAAAAGTATAATCAATCAATCACCTAATAAATCTTTAGCCCCGGACACGAACAAAACTGTTGTTCTCCCTTTTTTGGTCTCACGTAAAAAGAAAAATCAGAAAATAAAAAGGAAATAAAAAACAATATTGGAAGGAAATAAAAAATATACCAATGAAAAAAATATACCAGCACACCTAAAAAATTACCGAAAACTGGTTGAAGAAGATCAAAATATACAAGATTAAAAAAATTAACAGTGTATTTTTGACCGATGAAGGAAGATCCTATTGGCACTGAAGAAAATTCAATTTAAAAGAAAAATTCAAAATTGAATGTTTAAAGACTCAATTAAAATTTTTCAAGGTCTAATTAAATTTATTGAGGGCTTAATTGCCAGAAAAATTGATTTTCAAAGTCAATTTAGGTTTTAATTGGAAGAAATTAAACTCTGGGGTTTAATTGTAATTTTTAAGAGTTAATTTGATCAAATCAAAGATTTAATTGCATAAATATTGAAGTTTAATGGGTAATTAAAGACTTGATTGAAAAAATCAAAAACCAAGAACCAAATTGAAAAAGACGTATGAGTATAAAGGCTAAAATGGAAGAAAAAAAGTAGGAAAATATCAATAATAAACCTAAGTGTAAAAGTTCAAGGGACTAATACAAAGATTTCCTAAGCTTTGAAAGGATAATAAATTTGTGAGAGACAACTTTTCAAATGAAAGCAAAAGGAGAGAATAATTGTTCTACATATATTTTCTTATCTAAAAGGACGCCCCTGTGACTTGCTTGAGGTGTTTTTTTTTTAATTTTAAATTTATGTTTATAAGCATAGAAAAGAGATTTGAAATACTTAACAAGTGATGTTGTATTTACTTCTTTGTTGCTGTGATCTTTATTTATTGTGTACTTTTTGAAGTTTTTTGTTGTTTTTTATATAATGTTGTTTTAGTTTAACTTAAGCAATGCATGTAAAAGTAAAAATGTTTATTCTGGGTTTGCTAGGCTTATTCATGCACAAAATGAATTCAAAAAAATAATTTTTAATCTATATTGCATGAACAAGTGTTTTAAGTTGATGATTTTTGGATATAGTACCTCATGTTTGATTTTGATATTTTGATATTATTTATTAGTTTTTGTGATTCAAACATTTTTGTTTATGATAGTATGACTTATTGTGTTAAATAAAGCATGTTATAGAAGCCAAAAATGTTATTTTCTAGGCTTGACAATGGCTACCTATGCTAGGTTCATAGCTGGGTTTATGGGCAATATTCTTCATGTTCTTAGGAGGAATATTGCCTTAGCCCTTAGTTTGAATCAATTTTGGTCCATTTCCCTACATATAACTCTTCGTTATGCTTGATTAATAAATAATCTAGGATTTATTTGTATCAATAACATATTTTTGATGGGATTTAATCCTAGGGTTTTGATTTTGAACTGAAACCTATTTTAATAAAATTATGATGTTTAAGTGATAATAAAAGTAAATAGATGCTAGATTATTGATCCTTGCATGATTTCCACCATATTTATGCCCCTAATTTATCCATATCAGGTCTAATTTGGAACCCATACTTTTGGGTTTGGTGTTCTCCGTGTTCTTCATTTTTTTTGTGTTTGGTCTATTTTGTTCAAGAATTTTTGTGTTTTATGTTTTTTTTAATATTTTTTTATTTTGGTTTTATTTTAGGATTGTTTTCAGGTCATATCAGAATGTTTTGTACGATTTATAGTCGAACAAAAAATTCCAGATCAACCCCGTGGGGTCAAAGGGTTAAGACCTTGTTTGGCTTGTAATCTTTTTATAACAAAATTATTTTATTTTTCCTTGCATGTGGAAAAATTCTAAAAATTTCATGCACATTTTATTTTTTATAAAAAAATACATTTTTATCATACTTTGAAAAAAATACAAGAATTAGTCAAAGGATATTATAACTAGTTTATGATTATTCGTTAGAACTTGGCTTACATTTCAAAAATATGAAAAAAATTATTTTGTTTCTTTTAACATGCGAAATTATAAACTTATACGTAAGATGTATTTTTGATATTAAATAAAAAAAAACAATTTAGTTTATATTTATGTTTTGGCATTAGAATAATTAAGTTTTAACTTGATAAGATAAAGACTTCCTTACCAAGAAGGGTTTTTCTTAAACCCTAGATAAGCCAACGATTAGAAAACATAACAATACATTAATTTATATTAGACAAATAAACAATTCAGATCACCCAGGTAAGGCATACTGAGAGTGCTAATACCTTTCTTTTATGCAATCAATTCTTTTACCCAGACTCTGAGACCAGTTAGAGTTTCTAATGATCAAAATATTAGATGACGACTTCCATTCCTATTTTTTACTGATAAAAAAAAAGAATTTCTTATCCTTTCCTCTCACATCACCACGAAAAATCCTGATCCGGGAGGATGATTATTGCGACGCTGCACATAAATGATAAAAAAATATATCAATTAATTAAGCCAGGATTAAAAATAAGATCAATAAGATACAATTGATCCTACACATGCCTTAAGCAATCATTAACCATATATGTACGCGCACGCGCACATGTATGTCTTCGTGTGTGTGTGTCAGTGTGGTGTATTATCTAATAAGGAGAAGTTTTGAAATATAGCTATAAATAGAGTGTAAAGGATAGATAACAATAATTTAGAAGAAAATAAATTAAACAAGTTCATAAATTGAAATGCCCTGTTTATCATTATCGTAATTTTTCTAGTCGCATGAATAGAATTTTAATAGGAAAGTTCCCTTTTTTTTAGAGGTGAATGTCATTGGATTTATTCGAATATCTAACCGAGAAAAAGAGAAAGAGAGTTCTAGACATCTTTTCTTTGTGAAGTTTTTCTACACAAATCTTCAAAAGTTATTCTTTCTCTTTGTTTGTATTTTGAGACAAACAAAGAAAGAAAGAAAAAAAGACTATAAATAAAAGAAAATCTCTCTCCCTCACTTCTTTTTGCCATCTTTTTTTTGTAAAGATAGAAATGTATGATTTATGAAATGGACATCTAGAAATGACCAAGCAATTAAGAATCCAACGCATAATATAATGACTGAAAGGGCTAGCAACAAAAAAGCTAGCACAAATCAAAATCTTAGAGACTCATCAGGGAGAGAGATAGATAGCGAAAGTATATAATAGCAACAATGACATCTCAATACATGTTTTTTTTTTATATAAAACAGCTTAATCTAAAAAACTTTCAGGGAAATATCACATATTCACATATTGTAACACAACCCCCTTTTTTTTTTTTCATATGCTAGTTGTGTTGTTTGAAAATGCAAACTATATATTTTTTTGAAGTTGTTTTATTTTCAATATTGCAACCTTAAAAATTAAAAAATAATAATCATAAAGGTTGCGAAATTAAACCAACCAAGAAGCTGACCCGATTAAACTTAATGTAAGCTCGGTTAACATGGATGACCTAGCTTTAATCAATTCAAAATCGACAAGTCAATCTCGAGATATATAAATTTTTAATAAAAATAAAAATAAAAACAATATTGTTTTAGTCCACCATCTTCTGATATATCGCTTTACTCTAGAATTGTATAACCAACTTTTTTTTATTTCCAAAATGTCATGTCTCAATCTTTCAATCGGGTGTGGGTTCAACTTGCCATCTTTATCTTCCCCTCTATATCAAAATCTCTAAGTGAGCATACCGGTCTAATTTATTTTCCTCACAACTCTTTTGTTCTACTTATTGTATAAACAATACCATGAAGTTAAGTTTTGAGATGTAGACAACAAACTGTTGATGTACTTATCTTTGTCTTTTAGTGTTTATTATTTTTACGAACCTATATTTGGTTAACTTAATTTCAAATCGGGTCTCTAATCACTGAGTCCATTTTCAATATTATTTAATTTTTAAAATATATAAAAAAATCATGAATGTTGCGCTCTTGGAGAAGAGCGCAACCTTCACAAATTTGAATGTTCAAAATTTGGAAACTAAATTGTCTAAATGAAGGTCCAAAATTTGAACATTCAAAATTTATGGAGGTTGCGCTGTTCTCAACGGACAAAGTTTGGACATTCAATTGTCCAAATAAAATCTAAAATTTGGATATTCAAAAGTGATAAAGGTTTCCTTGCTCACAATATCATAACCTTTATAATTTCTTATTTTATTATTGAGGTTGTCATTTTTGAGATTACACTGCTAGGAACAACACAGTCTCAAAAAAATATACAGGTTGCGCTGTTTCAAATTAATAAATGCAAATAAAAATATTGAGGAATTGATAAATTTTAACATTACATGTGGCATCAACAAAAAGGTTAATCCTACATGTCATCGCTTGGATTTCGGACCTCCTTCCTTAAATCTTCTTCTTCTTATGTTTTTTCTTTCTTCTTCTCTTTAAGCTACATCCTCACTTAGCCACATTACTATCGAGAATGTTGGGATCATCACTATCTCATCAAATATACCTCACATTCAACCGACAAAAAATACCCCACATCCTCGATCACTGTTTCACTCTCATGAGAGAGAGGGAGAGAGAGAGTGATTATTTGCTTTTTTTAACATATTAGGGATGCCTTTATTCCTTGTTGGTAAATATCATTGGTTATTGCAAAAGCAGATCCAAATCCCAGATTCCAATATTCTATATATCTCTTACACTAAGATGAAAACCCAACAAAGATTTTTAATAATGACAATCATAATCCCCATAAAACACGGCTGAGATTATCAGCATGAGATTATATATATAAATATATATATTTGATTAAACAATGCAGTCACTAAGGCTATGCTTACCACAGGCTTAATAAAAGTAGGGAACAAAAATCAAACAAAACTTGAAGAAGGTCTAGCAGTTTTTGTGCATTCTTGCACAACTTTTGACTCTGTCTAGAGCCTAGAAACTGCAGTAGTCTTACGTTAGTTTTTCGCAAACAAGATCCGGGAATCCTATTCTAGATAGGGTGTCTATGCATGGATTTGAGTGGAATTTTGGCGTTTCTTTAGTTTCTTCTTGTCCATGTATATATATCCAGCTCTACCACTCAGAGTTTCTAACAGGCACGGATACAACAAGGAAGTACTTCTCATTTGGCGAATCACCCATAATTATATAATCATTTTCAGTCAAGTACGTACAAAACCTTCCAAAAGGATATCATGCTTCCCTCCCTCCCTCGATCTCTCTCTCTCTTAACACCCACTTACTCACTTTTCTCAAAATCCGGGTAATTACCATTACCCACAAACTATTTACCTGAACATCTTAATTAAGTATTACCCACAAACTATCTGAGTTTAATTTGGGATATCATCATGATGATTTCCTTTTAGCATTAAAGATGGATTCGATTAAAGCAAACTTTATCACGAGGACAAGGGTGCATGGACAGGATGCAAATGATACTGGTCATCATTAAAAAAAGAATACCATGTACACATAATTAGCTTACAAAATTCGGCGATAATACTAAAGATCTAGAGAGAAGAAAAATCAATTTTCAGATATTGAAAGAAGAAGGAATTGGGCAAAATAAAGAGAAAAAAATCACATATCATCTCAAGGAAAATACCTTAGTACACTGCATATATAGATAGGCCAATTATAATAATTTAAGCCATTCATGTCAGATATCCAACTCCATGGAAACATATACCCTAAATTTGTAACACAATCCCATAGAATACAAGGAAAAAAATGCCAGCAGAAAAATAAACTTCAAGACTAGAGGCCTACCATTTCTAAGTTCTTGAATTCAGTAGATCGTGAGTAGACAAGTTCTTTGATCCATCCTTCACGTGGCTCAACCTAAAGATTTTAGTGATTGAACTTGCGAAGTTAGGGTAATTGATTGAAACTTGAAAGTTCTCTTTTATCTTCAAGCTGATTACTCTTCACTGGACCTGTGGTAATACAATAGAAAACACCAAGATTGGGTGGAGTTTTGGACAGAAAAACACATCAAAATCATAATAGATGGCTTGTAGAAGAAGTGAAACCAGGAAGATCAGTCCATGCATTATTTCCACCCCAGTGTTGATCAATTCCTGAGATACCCAAAACTTTTTTCGATAAATTCAGCCTTTGATTCTCTTCCGTTTTGACTGTAGCTAGGTGAGTAACCCCAGTAGTGTCCAACGGCTTGGACCGAATCTGACCGGCATAATTTGATGATTCAATCCCTCCACCCTCAAATGAAAACAAACCACTCGGTGGTTCCATATTAGAGAAGAAAGGAAATTGCTGCACTTGTTGTTGAACTTGTTGCAATCTCCACTGCTCAACTAGCCCACTAGATAAAATAGACCCGGCAACACCATTTGAACTAGTACTACTGCCAATCTGAAATTCTACACCATCACCTCCACCAGCTGTTACCCCTATTGAATGCTGAATTCCACCAAAATCTAACCCAATATCTGCGGAATTGTAGTCTCCAAGATGATGCAACGGTGGCAAAATCGGTAGCTGTGGTGGTGGAGGGGGCATGTGCCCTAGAATATCAGCAGTGCAACAATTAGAAGCAAGTCCACCACTTGAGCTAGAGACGGCTTTAATTGGAAATTTTGATCTACCGCTTCCTTTGCTCCTTTTATTCCTTCTACAGCCACCGCCAACAGGCACGTTCCTTAGTGCACCTCCACTAGTCCAATATCGCCTGCAAGTCTTGCAAAAGTGGCGAGGCTGCGAGAGGCTATAATTATTGAAGTAACAAAATTTGGTATTTGGTGATTGACATCTTGGACATTTAAGGGCTGTTTCAGGTAGTTGAACCTTGGCTAGCCTGGCTCGATCAGTCATCGAGCCAGGCCTGAATGAACCTGTGCTTCCATCACCATAGCCACCACCTGGAGGTGGTGCCGGCTGAGGTGGAAGTTGAGGGTTTTCATTTCCAGCTCCTGGAGGTTGATTATTAGGTTGCTGCAAAAGATCAAAAATAAAGAGAGGAAGAAAGAAATCAAATATTTAGTATATTCATCAAGAGGAGATAAAATAAAAGGTGTAGGACAGGAATATTATTTATCTTTGGAATTGCTTTTTTGGAGAGGAAGCTATGTAGTCAGTTGCAAGTAGAGAGAAAATTAAGAGGGAAGAAATCTCCTACCTGTTGCCAATTGCGTGAACCTAGATAGGCTGGAATGGATGAGAAGACCATGGTGCTTGAGCTTTAATTCTCTCTTTTGTAAAGGTCGATAGGGTTCTTTTTTGGGAGATATGGTGGAGAATCACATCAAGAGAAGGGAGTTGCAGAGAAAAAGAGAAGGAGATGGAAAGATAAAGGAGGGTTCTGTGTGTTTATTTATTTTAACCATCTCCCTCCACGAAATTCTCTCCTTTTTGTTTTTATTAAATTTCTTAAATAAATTAAGGTTAGGGTTTCAATGCAATGCAATGCAATGCAATGAGATTAACTTTCTTATCTTAACCTGTAAGCTTCTTTTGACACTATGCGCTTTTAATTTACAGTGTCCCTCTGCTGATCAGCCCACATATGTAAAGTGATTAGTGGCCATGCAGAGAGAGGAACCCTAAGCGAAGTTTCATATTGTATTATATCCTTTTTACTTAAATATAATAATAAAAATATCAGAGAACTAAAAAGCTAGGAAAAGCAGGTCTTGGTAAGGGCATCCTTGCTGGAAGTGTCACTATCGAATTTGCCTTTATTTTCTTGGGTTTGTCTGCAGCGGTTTTTCTTTTTCACTATTATTTTTGCATGGAAACTTTTTAGTGGTTTCTTTTTTTCTTTGGGTCGCCTATTAACGTAGATTCTTGTCACCGTGCCCTTTATACTTTTCTTGTATTGCCATTCACATCCAACAACCACGAGGGAGGAAATAGTTGGTCCTCAAGCCCTCACAGCTCCCCCACAGTGTTTTGCCGAATGCGTGCACCGAGGAGGTTGTTCGAGGAATCACGTAAATCATATAATTTCTACTCTGGCTCGTCTCCTACGTTTCCACCATCGCTGTTATACAGCGGAATATTAAAAACATTAATCAATTGATATACTACCGAATATCATCACAGGTGTATCGAACAAATAGTCATTAATTTAAGTAGTTCCGTATTTATTTTCTTTAAATAAAATTTTAAATTCAAGTTTTTTTTTTTTTGTATGATGTACATTATTATTAAAACAGTTTTATATTTTAGAACGCTGTTTTCCGGTTTGAACGGATTAGTTGGAATACAGTAGAATTCTGAATACCAGGATTTAGATAAAAAAAAAATACAATCATACCAATTTTATAAGCAATTAAAAATGATAAAACTTTACCAACATAAAATATTTATTTTAAAAGCCATTAAGTCTTAGTACGTACCACAATTCCTATTAATTGTTTTTTTTTAAAATGCTAAATATATATATATATATACACACACACAATAAGTCAATTATAGGAATCTGTCTGTCATCTATCATAATATTTACTTTAGGGAGTTTTTTAAGACAAATATACCATTAAAAGTTAGTTTTGCATGTTTAGTATTTTAGACTAAAAACAAGATGTTCTGTCATGTTTTTAAAAATATTAGAAAACCTATTTCTGGTTCCACATAATTCACTCAATCGATTCTTGTGATATTTATTTAAAATTATATAAAATAGGTAAATCATTTTTTTTAATATTCCAATCAATTCGTTCGACAACAAAATCTTAATTACAGATTCTTGTCACGTTCTATAAAATGGAATTCTGACTGTAATTGAAAAGTTCATGCATAGCATTGCAATATCACACTACTAACCAAATAAAGAAGCACCAATTAGTAAACTCCTTTTCTCTTCTTTGTTTTTTTGCTGAATCAAAGAATAAAAGTCAAATTGTGCCTTGCATGACGAGATCGAACTAGTCAAGAATGATGTTCCACGATCGCTAAAAGGGGCATTACTGAAATATATAAAACTCTATGGGTATTTATTGTTCCTGAGGATTCGTGACATGGAGCCGTATAATTTCATCACATAAATTCGTTTTAAGATGTCCACATTTAGACATCACTTATTTATCAATTTGATGATTGATCTAACATTCTCTGAACTTTTAGCGGACAAACGCTCTTTTTTAATATTTAAAATTCTTGATTTTTGTTATTTATGCACGATAATTCTTAATATCATCACTTCGTTAATTAATTAGGGTTCTAATACTCATTAACAAATTAACATAATCTCCCATGTACAACTACAAATTCGTGGCATATGTTCCCTATTGAGAACAAAAAAAAAAAAAGACTACGCAGCCATCGCGTAAAGGTTAGTTTGTTGCTGGATAAAATCACGTACGATGGAGGGGTGATATTCTTTTTTTTTTTTTAATAAAATAAAATGTTACAGGAACAAGATTTGGGATTTAAAATTTTTTGAAGTTCTGTCTTAATTTTTTTTTAAGACAGAAGAAAAACATCTAGCAAACATTTAAATATACACAACGTCCTGTTTGGTGTTTAAAGATTGCGATAATAACAAATTTTGGCATTGAGATCATTAATTAATTCGAAAAAAATTAAATTATTGAGGAGCTAGTGATGTTAACGTTGAGCAGGCTTCACCGAATTAAATTGCAAACATAGCATAAATAAATTGGAAACTGAGTAGCTAGGAGTGTATGCATCTCAAAGTAGACAAAGACCACTTTAATCAAAATTTATACCAATCAAACAGATCACTCACTTAGGCGCTAATCAAGGACTTTTATAGACAGTTGAGTATGGATTGGAATATATTCCCTTTTTTATGAGAAGATATGTTTTGGTTAGTGGAATTAATTATATGGGTAAAAAAAATAAAAAATTCTTATATTTAGTAGTAAGATAAAGAGAACAGTTAATATTTTGATTATTAAAAACTCTAATAGCATCTCTAATACGTCTTATCTAACATAAACTATATTGTTTATTTGTCTGATGCAAATTAAGTTAATGTTATATTTTTTAACCATTAGTTCATCTAAGATTTAAGAAAAATCATTCTTGTTAAGGAGGTTTTTATTTTATCAGGTTAAAAACCTAATCGTTTTAATGCCAACATAAAATATAAAATAAACTGTTTTTTTATTTAATATTAGAAATTTGTCTTATATACAAGTTCATAATTTTACATATTAAAAGAAATGAAATAATGTTTTTTCATATTTTTAAAATGTAGGACAAAATCCTTAAATACATGCATTTTTTTTTAAACATGTCAAAGTATTTTATTTATTTTCATATTTAGCCATATGCACAAAAAAAAAATTATTTTGTAAGGGCTATGTTTGGTTAAAACTCATTTTAAATAAAATTACCAAAAATAGGCTTAAATAATTTTTGTCAAACAAACCCGTAAACAAAAAAAAAAAAAAACCTTTAGTAAAAAACAACAAACCAAACAAGGTATTAAACCCTTTAACCTATTTTTTACTCGACCCGACCGACTTGACCTAAAAAATTTTGTTCGACAATAATCCAAATAAAAAATATTGGTTTGACCTGAAAACAAGCCAAAAACAAAACTAAAGCCAAAAAAACAGATTAAATTCCTAAAAAAACATAAAAATTCTCGAATTTGGCCCTTGACTCGATTTTTGGATTTCTTCAATCAAGTCCTTAATTGCCCCTTAAAATTTAATACTTATAAAATTAAGCCCCCTATTTGATCAAATTAACTCTTTAAAATTACAATTCGACTCCTAAATTTTAATTTCTTCCAATCAAAACCTACATTGACTTCAAAAATTATTTTTTTTACAATTAAACCCTCAATAAACTCAATAAATTCTTAAGTTTTTTTAATGTCCTCCTTAAATTGAATTTTTCTTTGCCAATAAGATCTTTATCAGTCGAGAATACACTGTCGAATTTTTTAATTTTATATATTTTGATCTTTCTCAACTAGTATTTGACAATTTCCTAGACGTTCTGGTATATTCTTCTCATTTATATATATATTTTTTATTTTCTTCCAATATTTGTTTTACAATTTTTTTTTCGTATTTCTTTCTGTTTTTTTTTTTTTTTGTTTACGTGAGCCTCCAAAATAAGTAATAACAGACATTATATATTTTATTTATTTAATGGATAGCTTTTCTTCACGATTAAAGAAATTTTTGGATTAATTTATTAACGAAATGATAGCTTATATATGTTCTCTAAAACAATATAAAAGGAGACAAATTGAATGAAGAAAAAAACGAACATGTTTAATTTATTAACGAAACACGTTGCACCTTTATATATGGCAACTTTGATGAATCTGGCAATGCATGCATGAACGATATTGGATTTTTCGACTGATTGGCTGTGTGATGTTAAATTTGTCAAGACTCGTATCATGAGCATTTTGATTTCTACTGTGGTCCAAGATAAGAGAAGCCAGAAAAGGCTTGCTTATTTGATTGCATTATTATTCATGGACAGTGTCCTTATAATCGCTTTCCCCCTTGAATCGTACGCACACCCTGCATTTCTGAAGCGTGCAAATCAAGGCCTAGCCATGCCCCCTGGAGAGGTGGCACCATATCGAAACACACACTGTGTTACTAGCTAGCTAATTGCTTCATATCGTCTTCTTTATCCATACATATTAACATGCACACATCACTTTCATCTATATATATATATATATATTCGAGAAACTAAAGATGTTTTCCTTGTCAAGTCAGGAAAGTATATGGAAGAGCTTAGTTGACGCATGCGCGTAGACCATAGAGCATATATAACAGGAATTGCCAGGTGCGATTTTATTTTCATTTTTCCTAGGTTGTATGTATAAAGTAGTGCATAGTAAAAATATAAGAGTTTTGTTTACTCAAAAACTAGTAAAAGTATGAGATTCTAATTAATAATTGATAATTAAAGGTCAAAGATTTACAAGCGAAACCGTATAAATAATCTACATTAGTTGACCTCTGGTTAGAAAGGAACAAATAATAAGAAATCTAGAAATAATAGAAAATATGTAAGAATATATGTAATAAAACTATAATTTTGAAATAGGAAGAACTTAAAACTTGATATGTGGATTGGATATGCAAAAGGGCTTAAAAGTGGATATTTAGAGTGGATTTTGATCTAAAGAAGAGATTCTAATAACTTTATAGTCACCATTAGAGCGTGGAGTGTAATCAAAATCATCTCAATCCACAAACTGAAATATTTAGTTGAAATTCAATAAGTGACTCTATGTTCATTCAACAAATACGCTTAAATAAAAGTTTTTTAAACTTAAAATTTATAAAAAATTATTATTATCTTTTGCTTAATTTAATTATAAAAATAAAAAAATGTTGAGATTCGAACTTTAAGTCAGCTCGTGTCTATAAAAAAAATAATTAAATCAGTTCATGTGTACTAAGTGTTTCTATTTTCTGAGAATAAGCTATATATATATCTAGCTGGTAGCGTAAACTGATTATAAAAGCACCTGGCAATATTGGGGTGCACGGAAGGGAGGATATGAAAGATTAAGTGTGTAATCATAGCTCATCAACGAGGAAAAACAAATAACTATGAAAGATTAAGAATTAAATGAATCTCTCTATCCTGAGATGGAATTATATGGACTCCATGTCAGACAAGCGACAGTATCTCGTATTCACTTCTGGCTGGCGAAAATAATTGAGACAAGAGAGATAGTTAAAGCTTCTAAAATAATGACACAGGGCCTGTTCAACATTGTCACAAGCAAGACTGGAAAAGAAGAAACTATTTCCCATCTGCAAGAGCAGTGGTCCACATATATAGCACTCCATCTGCAACCAACACAGTAGCTTTGGGATCGGTCTTCTTCCCAAAAGAAAAGACACGCACACGATGCATGTGTGTGTGTGTGTGATGAAAAATTCTAATCGATTGAGATGGAATTCAATGTTTATAGCCATCGATGACTGCATATATACTTGTTGGAAGAGATTAAAAATCTGCTGGACAGATTTATTCATTTACATATTTACAAAAATAACTGCACTTTATCAGAGAGTTCAAATAATGGTGGCCATCCTTTCTGCAGCAATTACATGCGTGTTCGCGTGTTTCAATTGTAAAAATGCACATTGCAACTTTTTCTTTTTTTATTTTCTTTTTGGCAAAATGTTAAATCATCATCACCAAATCTACACATGAATATAACACCCCACCTTATTCCATCATATATGTTGATTGATTTTTGGCCTCCTACCATCAACAATATTGGGTCGCCAATGGAAAAGGGAGCAGACGTTACATGCAGCCAAACTGACCACTAGCCATGTGCTCTGAAAAGTTATGGCTTTGTGGTACAAACTTGCTAGCTTTATTCTGTTCAAAAGGTAGAGTCATGCTTTCTTCTATGATCTTTAATTTCTTAGACGATAATTCATAACTGTGTCTCAACTGTATCGAAACGCTATATTCTGACAAAGGGGCTAATTCATGTTTCCTTATCTAACATTTTGCTTGCGAAGATAAAATCACGCGAAAGTCTTAAGTTTCTCAGGTAACAAGTCAGGTCAATTCGATGCACAATTAATTCCTCATGAAAGGTAAATTTCTTTGAAATTAATTTACCACAGATTCTCGAGACAAAACTTCAAAGGGTTGGCGAAGTCACGTTAGTTTCATCTTATATAAAGCAACGACACTCTAGGGCTTGATTGGTTTCATGACTTGCGTAGTCAGTTTGGCGAAAGTTCAGATAACTTCCTGTTCCTTTAAAAAGATGACTATGATCGATAGCCAGAGATTGCTGGTAGTTTTTTGGTTCGGCCTTCTTATGACAAGCTCCAAGCTTAAGGATTATATATGTTCAATGTAGCAAGATATCTATTTTTGTTCGTAACATTTATTGGTTACTTTCTAAGAATTTTGTTGTATCTATCAAAGCAGAAATGCCAATTATAAATCATCGGAGAAACTGCATTTTGGCCCATTAGATTCATCAATTTGCACTTCGAGGCGACTCTATCAATCTCTGGTTTCCAAAAAGTCTTCACTCGCATGGCCCCAAACGTTAAGAATCCTTAAAAATCTTTGAAACTAGAAGAAGAAACAAGATAAAATTAAAAAAAGTGGGCTCGTCCTGACAAGGGACTTTTTTTAATTTAATCTTGTTTCTTATATGATTTTCCAAGCTCCAAATTGTCAAAATCATAAAAACATAGGCTTAAAAAGTTAATCTCAGCCTAAAAACATTTTGAAAATTCTTTGAAACGCCATTAAAAATTGGTTTAGCAATATAAATAGTCGAATTGAGAATAGATGTTTCATAACTCAAAAAAGTTTTTAATCAATACTTCGTCCTCGCATGGGATTGTTGAACCTTTTTCTCTATCACCATTATGCTGATATATTCCTATAAAGTAAGGGGGGGGGGGGGTGA
>Ga0307515_10013356_pt1 | contig 15361 bp, 14 predicted proteins | sample 17_EM_MG_FD_194513 | JGI IMG/M metagenome (GOLD analysis project Ga0307515, IMG submission 194513) | Populus trichocarpa ectomycorrhiza microbial communities from riparian zone in the Pacific Northwest, United States - 17_EM | ecosystem: Host-associated > Plants > Roots > Unclassified | place... | reverse complement strand
TGCTCGTTCTGGATATGCCGGCGCCCGAGGCTGGCAAAGAAAGGACATCGAAAGTTAACCCCCGTCCTTTGCCCCCGGCTGCGCGGATAATCGCCAAGGCGTGGCGCTGGCGAGCAGAACTGATAGGACGAGAGGAAGAAGGAATACCGTCTCCCAAGATCGCACCTGATACTTTGATGAAGGACGAGCGGCCCGTAAGGCGGTGATAATATTTTCTTTTCTTGTGTCTATAAGATAAGGGTAGCGTTGTGGTATGCTGAACATAACCCCCGACTCTGTAGTGCTAGTCTTATTCAGAGGGTTGATGCTTCCAATATTTGTTCGCAATCCTGAATCCGATAGCAAATTTATTTAGACGTGTAATGGTGAAACCGTGCTGCATCCGTCAGGTTTTTTTTCTTCCTAAAGTCGCATCCAACGACGTCAAGACTTCAAGCGGAAATGTGCGCTTCCTTCTTTACCCACTTGGACGACCCCCACTGTTTGCTCAAATGACCAACGTTCCAAAGAGAGGATACTCACGTCCTGTCACTCTTCATTCCTGTTGCGAGGCGGATTCCCGAGGGCTCGAGGCGATGATCAAGTTAAGGCACTCAGTAGGTTCATCCGAAAGCTCAAGAATATACGATAACAAATCCTATAGGCCTCTTGCTCTACAGATGCATCTGTGGGCATTACAACGAAATGGCTATGACGAGGCAGCACCCGGGAGATCGAGTGAGGCGAGCGAGCAGATAGAGATATCATTCTCGTCTTTATGCGCTTTCCTCGCATTGTCTGAATGTATCTCCGCGCACCTATGTTTAGTTGGTTTTATTCGCTACGTCCCCTTTCCACGCTCTTCACATTCATACTCACCCAGCCGCAGCCCTGCACTAGTGTTAATGTGATTATGGATCCACTGACACGGGCCCCCCTCCAGCTTAGCAGCAGTTTCGTCCCTGCCTTTACTCTACCACCTCCCAGGCCCCGAATAATGGAGCAGTCACCCTGTTGTCCTTCTGTAGCCTTTCCCTTGGGTCAATGGCTTCCTTAGCCGTACTCTTGAAGAGCTGGTTGAGGGTATTCTATCGGGCCTGGAGGCGGGACAACGTAGCCGAGCTCGTATCATCGAGCGCGCGAACGGTGGATTCAAAGCCTCGACCACTGGTTTCTGGTCTTCCCCTCTATCGCATGACCATGGCCTTCACCCGGCCTCGGCACTTTTCTCACAACTCTTATTATACACCGTTAAAATAGGTACGTCTCCCTTTTGTCTCCGTTATCACGTGGTTGTATTTACTTATCCTTCGCGTTGTCCACCCATTTCTTTCACCAAGGGTGTCGCCCTGCGTCATCGACCAAATAATCGGCTGTCTAAATCACGCCCGACGAGGATCACGAGCTTCTCCTAGACCCCTTAGCATTACTGGTTTCAAACCATTTATTCGGCCAGTTATACTTCCGCCAATCATAATCTACAGTAGTCCAATTTCTCTCACCACCACCAACAACCACCGCAATCTCGAGGCTAGTAAGGCTTTCTCGCCTTCATCGTCAGTCCTCTCCACACCCTCCTCGGCATCGCCTCCAACAACAGGCGAAGAGCAGCCGCCATTGGACAGGTATGACAGGCATCCAATCTTAATTGTCTTCCAATTCTCATCTGGCCACTCAGCCTAGAAGCAGGCACGTCATAGATCCCCCGGATATGGTCACCGTTGTCACTAGCAACGCGTCGGCACTCTCCTTCGTGCCATGTGCTTGTTAACGTCCACAGTCCCGTTGTGTTTTGCTACCCTCGACCACCACATCCCCGCAATGCCAACTATTGCCATCAACAGTACGCATGCTGCCGATTGCGAAGACGACCACACGCCGGCGCGTATATCCTGTTCCACCCTCCCCATTTCCACGTCGAGCAACCGTCGGAAGCGAAGCCCAGTCCAACCACGATCCAGCGTGTCATCGAGAGATTGCAGATCACTCGTTTGGTACTACCTTGGTAGCTGGTGGCGTCCCTGTCAGCCTCGAATTGTTCGCCACACCTAATAAATACCCATTATATCCCACGAGGTATGGAACCAACTACTGGTAAGAGAGACGGTACAATTGGTGGATTGCGTCCTATATATAAATCGGATCGACTGTGACACGGGGGCCTCCGACCCGCGGATGAAGCGCATGATCTAGTCAGTACATACTCAGTCGCACTCCGACAGCCCCTTGGTAATGTTTTTTTGCCTGTCAGGTCACGTACTCACATAAACATTGATGGCCATATTGGCCAGAGTCCTTCACAAAGCGCGAAGATGGACACCTCTCTGGAGTACCAGCCGCCTCTCCGTCCACTAGTACCAATGTCGTTTGTTCTTGTGATGGAACCACCACACTCAATGTTCAACTGGTATAGAACGGGTATTAGCAGAGCAATATGACTTGACGCATGCACGCAAGGTGGAGAGTTGGATTAATAGTTCTAAGAATCATTAAACTATTGCCCTTCGATAATAAGTGTACAAGGGTTCTCAGTTCGACTCTACTTGTAACGCGTCCGTATTGACTTGCTTTGTCTACCATGGTGGACGCGAGATACTTAGTTGAGGCGGAGTATCCACAACTGTGGAATTCGGCTAAATGAATCATCTAGAATGACTACTTCACTTGTAGCTGTGTAAATACGAATCCTGCCTCTGGGAGTGCACCTATATAAGGGTCCCCTCCCTGAGCGGACTTTTGCAGAATTAATCACTTCATTACCACATGTCTACTATCCAATACCTAAGAGCCCACTAGCAAGCCTATCTAATAAGAGATACTGAGTGCAAGGGACAATAGGCAAAAGGATCGATCTGGTACAGAAGTCACTGTTCTTACTCACACCCGCTCCATCTTCACACTCCTTACACTATTACTACTCGCATACAGTGTCATGATTCATATCTGAGGTATTATAGCCTAAGGAACACTCCTGCGGTTGTATAGTGGATATTCCATTGCTCAATCCCTCTGTCACTCCCGGCCAGTGTCAGGCTCTTACTTCATGCTATCGAGAGAGGGTGTGTGCGTCTGTTTAACGCTATACTTCGTATATTGAAGGAAGAGAACGTCCCCAGGTTCAGACCCAGGCTATTAGACGTTACTTTCATTAGAAGCGAACTACGAAACGTAACATCAACCACTGAATGATTTGAATATAGCAGGTTGTTGACCGGTAGTTGTGATTCCGGGATAGATACTCAAGTCAGAATCAAAAACACAATGAAGTTTCAGTGTACCTAATTTTACGAAAAGGTTCCGAGGTGCGCCTACATATACCACATGCAATGGAACTTGTCGGAACTGTGGAGTTTCTGGAACTCTTCATGCATACGAACCGCCTTCCTTATCTGTGTGGAGATCGTGCGATGATGTTCCGGGGAGTCTGTATCATCAAACCACTGGAGAAACTCGCAAAGCTTGGGGATAATTGGAGTGAGTTGGTAGGACGGAGCTGCATCGAGAAGCTTGCAAAGTGCTCGGAGCACAAATTCCTCATTAACCACAGGTCCGCCCAAATTCTGCAACTTTCCTTTTCCCTTTCTCCCAGAATACCGTGATAAATGGAGTGACCATGCCATCGCCATCCAATCCAACCCACTGAAATCCGAATCTGTCCACTCTCGCTCTTGTTCCTCTTCGTTGAAATATTCCCATGTGAGAATCTGCTCAAGCTCACTCTCTCGTGTCATTGACTCCGTCTCCCCTCGTGGTTTTAGCAGCGGTCGGCGCGACAAGGTGAAGAAGCCTTCAGCGAAAGATCGTCGCCATTCGACTGAAAGTGTTTCGAACCCATCCACAAATACAGCTAGTATTGTCCACCCCATCCACAGTGGATGGTCCGCCAATATGAAGTTGAACACAGCGGACACAGCCGTGGGGAGGAAACAAGGTGGTGCCGGGGGACCAGTATAAGATATCGTGGTCTTCATGTAGTACTCCAGCGCTACAGAGGAGATGGTGAGTTCTCGCGATTCGAGGAATGATTCCAGGAGGTGGAGCTCTGTATACTGAGTGACCATTCTTTGCGTATATCGCAAAAGGGACAAAGCTGCGATCATATTGTGGAGCCGGTAATCATAAAACGACTCCATTGGCAGACCCGATCCATCAGGAATGCCGTGTTGGGTGGCCACTATTGCAGCCAGCCTCAACCACGGGTTTTTCAATTCCAGATTCACGTTCTTTAATCCGTGTACTGCGTACGACGGTAGGTGTCTGGCAATTATGAACATGGCCAAAAGGTTTGGATCCGGGTTCTCATTAGCTCCAAGCTGGAGCGCATAGTTGTCGAGCAGTCCGTCCCGAAAAATGCGATCATCATACATCGTGGAACGAAGGATGATTGGTGTTAGTTCTTGTGTCTGAGGCGCCACGAGCACCCTGCTAATGGCAGAGAGTGTAAAATGTCCCATAACCGGGGCAATGGCAGTGAGGGCAGAGGTATAGAGGTGTAAATCACCCTTTGCCGTGATGACATTGAGATATTGAACTGCTAGAAGATCTGATTCTCGACTTATGAAGGCAGAGGCGACCAGGAGGAGCAGGGAGATGAGCTGCTTGTGATAGTTGGAAGGAGTGTCTTCAAACCAATTGGCAAATAGAGCAGGGTTTTGAGCATTCTGAAGGAACCATGGGAGGCCGCGCCTGTTAGTGGGAATGCGGCTACGTAGCCGATTGGGACGTAGAGAGCATGACATAGCGGCGAGTGTGACCACAGCTTCAAGTAATTCCATGTCATCGAAGTAGTTGTCGCCCCAGTTCGAGGTATGATTCGAAAGGATTGCTAGACATATCTCAATCATGAATGGTTCCTTTCCTTCGTGCCACCACCAGCAACAGTACTCTGAAAGGATGCTGAGAAGCAATAACATTTCTTCTCTGGACAGTTCCATTCTTCGTGTCATGTTTATGAGGTTGGACTCCGCTTGTCTCAAATCTTCATTATCACGGCTGTTCCACCAGCCGCTGCAGCTGAGGTGGTCAAAAGCCGCGACTACAACTTGAGCCCCAGGAACATCGGAAATTTCCATTCGTTGAAGGAGAGCTCGTACTGTGGTCATATCCATCACTTGCGATTTGAAATGTCCACGCAACGGAACTGCTAGCAATGCGACCAGCATGGCTGGAGGGCGGTGTGAGAAGTACTCTTCATCATTCTTTCTCTCAATAATCCAGTTAGGCAAGCGGAATAATGTTCGAGTATTAAGTGTTGCGCTACCCGCAAGCTGCCAAACAGACCAATGTAGTGCTTCGCTGTGTTGAGAATCCGGGGCACTGTCATGAATTCTTCGCAAGGCCGATGCTACCGTGGAGAGCTGTACTTCGTCTGTTGTGATGTCTGCAATCGGGTTTTGAAAGTTTTTCTCTGGATAGGGGCGAGATTTATGGATTATAATCCCAATAGACTGGCAGACACGACCCAGCCCTGTTGCTGGCAGCACATGTATGCCTGGTAATATGATGCGCTCCACTACTAGGCTGAAGAGAAGATGCGCATCTCGGTACACGCTGGCGATGGTGCGCGAAAGAGGAGAGTGGAAGGGCGAGGAGGTAACAAAGACGGATATGGACGTCGTCACGGCATAATAGAGGACCCCAATGCCAAAAATCACCGTGGTCACACAAAACGAGGGTGCACTGATGTGAAAAAGAAATAAGATAAGACCGATGGAAAATAGAAGAAGGGATATCTGGATGAGCAATGGTAGTATCCCGACCATCTCTGGGAGTTTCCAACGCCTCATTCCGAGGTACCGGAATTCACGCGTCTTCGCTCGTTGTTCTGGGAGAGACATCGCCCCTAAGCCGCGGTCGAATTCGCGTACCCAGCTTTTGATGAGCATGGCAATAAATGCAGCCAGGAGCATCACTCCGAGACTGGCATAGAATAGAGCATTGACGATGACAATGTGTTCTGGAGGGGAGAAGACAGGGGGGACATATGGCCCAAGGCTCGAATTACGCATCATTTGCGTTTGGTAAATGAGGACGTCCTGTATGGTATCCATGGGGTCCGGTTCGAGACGACCGAGGAGTTCGATCAGGAAAGTGCTGATGAAGCCTGCAAACAACGCGGCCTGACAACTTATCAACTCAGGCTGACGACAAAGAGAGGTAAGACACACGAAGATGAGTATGGTATCCATTTGTTCAAGCCATTCTTTTTCGCGCTCGCGGTCGATGATCTCCATTCCTAGGGTTCTGATATTAGGGAGTGTGCCGTGAGGTGGCTCACAAAGGCCAACGCGCCTTTATTGTAGTATTCCCAGACAGTCTTGAGGGTCTTCGGATCTTCTGGGTGATACAGATGTATGAGAAATATACTTAGATGTGATCAGGGAACGGGCTTGCCTGGTGGTGACCCAGGAAGCGGGGCCTCTTGCGTTATAAGGGGACTTTAGTACGTGTGACTGACTGGGATAAGAGATGTAGGTTACCATGCTTCAATTTCTTAGTGAGAAGCGACATGATATGGTGCAAGCGAGCTATGTGATGGTGGATTGCAACCTTGGGCGCTTACACTCGTCCCAAAGCAAGCACCGTGGCCTGTTTAAATGACCCACGCCACCAGCCTCACTTCATCGTCGCGCGGCCCAACCGGCCGACTCGTTCCTCGCGTTCCGCTACGACTCGCCTCGACGCGCCACAATGCGTACCATACCAGTGGCTACCCCAAGTACTCGACAATCTAGCCTTGATTGAATCACGGTGTGGTGGCCGATCCATATGCATGAGAGGAATGATATGATGGACCACGGATCGGAGGACAATACCCACTGGTTCTATGGCTCACCTGGAATCGGAAACATCGCTGGCTCGTTCGATCTGTGCGCGCCTTCATGACCAAGAGCTGCTTACTGGCGCCTTTTTTATGTCGGAGGAGGGAAACCCCGAATTTAAGCAAGCATCGAAATATCCTTCCGAGCCTGATCAACATACTCGCCAAATATCCCCCCTTTTCGAACTATCGTAGTAAATCGTCTTTGTAACGGTGAAGAAGGGCGTTCTCTTCCTTGGCTTTATTCGCAACCTTCCTCGCCACCTTGCCAACCAAAACATGCTCTTGTCTCAGCGTATGGAAGCGACGCGTGAGAGGACTTGCTACTCAAATTTCTGGTATGTGATTTTAAGTGCTGCAAGGGCTCCAAGCAACCTCTCTGGACGCCGAGACTGGTCTGGCTATATAGAGGCATTCTTGAAAGTGCTTCTCAGTTAAACTGAGAACCTGGAACCTAATAGGAGTGTTGAGGCTAATTTATTACAATTACGTGCATCGGACATACCTCCTATCGACGTAGAAATACATCCAGATACAGGAGACACGAAACGCGAGACACACGAGACAGAACAAAATGTACTAACAGATTTCGAGGAGAGCGAACTATGAACGCATGGCAGAATGTCAACGAAGGAAGGGGATTTTTGGTCTTCGCTTTCTGTTGAAGCTAAATGGGGCTCAGTTTGTAGGTAGCAAACTCTAACATTTTCATATTATTATGTACCTAAGCAAAGGCTACGGTACATGGTCAGACACAAATCACGCTGTGGTAAGTACGCAGAGCAGACTGACCGAATCCATCGGTAAATGGATCTTTATACTATTATCCCCTCAATGCGGGCAGGGGCAAAGGCACAACGGAAGTTTCAGGAGCACAACAAGTGCATGTGGATGTTTCGAGAAGAGAATAGCTGACCGATATTGCCCGGCGCCAGACATATGATGCGGACACTCGGGGCAGTGTACACTTTCCTCTTCTGTTGTGCATCCATATCGAGTACAAGGGGATATGGTTCTTTTGCATACAATACTGTCATGGCCGACCTGACTCAAAGGCACTAAAGAAATACCCAAGAACTAGAGGACTAAACCTCGTCGCCCAGGGTTCCTCCCCGTAGCACTAACGAGTAGCCGAGGGTTAGTGGGGCGATTTCTGAATTTCAGGTGGTGAATTCAACTTGCTAGAACTCTTGCTGTACGGCCATACGATATCGCATTGATTTCTTTACGCGCACAACTGTCCGAACATGTTGACTGTCATGCTCTAAACCTTATTGGCCTTCGCGGGCGCTCGGGTTGACAACTGACGTAAGAAGTATCCTGGACTGAGCTGAGGGAGATGTCAATACCAACATGGCACGCACCGTCGACGTTCCATTTACAGTAAGGTTGGATACGCGTTCGTCGACGGGCCCATCTCGCCGAGTAGTAGCGCAAGACGCAGGCCTATCTCCGGCGCCGGAGGTCTGGGGGTTGGGACGCTTTGTTCTCCAGCTTGAGCATGGCCACCATCGCAGGTACCGCGGGTGCCGCCGGCCACAGAGATAGAGAACCATTGCTGTCAACCTACGTGACGTCGGAGCAGATTCCTGGACCTGGTAAAATCAGAGCGGGAGATGCAACAACGCCTACTGCGCCTCGGACCTCTCCTCCACCTTCTCACCGCCCAATGGACGCACCCAACCCCATCCCAACCAGACACGCTCAGCGGGTAAACATCATGCACAACGTGGACGGAAGGCGCCATAGACTCGCCCTTGTATGGTCCTACGCGCCAGATTGGTTCGTGTTATTCTTCTCATCGCCCGGGGTGACCCTGTTCGGCGCACACTATTGATGTGCACGCGACCTGCGAGTCGACCCAAACGTCGTTGATAGCCACCTCGCAAATAGCACACTACCATCATCCATATCACTCTCGTTGCCGATGTGGTGCTAATAGACTTCCCCTAGGTTTCTCTGTATCGTCCTCTCGTACGCATTCCTCCACACTTTTCTTGGTGTACTCTCCAATCAATTCGCTTACACCAGCACAGAGGATGTTTTTATCTCCTCGACTATATTCACGGGTTCTGGCGGGAATTTTCCCTCACTGATATCACCATTCAGCACAATTTTGCCGTTCGCGAACGCGTTCCGGTGAGTACAGTCGATTTTTTCGTCTTCTTTCAGTGCCTTATACACACGAAGAACTTGATGCTAGGTGCACTTGCTGCGTTGGCTCCGCTGGTGCTTATCTCCATCGTCAACTTGTGCACCATTCGATCGTGGTGGGACCTCCATAATGGCTGGCTCGGCCGTACGTCCTCTCACCGCTGAATTCTGTTCTACTTCATTATACTTAATGTCAAGCCCAGTCCTCCTTTCTTTCACTCTTACAGGCGCTGTCACCCAGGCAATGAAGGTGACTGTCGGACGGCCAAGACCCGATCTCATTGCTCGCTGCCTGCCTAAGCCTGGCTCAGCGGACGCCCCAGTATTCGGCCTCGTCGGCGCGGAAATATGCACGCAGACGGACATTCTCATACTCAAGGATGGGTTCAGGAGTTTCCCTAGTGCCCATGCGAGCTGTATGTACACTCCTCGTAGCATCCGTAACCAGTGCTCTGATGTCAGATTCGCGGTAGTATCCTTCGCCGGACTTGGGTTCCTCTCATTTTACCTCGCTGGCAAAATCCATCTCTTCGTTCGTCTCTTCAGACTATCATTCCACTGTACTACTCAATCTAATTTTACCCTTGCAGGACTCACGCGGACACACACCCAAGGCTTTGGTAGTTCTCACACCCTTTATAGGCGCAGCCCTCATCGCCATCTCTCGCACGATGGACAATAGGCACCACTGGCAAGACGTCAGTACCGGCGCGCTTATTGGAACCGGACTCGGCTACTTCGCATACCGCCAATACTACCCGCCGCTGTCAAGTCCGATGAGTCACCGGCCGTACAAGTCCCGCACCCTCCGCGGAAAGGAGCACTATACCCCCATCAATGCAGACCCCGAGAACGGTCTGCATGTGCATCATTGGGGCTCGCGCGCGATAGCCGCAGAAGAGGATCCTTACGGGCACGCAAACTACCACCCGCAGTCCTGGCACAGGCCGAGTGCCTCCATGAGTAGCGGAGCCCCGATGGCTATGACCTACCCTCCTCACCCCAACCGGTTTCGACGGGCGGAAGAGTCAGAGATGGATCACGAGAGTGAGGCAGGCGGGAGTGTGCTGGATGAGGAGAGGGGCATTCATAAACCTGTACTGTCGAAGAGCGTCAAGGAGATTTGGAGGGAGGAACGCGAGCGGGGGGAGAGGTAAATAACGCGTAATGGGAAGTTATCGCAATGGTGCATAGGAAATGGTGCGAAAATGCGCTTCTAATCGTGGATAGACGGAATGGCTGACGTTCGTTCTCTGGTACTCTAGTGGGGCTTTTGATGGGTTACGACTTCCGAGCGGCCGTTGGGGGTTTTGGAATCCCAATCATCATTCAGGTTCTCTATCCCCATTCGATCCTTGGTCAAATGGGTATGGAAAAACGATTCATTGTTTGCGGGACTTCATCACGGTCTTGGATATATAACTACTGCAGTTTGCAATCGCCACAGGACAATTGGACTTTTTGTGCTCGGAGGGTTTGAGATAGTACTGGTCATGGTAGGTGGCGGCATTTGGACCATGCTCACCACCACTTTCATGCGCCAAAGGTCTGGGATTTCGTTCGCGAGATAGCGAAACGGTTTAGTTGTGACGCCTTGGGAAAGAGGGCAAGGTGATTGCAGACACATATTTGACGTACCAACGTTGCAGCGATGTCAGTGGATGTGCGGAAGGGACTCTGGAAAAAGAACGAACCGCCCCAGTTCCAGCTGATTAATTGGTGTATATGATCTCAAAGATTCGTATTTATGTTTGGACTGCCGAGTCGCTTGATGGATAACAACAACTCAAGTAACGCCGAGTCTATAAACAACTCTCGTTTCCTCATCTGGGGTTCGGTGAAGACAGCGACGCTGATCCTGAACGCCATATCATCACCAGAAGGTTGGTATTGAGACCAAGTGCTGCAACATACGGCTAATTGCCAGAGCTCTCTTTTCTTGGGGTTGTCGGAATTCGGGGTGTGTTGTGCGAGCCTTAGCGGGATGTGCTGAACTACAGCCACCTCTCGGCGATATAAGGGTCTTTCCTAGAAACCTTGTATCCTTACGGATTTGTAAAGCGGGTCTCAATATTTTCGTCGTACACTGCGCTGCATGCAATTCCAACACGGGTACGGGTTGGCCACCGTCATCGCCCGTGATTGGCGCAAACTCGTGGAAAATAATCGAAACTGTGGTGTACCTTCTGATGTCCCCGAGGCGTGGGGATAGCTTGTTTGTGTTCGACGGCGCGATTGTCAGGGCATAGTACTTGGACCTCAGGCGGCGGTGTCGTGGTTCAAAGACGCTTTTCGACATGACCACTTCCATCGGCTGTCCAGGTCTTCGCACTGGCCCCACGTGGAAATCGTGCTTCCATCCTTTCTTGGACCTGGACCGTTGCTCCCCAAAACACACCGGCTTACATACCTTCCCAGCGAGTAGCTCGATCGAAAAGGGAAACCGTGTGGATTCATGATAGAATCTAGAGAAGGTATGAGAAGGGGGGTTACGAAAGGGGGGACTAACCTGGGCAGATGCCTTGATCATTGACCGGCATCCCTTCTTGTTTGACCATCGAACCAGTAACGCCTTTCCAAAGTCATTGAGGCGAGGTTTATCATAAGTGTAGAATTCTTGAACCCTGCATGGGTTACCGCTCACACTGTGGTATTGTTATTGTCATTGGTCGGTGTCTGCTTGTTGAAAAATCTCTCTCCGGGATCCCCACGTTCTCCCCGCCGATGATGTCGTATTATTTAACTCTTTTCTTCGTCGATTCGTCTATGGGCGCACCTGAAAGCCGGTAAAACCTGGTAGGTAAAGGTGAATACCATGCTTCGGTCGGGAAAGTGTCGTACGCACGTTCCATTGGGGCATTTCCGGATGAGCGTTGCGTGTTCTCTGAATACTCGACACCCTCCATAGCCGCGATCCAGGCTCTCCTTGTATAAAGTCAGCTTATAAATACATTGAAAGAAACTCAGCGGCTATTACCCTGTTCAGGATAAGTGCGTCCTCGATGCCGTATCCTGGGTAACGTATGATCGCCACAGCCGCGTTCCATACCCAACAAGCTCGATGGGCAGTTGTGTGTACACCAACAGATACAATGGTGTATCGATGCGGTTGAGCTGGTTGAATGTAATCGCCCCAATGGCTTGCTTGCCGATGGCACATTGGTAGGCATTACGAGGTGCCTGGTTGTGCTGTGGGTAGGAAATAAGTCCAGCGACGGCACCCAGGATTGTGAACAGTTCGGTTTCCAAATGAGTCGTCAAAGACTCAATTCGGTCTTCGTAGAGTGCGATGTGTGAGTCGTTCGCTTCGTTACGTCCACGTATTCTACTTGTCCGCGATAGAGAAAGTTTTCAAGGCTCATTTTGCTGGCTTTCAGGAACTAAGACAGACGTGAGCGCCTCCCTCCCAAATGAACCTGGATATGATCATTGGTCACCTTCGGTCGCATGTGTTCCACGATGATCAGTGGCCGGCAGATTCGTCCATCGTCACTTGCAATATTGACCGTTTTGTGATGATGATTTACATAAATACCGACAAACTTGTTGATCTTGCCGGCACTCCTCAACTTGCGGAACTGAGCAACGAATCTGGCAGGAACCGAGTAATACCAACGATGGAACCGTTGATGCGGGTTCGTCCAGTCTTCGTTTTCTTGTGTTCGAAGTATCACTTAGGAAGAGTCAATTGAAGCAGTAACGCTTCCTCTATGTAATATTGCGGTACCTTGTGTCTGGTAAATATGAGTAGTCGGGAGCGTTAGAATACTGGGAAACGTTCAATTTCGCCAGCTAATTTCGAGGGTTGAGCCTGGTCATGCTGAAAATTTTGCGTTATTCAGAGCCGATTTGCGCAAACCTGGTAGAAATGGCCCGTCCGTGAGGGCTGATCAGGACATGATGGGACAGGTTTAAGACGTGGACCACATTGTCGAGAGACGTATCGGACACGCAAGTACAAGTACCTGGTCTCTAAGAACTCTCCCCTAGATCCTCTTGTATATATATGATAGAACCGGAGGAGTTCTGTGTCCATCCCTTCAACTAACACATATCCCGCGATACAGACTGGAAACAAGGGGAGATACTCACAACAAATAGATGGAAGAGAGGGATAATGTACTAGTGGTAGAGGTCGTAGTCGTGGTAGATGATTCTGGCACGTCCCGAAAACCATGTCATTGAAGAGCTCGCAATTGGCTTTGACCTCGAGGATGCCGAGCAGTGCACCCCATTGGTTCCTATACCAACCAATAATGGTAGTACACGGCCTGCCACTCACCGGGTTTCTCTTTCTTAGGGATGGCGGCCCACTCGGCGAGAAAGATGAGTCCCCCGTCGCGTATAGCCCCGCTGCTAAATCGTGAACCGTCAAATAATCGGAACAATTATAACTCCTCATGTCCCCAGTGAAGGCGTAGACAGCAAAGCGAAGGAAGGCAAGACGGATTGCAACACCCCGCTTGACTTTCTTCACTTGACCGATCGAGTGATCGGGTTCTTGTGCGTTGCTTTCTATTTGAGCCACTGTGGTGGAGGAATGCTGACTAAGACATGGAGGGTTTGACAGGCGTCAGCTGTCATAAGAGTCCGGGCGCCAACACCGAATCCCCGATCGATCCTCTCCTGGACCCTGAAGTGATACAGACCGAACAACCATGGCGACCAAGGCACCACAAGCAATGAACCTGTGAGCACCTCGACGGTCATATAGCGCTCCATTGTCACTGATGATGAACCAAAAGCCTCTACCTGAATGGTGCGGCGCTTCACTTCAGTTTAGGTTCATACTGCTCATCTCGGGTACCAAAAAGAAATCATTGTGCAAAATGTTCCAGATCTGAAGTATAAGTTGGTGTTGACTGTAGGAAATGAAGCGATAGAATTGGAGAGGAAAGACAACCGGACGTGGGCACCAGTCCAGCGCCCGTATGTCCTCGGTCTCTTTACAACGTACACTCACCGAAGCACGTGCGTATTTAGGGATATTTCTCAGACATCCCAGGTGCGCGTAGAGATTCAAATGAAGAGTAGCCATCTGCCGTGGGCAAAGAAGGACCAGAATGTCAAAGAGATTGGCCTACACAAGCTCTTTGATGAGTACTGGACCTCCGAAGAGCACGAGATTATGGTATCGGGTCAGTCATACTCCCCAACCAGTCTTTTCATACCTGATACAAGAGCGCAGAGGTTGTTGTCGTTGGAAAGTATCGTTGCTCGTTTGAATTACATTTCTCTACGAGCCCTACAGTTCGTCGCTTTGCAGCCGCCCATCGCATCCATCTGATGTTCTCCGCGTAGGCGGAAACTCTCCACTCCTTGCTCAAAGAACTCGAAGAATTGTTAAAGGAACACTCCACAATGATGGATGCATCAACAGAGAGGACTGTGGACAAGACTATCAAGTATGGGGCTGTCTTCGCAGAGGTCAGTCCTCCCGAATGGAAACCAGTGAGATATTGACACTTTCAAGTTGAATCCTGTCTCAAAGGCTGTCTTTGGTCTTGCCAGTGTCACGTTTGAGGTTCGTACCCACTGCTTGTGCATCAGGAATAGACCCAACGCATGACGATGTAGCTCTTGAAGGAGCAAAACAAATACGACCAGATGCCGTCGGCCCTGTTGGGTCGGTTGCAACGCATTTTGCCATTGGGGAAGAAGGTCGCAGACGACGTTGTCTGCGAAGAGACAGATAGTTTGGAGAAGGCCATCCAGCGAATGTTCGAAGTGATGCGAATGGTCGCAGAATTCTCATGCAACTACGTCAAAGGTAGTAGGTGGCCATGTCCTAGATTTGGAAAGTACTGATGATCACAGCGAGAACGGTTGGTGGGCTGGCTAACCCAGAGAAGATCGAAGAAATGGACAAAGAATTGACTAAGGTCATTGAAGACTTCAACCATGCAGTGGATGTTGAGGCGCTTCGTCTAGCCATAAAGAATGGTCAGCACTCATTGTCTCTACCTGGTGATGGTCCGTTCGCAATGACCCATGTAGAGCAAGAGTTTTTGCTCACACGGCTTAAACGTGTCGAGACCGGTTATGACTTGAAACTCTGCTGTATGGAAGGCACGCGCGAGACTCTCTTGAATCAAGTCATGGCCTGGGCGGCCAATGAATCAGATACGAGCAATATATACTGGATCCACGGCTTACCCGGAATTGGAAAAACGTCGTTCGCTCATTCAATTTGTGCAAGGCTTCACAATAAACAGCGCCTCGCAGGAGCATTTTTCTGCCAGAGGGATGACGCGAATATGAGCGATCTCCGAAATATCCTTCCTACTCTGATCTCCAAACTCGCCGAGAAATTTCCCCCCTTTCGAAGGATCGTCGCAGACCGTCTTCGTAGCGACCCAGATCTGACATCAAAGTCGATGAAGGACTCTCTCTTCCTTGACTTCATCT
>Ga0307515_10013355_pt1 | contig 15361 bp, 15 predicted proteins | sample 17_EM_MG_FD_194513 | JGI IMG/M metagenome (GOLD analysis project Ga0307515, IMG submission 194513) | Populus trichocarpa ectomycorrhiza microbial communities from riparian zone in the Pacific Northwest, United States - 17_EM | ecosystem: Host-associated > Plants > Roots > Unclassified | place... | reverse complement strand
TGTGTTTTCTGTGGTTTTTTCCTTCGTCGCCCACAGCCTGCCCCCCCCCCCCCCCCCCCGATATCTAATTGTACAGTACATGTGGATATTATTGTTACTGATTACCACACAACACCGAGTTTGTAGGATAGGTGACGTTGTAGTCTATTAGTGCCCCAGATATCCCTCCTCCAATGGGGCGCGTAGCATGCGACCGGCGTGGTTCTTCCGCAGGAAGTTAGGATGAGAGACAGCCAAATCGCGGCCGTCTACGACGCATATAGAACACCCGGGGTTATTGATAGTCACCCAGGCCGGTGCTTCGCGTGCACATCAGTCTAGATCGATAGAGATTTGTGCCCTCCTAGCACGACTCATTTTCACCACCTCTTCCGCAAATGTCACATCTGCATCAAAGCTATCCACTTTGCTAGAGGAACCAGAACGTTTGTCAGGAAAGTGATGATACCCTCGGAGAAGAATACCCTTACCCCGAACGCCGAAGGTATTTTTTGAGTTTGGAATTTTGTACCAGGGAGTTCCATAACTCCTGTGTTGTGTCCGGGTTGGAGAGCGATGGCGGACCAATGACGAAGCCTCCCTTCACGCGAGCCTCCCCAACGACACACTCAACACTGTGAAGCGGTTGCTTTACAGTGTGCCTGCGCTTTGCCAGCGCAAGTACCAAGCCAAAAACTCGATGACAAGTATCCGACGTGACCTTCACTCTCAGAGCCCTCAACCCCAAACAAGTGCCTGGGGAGTCGGTCAAACATTGTATGACATCTTCAACCACGCAAGTCCAGCACACATATATCCCGGTGAGGTTCGGAAGGTTTTCTAGTAGCGCGTTGTTCGGACTGGGCAACGGCCAAGTCTGGGGTTCGCGTCCTTGGTCTCCATTGAAGCACAGAGAAGTGACCGAGTCCAACGAAATTTCGGAAAGAGCACCAAAAAGCGTAGTGAAACGGGCCCCTGCAGTACGTTCGATGAGGTTGAACGATTGAGTGCGTGTCTCGTTTATCCCCACGATTGATATTTCCATTGATGAGCTTCTTCCAATCGCAGGATTGTAATGAAGGCAAACCGTATTCGTGTCTGGCGGAAGTTGAAGCCCGGACCAGATAGTCGGGAACCACTCCCTTGGGGGATCAACGGGTGCCAGCTCGATGGTCCGGATTCTCGGGAGTGTCACGTGGGAGAGGATGTGTCCGTTCTCCACCTTGTGGGTCAAGAAGGTGGCCAGTCGGTTCAAGGCAATGGGCTGGGTCCGGGAGAGAGCGAACGGTATGGACACGTTGACCAACTCTAGGTGCTCGAGGGTTTGGTTCCGCCGAAAGAAATCAATAAGAGTTGCAACTGGAACGACCACTGGACCTTCAAGCTTGAACCTCGTTAACCCAGTGGCGAACTTCATTGGCCAGTCCAAACTTTTCTTGACGGTGAGATACCTCAGGTTCGGCAGGTGAGGTTTCGATCGCTCCGCCGGGGTGGAATCGTGGGATGGGGAGTTCTCGACGCAAAGGTCATCCCAGGCGAGCTCTCCTAAATTCGGAAAATCGAGGTTGAAGTGATCGTGGAAGGCGCGACAGCCTGCGATGCGGACGGTCAAACTTCGCACTTGATTTCGGTGGTCGGTGATGAGTGACATGGCTCCCATCAGATTCTGTAGTAGTGTGCGTTTTTCGGGCAGGAAGACCCAGTGAGGCAAGTGTAAGTAGACCCTCAGCGGTGCGCCATGGCATCGTGCGACCTGTTGTGCAACGAATTCTGGATTCTGGCCTCTGAGATGAACGTCTGACCAAAGTTCGGATTGGCGAAGTGTGGCGTCCCTCCAGTAACGGCACACCCTAGCGAGCGACACAATATCCCTGATGGTTGAAGCCGCGGGGTTACGTGTCGATGGAGTAACGGCGAAGGAAAAGATGATGGCGAGAACATCCTGAGGGAGTCGGTTGATTGGTCTTTCGTCGTTGAGCAGAGGGCGGATTTGTTCTAGAATTTGTAGAATGTGTCCCTCCAAATCAAGAAGCTAACTTGAAGCTGTTAGGGGGTTTTGCTAACCCGAACTGAGATGGTCCAACCTTTTGCTTGTTTCGTAAGTCCTCCTTACTACAAACCACATGAGTAACGTACACAACGACCTGACGTATATCTTACCTAAGGCGAGATATAAAACTCCCGCAGGCTGCGAGGACTCCTTCGAGGTCGGGTTCGGGATTCTCGGGTGGTGTGATCTGGTCATTCGGCACAGGCTCTGACTCCGGGTGGGGTAAGGGTATTTCGACCCGTCCTTTAACCTGGATGCGATATCAACAAATGCAAAACGGGGGCCAGGTTCCACTCACTTTCCACCCAACTTTGCTCAGACCCCTGGCTGGTGCACTCCGTGACTCCGGCGATGTATTTTTGTGCTTGGAGAGAAACGGCATGGGTGCGGGACCTCGATGAAACGCGTGGATTATCGATTGAACAATAAGACAGGGAGAGCTCAATGGTGGTATGAATACGTCAGTGGTCACCTGCAGAACACTGCGTTGGTGAGTGAAAATACGGCTCGACAGGATGGCATCGGTTACCGTATGACAAACGGTGTGGGGCAGGTACCTCGCTTTCGACGGCCGCCACAATCGCTGAGTACTGGCTCTGGATGAGAGTAGAAAGCCGGTCTAGGTCTTTTGTTCGCTTTGTGAAGCGAACGTCGCGCGTTTCATCGGGACGGAGGGCAACTCGTGCCCGTCCACGGCCTAGGCCATTGATTGTTGATTTGCAGAGTCCGCAGCAACGCGTCAGCCACGGATTCCACTTGTTACATGATCTCATCCCTTGTCTGACGTCGACTTCATTCAATCAGACCCTCTTTCCAATATGCCTCGCTATTGGGAGATTCTCGACATTGCTACAGCCACCATCGCCACACTCAGGGAGATCGGGGTGGAGGACTGCTGCTTTATTGGAGGGATGGCGTGTAAACTCTACACACGCGGCAAAGGTCGCCAACCAAAGGTGCGTTACTGTGGACGAACGCGCATACATTCGCATGTTCACTGACTGTTTGCATCAGGACCTTGACATCCTTTGCCTCACCCCTTACCCAGGCGGTGCGGAGGCCATCAAGCGACGACTTTGCCAGGAAGACGACCGATTCTACACCGTCAGGGCCAGGAACCCCAGAAATCGGTGGAAGGTCTTGTATTGGCGCACAGATAGTGACGAACCCGACTTCGAGAGGTTCAAGATCGACATCCTCGTACCAGGGGTTTTGGACCTTCCCAACGTCCACCCGCACTACATAATCAAATTCGACAGGCTCCCCTGCGCGCCCCTGCACCTTCTCCTTCTCCACAAACTCAAGGGGTGGGACGACCGTCGTTATTCACGCCGTCCGGACTTTTTGGCCAAACTCCCAGGGGACGTACGAGATATCAGAGACCTGCTACAGATCGCAAATCGACTCGGATTGAACGTTACCAACCCTAAACCCTACATAACCGATTCCTTTCGCGATGACTCATACGAGAGGATAACTGAATTCAGCTACGAACACCCAGAGCATATACCGTTGTGGATGGGTCTTGGATTGCCAGATCCGACGGAAGAGGAGTTGTGACGGAGTGTAGGAGGGCGGCGGTTGGTTACGTGTGTATGAACATTAGATTGCAGTTGGTAGTGTATCGGGTATGAAAAATCGGTGCTGGACGAGATTGAAGGGATATTCATGCCATCTCGGATTGGATCTGGGAGAGGTTTCCCACGATCGCAACACATCGCAACCTACCCAGACCATCATGATGTTCACGTCATGACTCCCAGTCCGAAGTTCTCGGGCCACAACTTACCGGATGCATGCGGAGCGTATATTGTCCGCAAGCGACAAGGGAGAGATCATATTCAGGTGCACATGGGATACATAGCGGCATAAGGTACATACACAAGGCATATTCGCTACAGAGAGAGCAGATCGATTAACTGCGAACGCAAAACACGTGCAATACAAACAACAACTGAAACCACGGATGCCAAGGATGAAATGTGAGTGATGAAGATGGGAGATAAGGATGCGGGTAATGTAAAGGAAAAAATAAGAGTTAGAATGTAGGGAAGGGCACAGCCCTTGCAAGGTGGACGCTAGGTTCTGGTTCGTCACCAACGGCCTTTTCTGTGGTCTCAACATCGTTCGTCGTTTTGTCTCCGGTCGGCTGTGACGTAGAACCAGAGGCCACTGGCGACTTCTCACTGGTGGTGTTAGATGATGGATTCGCCTCGGTCGGTATCTTCTCTTCCTCCACGGGTTTGGCAGAGCACAACAAGAATCTAATGGGCAGCGTGACAAAGTACACGTACGCCCTCGCCATCCGCACCGGGAATGATGGCTTAGATGTTGGCTCTGTCTCGTTGGCTGGGGTCTCCTTCGGCGCAACGGTATCGATGAGGACTTCGAGGCTCTTCGAGGCAACGTTTGACAGCGAACCGACGGCCCTCCCGACTACGTTGGAACCAATGGACTTCTCGAGGAGAGTGGGGATCGCCAAGACACCCACATCCGAGAAGGTTGGTCGAGCGTCAACAGACATCTCGTTCACTCCTGGAACAGCAGAGATCTCCTGATCAACCAGGATGGGAGAGAACTGGACGGAGCATTCCATCGTCTCGACGAGAGCCTGAACGCCAGTGTCAATGGATAACACGGTAGCGTCGACACTCTTCTCCGACATCTGCGAAGGAGCAACGATTTCAACCGCAGACATCCTCTGCTCAGCGAGTCGGATAGCTTGAAGGTGAGGGAGATATTCGCAGACTTTGTGCCACCCGTCGGCGTTCATGTTGAGCGTGTTTGAACGTGGTCCACGTTCGTTCAACCACTTAAGGTTATCGATGTGGGGGGCGAGGTGGCTGAGGAGGATGGCAACCTGGAGAGAGTCCTTCAAGTGGGAGTGTCCGACGTGGAGTCGGTAGAGGGATTCAGAGGAAACGCTGCGGGTGTTGAGAATTTCGTTGCTGCCGGCCCTTGCGACCAACGCGAGCTCGAGGGTGTGGAGGCGTTTGCATTCAGAAGTGAGCGGAGCGATGCCCTCCTACACATGCGTCATCAGCGAGTGAGAACGAACGACATCATTGAGACAACGAACCAAAGTAATGCTGGGTGGAGTAAGATTGGTTGGCCACCTGGCCTGAGGACACAACTTCAACACCTCGATCGCTGGACAGATCGTTGCGATGTGCGCAATGTCTGAGTTATCAAACATAACGGACTCCGGGAGATCGATCTCGAAAACCGCGAGCCTTGGCAAGGAGCTGAAGTAGTTCAAAGGCAGACGACGGGGAGTCGGGTCCTGGAACCTGCCGGGCGATCTCGGCAACTCCACATGCCTCAACGGGACCGCGGAGATGATCCTCAACGACTTGAGAGAGCCAGAAAGCTTCTCGCAGATGACAGCGCATAGATCTTTCCAGTCTTGATTCTCGGGTGGGTCCTCGATGGCCAACTCGAGCGTGTGGATGTGTCCAGCGAGTTGCTTCAAGAAGGTGACGACGTTTCCGGCTTGACCGGTGAGGTGCAACTGCCTCAACTGAGGGCAAGCTCCTCGTTTCGTGTCTCCTCCAGATCTGCTGAAGGCGGTGGTCTTCTTGATCTCGGTGAAGTCGAGTTCGGAGAAGACTCCGCTGTCCCTGGAACCTTCGGAATCAGGGGTAGACCATCCAGATCCTGGAGCGATCTCGTCGAAGAACCCTTCGACGTTACCCATGCTCTGACCCGTCAAATCAAGCCTTAAAGACCTCAACTCTGGTAACTCCGAAACCCATTTGCCGACCTTCCCATCCAACGCACCAGGCGCGACAATCGACACCTTCTCCAACAAGTCTTGGTGGGACATGATCCTCGAGAAATCCTCCGGCAATGGACCAAGGCTCGTGAGCGAGAAGCTGTCAAGTCGGGTACGGCTCGAGAGGACTGCGAGGAAATCGGAGAGGTTTGAAAACTTGTGGCCCACTTCCAGAGTGAGGGATTGGAGACCGGTGTTGAGGAAGATCTTTCCGCGATCTAGGCCAGCTGGGGTATCGCACTTCCACACAAGGTGAGAGAGGTTGGGGAGGATCCATTGACGTGGGGAACGGCCCTCGAAGACTGGGAAGATGGAAGTAGGAACATTGTGTGCACCCTCTTCGTATGTGATCTTCCTCACACGGTCGGCGTAGGCCAACAGGTCCTTCCAGTCGGCATCAACGGGCATCTTGGCCTGAAAGTCCAAATCGGACAGAAAAGTAAAAGGCACCGTCAGCACGATGACGATTTTCATCACCATTCGTCAACATAATATATGACGTGGTGCGGGGGCATGGGAGACGGGACGCACCAGGCCCAACGCTGGCCTCCTGGCCCTCTTCATGATGTATCCGGGGAACAGCCCAATCAAGGGCAAGAACGAGTCCAGCTCGTTCCAGAGGACGTCCATGGCGGGCTCGTTGAACGCCTTGCACGTTCGGGCCAACCGAGCGACGGTCCGGCTCCCGTTTGGTGTGTCTTGGATGATGTCCAACAACTTCCTGGTAGCTTCCACATCTCTCAACACGGGCGGAGACATGTTCGTTTCGTAGACGGTGTAAGGGTGATAATAAGATCCCGAAGCCGCGCTTTTCTTGAAAACGGAGAGGGTACGACGGCGGGTATGAGAGGGACGAGTGGCTGTGGCGGGGTGTGGTTGCGCGGCAGCTGGTTCGGATTGGGACTTTTGTTGTTTAAGCTTGTTGCCAGTCAAGAAGGAGATAATAGAAGAGGTACTGCGGGTGGACTTGATGGAACCTGAGTCGTTGTCTTTATTAGTGTCGTTATCCTTCTGGGCGTACGTTGACCTGAGGCTCTCCCGAGAGCGTTGGATGCGGACGTTGATGTTGTTGACGAGACCGGAAATAGACATATCAAGGGACTAGATCGTGTGAGGCACCGCCTTTAAATCGTGGACACAAGCGTTTAGATGGAGCGACGAATAGATGAGATAGCGGCACGGAAAATGGGAGGTCTAGTCTCGCGAGAGAGGGCGTGAGGGGTGTGAGGAGGAGCGTATCGGTTCAGCAGAGGACCGAAACTGGCAAGGAGATCGTCCATTATCATTCAGTCCCCCCATTATAAATGAAAGCCTCGCGCAGGTTGACAGCTCATCAGATCCTCTCAACCGAGCAAGAGACCATAGGAGAAAGCCACCGGACAGAGTGTATGCATGTCTCCGGGTATTTTCGACACGCCCATCAGACAGATCATCGGGAACCCTATGCAGCGTGAACACGAGACAGCGATGCTTCAGATAAACAGCGTTACGGAGAGCACATCGGAGTAATTGGTTCACATCATGGGAGGCGCGGTCGTCGCGTGCTGGCGTCACAGCCGCTGTAAATTAGATTCACGTGGTCAATACGATCAAGTCATGGAGGACGGGCTAGCTCGGTGAAGTAAAAAAACAGCAAGTAAGACACACCCCTTGGGGACGGTCCCCATCCTGCGAAACCGGTGTTACAGCCTTGTTTCGTCGTCGTCGTGTTCCAGCTCCGCCACCTCCCAGGGCACGCCTTCTCCTTCCCAATCATCGTAATCGTCCTCTCCTCCCTTACCATATCCGAGGCCGAACTGGAAATCCTCGGAACCCAAATCCGCATCTGCTTCACGTTCTGTCTCGCCCACACCCCAAATATGTCCACCACGGGAGGGATCAAACATCCCAATCACTCTCGTTCCATCACGCACTGCACGTATGACACGCGCGTGTCTCGCGTGTTCCCCCTTCCCCCCTGCACTGATCCCACTGACGGTAGTCTCTAAGGGAGCGGCGTTCGCGTTGAGGTCAAGGATCGTCCGGAACTCGTCTCGTAGATTAACTACCATATCCCCGTCCTGAAGCTGGATTTGGGAGGGGAAGTAAGGAAGGTCTGGGTCTGGAGAGGCGATTCGGCGTTTGATACCGCTAACGAGGTCTTCTGTGACCTCTCCCTCTTGACCATGAATATCGTCAGATGGATCCCCTTCCCTCCCTAATTTGGAGGTGGGATTTCGACCTTGATAAATTCGTATAGCGGGGAGGTCGTCTTCGTCACCAAAACCCTCATCCTCACTGCCATCACCGGCGAGTGCCCAAGTAAGGGTCTGAGCGGAGGCTTTACCCTTGCCTTTCCACTTCCCTACACCTGACGTAAAACCTGATTTCCCCTTCCCTTTCCCTTTCGCGTTCGCATTTCCGTATCCGTTCGCCGATGTCAGGGAGGGAGGGGGCGGGGAAACGGGCACGAGATTCATTCCATTCTTCCCCTTCCCTTTTGTGTCGTTAATGGAGCCCGAGTCCTCATCTATTTCCGCATCGGAGGTGGGTGCTGAGGAGGTAGGGGGTAATTTAGATACACCATGGTCTGGGGTGGATGGCGCGGTGGAGGCGTTGGATTTAGTGTCATTTGCAGCCGAAGCGGGCACGGACCGCAGAGCACGAGGGTCCTGATCCAGGAGATTGTTTCCCCTGGAGGAAGTGAGGCGAGATGAAATGTTGAACGCATTTGCGCGTCTATCTGCGCGAGCATCGGAGGGTTTGAGTTTCTGTCGTGTCTGGGACCGCGTTTGAGCTTGTGCACGAGGGAGGGCTCGCGCTAAACCGTCGCCATCATCCTCGTCGGATAAAAATAGTCTAGCACTTTGGCCACGAGTCCCAGTGAAGAGCCCAGGCCCTACAGCTTTCCGCGAAGTGGGCTGTGATTCGGTTGTGGCCAGAGAAAAGTTAGGTTGGATCATTCGGTCTTCCTCTTTAAAAAGCGAAGTGAAGGATTTGTTCCCCGACCTGTCCTTCCTAGGTGTCTCCTCGAAGAGAGCGGGTCCGGGTGCGCCATTTAGCTCATTGTCCGAGTAATCTTGCTCTTCATCTGAGTCGAATGGTCGCCTCCCGGGGAAGGGTATGGGTCCACCGGAGGGTATGACGCGTGGTCGTTTCGGTTTCACCGGAGATGGGGAGACAGGTTCACCACGAAGGCGTTTTCGTGCTCGAGATACGGCAGAGGTCGGTTGTGGGGGAAGGATGACTTGCGATGAGGACGCGACGGGTTGAATGAGGGGAAACGGATCAGGTGAAGGCTCCCTCCTGTTGGTCTCTTTCCGGGGCGTAGAGAATAGGTTTGGGATTGGGCGCGTCTGCTCGACGCGTATGACCCTGCTGCCTTTGTTCTTGACCGGGGAGAAGGGGTTAGTCGACGCGACGGATGGCTCGGTCTTGACCGCCTGGGATTTGGAGATCAATTGTTTCGATTGTCGTTTGGGTGGTGTCGACGGCTGTGTTTTGGCCTTGTTCAGCTTCTTGTACAGCTTATACTTCTCAGCTGAAGGAAAAGGTCGTGGTCAGCGGCGTTTACGCTATCAATTGTCAGGCAATGACCGCACCAACATCAGGTCGTTCCTTGATATCCTGGACGGTCGGATCTCGTCCATAGTCAGCCTTGAAACCTCGTTCCCAAACCTTGATATCAGCGCGGAGGGCAGCGACGTCCATGGCCGTCGGGGACGACGACGATCAGACAGATCCCGAAATGAATTGGGATGCAGCAGTTGAAGACGTTGGTCAAAGCCTCGAGGAGACCGCCAGGCTCTCTCTCCCTCTCTCTCCTTGTATCTTCTTCTTCACCCAGCCGACGATGACCAGAGGGAGGACGATTGAATCCGACTATACCGCCCACTCGATGGATCCCACCTTTCGGGTCAACCGCTCCCCTCTTCCTCCGGAACGTCCAACAATCTATCGGCGCGACGCAGAGTTTTTCTACGACAACAGCGACGACGGTGAAGACGATTTCTACGACAGTCAAGATATGCCCAGCTACGATGACCCTGCCTTCTCCACAGACCCCAGGGACAATCCACACTTGAGGTCACGTACAGATCTCACTAAGATGCGCACCTCTCCCATCCCCTCAGCCTATCCAGAACCCGAGGGCGGTGGCGACGAGAGACTGGCCTATCGCTCCCATGATCCACCGCAGAGGACGAGCAGGACTCGTAGCAGATCCCCATTCCCACCGCAACCACCCCTTACCACTTCTTCGGACAGTTATAGCAGCAGCAGCAACGAGCACTCCCTCTCCCCCGATAGCTCTGCCTCTTCCTATCAGACGTCCGCAAAAAACTCTAGAAACGTCTCCCCTACAATATCTGCGGAGAAGGTTGACCACGCCCAGAGCAAGCCTCAAAAGTCGATTCGGAACTCGCCTCGCGGCGACCTGGACAAAGTCGACCAGCTCGACGAGTCCGATCCCTTTGGCTTCATGCGACATCACGATGGGCCTTATCAGACCGTCAACGACGCTTTGACAAAGCGAGCGCCCCTCACCAAACCCCCCAGCGACAAACGCAAGTCAAAAGCTCAGGTAAATATTCCGCCATTGTTCGCTTCCACCTGATGGTTGATTTCATGTTCACCATCTGCCCAGCCCCAACCTCAAACACACATCCCCTCGTCTACATCGTACACCGGAGGAGTCCTGAACTTGGTACCCGGCCAGCTGATGCCAAAAATGCCCTACCAACCAGAGCCACCCGTCGACTGGATTTCGCCACCCCCCACAGTCAGACGACTGCCTGCTGTCTCGCCATACCCCGGTCAATATCCATATGACCCCGCGGATCTTGTCCCCCAAATGGCACCTCACCCTTCTGAATACAGGCCTTCGCAGAGGTATCAAACTCCCTCTCAACCCCTCAGTTTCCCGTCACTTGCCTCACTTTCTCCGAACCCTAATACTATATTATCGATAACTAATCCTGATCCGGGAACTCCGCTGCCGACACCTCAGCCTCCGGCTCCAAACCATCAACATCACCATCCTCCCTCGGCCCGGCAAAGCCGGCTCTCTCTCCCGGCGCGGTCACGGCCCCACGAGTTGTTCAAACAGAGTCCATTGCAGAAGCCCTCCTCCGATGTCTCACGTTCCCCATCGATGTCGACCTCCCCTCCCCCCGCAAGGTCCGCACGAGACAAGCTTACGGTCCGAGCGAGTACACTCAACATGCACAGTCGGAGCTATGACCCTCGGCAGGGCGCTCACTTTCACGAGCAAGAAATTGGGTCACCTGATGCTCGTGAACCTCACGATAGGGATCCAGCCCTTTTGCACAATCAGCAGAACTTCGATCCTCGTCAAGATCCTTACTTGGCTCCGCCTGATATCCGCCTCCCATCCGCACCATCCGTCATGACCGCGAGTACGAGCAGCAGCAAGAGGTCCGGGAAGGCTTTACCGAGGCATACCCCGAAGAATCTCGTTATGCCCACCCCTCTTCAACCCCTACAAAACCTGAACCAGAGCCAGGGGTTAACTCAAGGGAACATCGAGTCTACCAACAGTGCCTACTACCCTCCCCACCATTCACACACCACCCCACTGACATCCTCGGTATCGATGTCGACTTCAACGCAGACGCACCAGAAACGCCATTTGTCGAAGTCGAGAAGGAGCCAGTACGGCGGTCTATCAACGAGGGATATACAGATGGCCAGAGCAAGTGGATATTACCCGCCTCCCATGTCTCAGTCCAAGTCGCAACACCGTCAATCACAAGGGATCCAGCCATCACCCTCTATGCACGCTCCGCCTGTCGCGACCTCTGACCGTTCTGACCGAGAACAGGAGAGGGAACACCGGAGGAGCAGGAGGCAGACGGTGTTGGATCCGGGCGTTGGAAGTTACCTCGAGGCGAAAGCCAGTACGAATGGATTCAAATCGAGTGTAGGTTCCAGGTCTGCGACGACTTCCAACTCTGGTTCTGGCTCCCGTTCCGGTATCTCTGGGAGTAGAAGCGAGCGCGAGCGTGGACGAAGCCATCACCGAGCCTCCAGTGACGGCTATCGAGCTGGGTACGAGGGTTCTAGCCACGGGGGCCGGTACGTGGATGTGCATGGGTATTCTGACCCAAATCTTGCCGCAAATGTGCAACAATACGGCTATCAGCGACCCGAGGTGTATGGGTCTGGGCCCCAGCCCGGCCCACCGCTTGTCCCCAACCCTGATCATGGGTACGACCCTAGGACAGCCTACGACCCTCAGCAAGGACCAGGGTACGATATCCCTCCTCGAGACCGTGAACGCGAACACCGTGAACGCCGCGAACGTCGCGAGCATCGCGATCGTGACAGGGAGCGCAGACGCAGCCACAGACACACCAGATCCTATCCCAACGGTGTACCCCCCTCGCATCCCCATTCTCACTCTCCTCAGCACCCCTCCCAACCACCCAGGGGTCAAGACATCCCTATCATCCGGGATGAGAAGCATACACGTCACACCCTCAAGAAGCGAGCAACTGTGAACGGACAGCCAATGTCGTGGACGATCAGTGTTAACGATGCCGGCCTAAACGCTGCCCCAGCCTTGAAAAAGCAGAAGAGCAAGAACAAGTCTCAATCTCACCTCGGTCATAGTGGAGTTGAAGGGATCGGCCCGTACCTCGACGTTCCGGGCATGAAGAATAGGGAAAAGTCTACTCAAAGCGCCAAATTAAAGAAGTCACCTGGGTTCAGTTTGGTATCGTTGTTTAAGAGCTCGAGCTCGAAGGGCAAGGAGGAGAGGACGTATCAGGAGTGGGCGGCACCCGGAGTTGGTACTGCCATCTCGAATTCGAGCTCTAAGGATGGGAGGAAGTTGAGCAAGGTGAGGAGCCGCCATTGATTCATGGTGTCCTCCCCTTGGCGATCCTCTACAACGACGCTCTCTGGGACGTAGGTTTATGGGATCAGTTCGTCCATTTCAATCTCTTTTCCACCGGGTTTTTTCTAACCAGCCTCCTTACTTTCAGGGCTTCTGCCGATACCACCCTTACTTTGCGCTGTATTCTTCACCTCACCCTCGCTGTGACGACCGCCCGGCGTCTCTCCTCTCGCTCGCTTCCCGTCTCTCAATCCACCCCATTCCTCCCTAATGCCGCCATAGAAACCCCAAGACCGGCCGTTGAATGGTCACTCGCTGCCTCGAATCTCTTGGACCGCCGACACAGCGATAATCATTGACAAATTGGCGTAGAATTTCCCATTTCCCATTTTCGTGTTTTTTGCTCTCTTCTGATCGGACTCTGCTTTATTGCGATTCACCCCGCTTGCCCGACGATCGGCACGTATATCCCCCTTGTCCACACATCTCTCGTCCCCTCCCATCCCATCACCATGTATCCGCATTGTCTCCCCGTATCAACCGCTAATCTGCTCACGTCACGAGTTCTCAATTATTCACGTATTTTCTGATATCTTCCACAATCAATAACCCAATCTGTACTGTAAACAATCACGTCTCTCGTTGTCCTATCGCTACATCCCTTGCTGGCACTAGTTTTTGTATTGATTACCACACTTGCGAGTGTATCGGATTGCTCTTACCCCACTGATATACGATATGGCGATTCGCTCCCGAATTCGAAGGACTTTGTTGCCTTGTGTCGTTTCAAACTCCATCTGCTCCTTATCATTGGATGCCTGGATTAGCTTCCGCGTTCGGCGTGTCTGATCATCGATCAAGGATCGCGGAAACAACCAGGTCTATGGCGAAGAGGCTGCAAAAGGGGGAGGAAATTTCATTATGCCGCGGAGGCGTTGCGTCCGGAGACTAGGCCTTATACAGCGAACACCGCATAAGTGGCAGCTTGGCCAGGCGGCCGAGAGGACGGCACCGGGAGGCGGAGTGGCCACGAAGTCGTCAATGAGGCCGATATGAAGCTTCTGTCCGTACCGATGCCCTTCGTGTTGGAGATAAGACACCACGAGCCTACATGGAGGTCCGGACCGTATCGATGTGTACGTGGTCTCGTTGTCGTTAGGTGGACGTACGATGCATCGCGACGGGGGTGGAGCATCGGATGAGCCGAAGGGGGGAGGTAGTGAGGCCCGAGGTGGTTGGTGCGAGTATCATATCCAATCTGAAATATGAGTAGCCTAGGCTTCCGGTGGGGTCGGCCATGCGCATATGTTTCTGCAGTTCACCTATGAGGTCCCAGATCCTAGACAGTTTCAAACAATCGGTAGCGCTGTCCAAAGGTCATATGCACTTGATGGCAAGGAGGCGAAATCCAACCACACGGGGGAGAACTGGTCAAAACCCATTCTCACCTGCATCTAGTTCTGTGCTCCCCCGCGCACAGAAAGCTCTCGCTCTGTGTGGGAATTTTTGTAGGCAACCTTCCACAACGCATGGACACACGAGAATGCCGGGGTCCCTGGTATACAGCAAGCGAACCAGAAAGGCCGAGAAGTGCCCGGGGGTACATGTGGGTCGCAATCGGGACGCGTAGAATCGTTCACCCACGTAGCTGACGTACTCTGCGTGGGGTGGGAAAGGTTATGATTCATTCGCGGTGCCTTCCAACTGCGCATGTTGTGCGCTCGAGAGTGGCAAGACGATTTATTATTCAGCATTTCGAATCATACGCAAGTACCGGCCGTGGCTGGCTACTCGGCAGCTTGAGAGAAAAGTGAGCTCAGGGGTTACCAGCAGTGGCATCGTGAACCACCTTTAGCAGGGTGAAACGAGGAGTGGATGGTGAGGCGAACACACCACGTCCGACCCCAGGCTGCCCGCCTCCGGTGCCCATGTCTGTGATTGAACGTGAACATCAATACTGACTCACCGGGGACATAAAAACCCACTGCTGTCACCCACGCCGTCGTCACATGTATAGTGCGCGTGAGACCCACGCGGTTTCCGTTCCCGATCTTAGAGCGAGACTATATGCAGCCCCATGGAGCACCTGTTCTGCAATTCTCAACTGTTGAAACACATTCCGGCAGGTGGAGGGCATCCTGATGTATTTCTGCCCCCCGGTTGCACTGGAAAGGCTCGGTACGGCCAGAAGCGTGAGAAATCAAGAGACCAACATGACAGCAAATGTCCAGGATCAAACGATAATCACGTTACCAGCAACCCGACCCCTGGCAGCGGGTGCGAACATATACGAACCAAACTTATTGACGAGGTTGATCGCCCAAGACCCACTCGCCGACCATTGAGTGTGTGCGGTGCGGGTGAAAGAGAGCTTGGATTAAATGAGGCTGAGTGGCACTGAAGGGTGAGAGCACAAGAGCCAAAATGGCCCATTCCCGCATTTCGCGAGTCCTGACCAAGGAAGGTGGGGAACGCGACGGAGGGGGGACCTACGGTAGGGGACCTCGGACTCCCGCCCCACCCGACCCTCGATGGTCGAGTTCCCACGGCTGCTCATCCTCCCATCTGCCACAGGGTAAAACATTCATGATATGAGACATTGGAGGTCCTGAGGTTCTCTTTCTCCCGCTCCTCGAGTGGAACTCGTTGCGTAAGTTTCCCCTTGGATGGCCGACGGTGGCACAGAGATGCATTTTTCCACCTCGGCTCTGGGAGAACA